>Ga0209034_10001384_pt1 | contig 11813 bp, 13 predicted proteins | sample MarorgKNORR_S2LV_2_FD_188219 | JGI IMG/M metagenome (GOLD analysis project Ga0209034, IMG submission 188219) | Marine microbial communities from the Southern Atlantic Ocean, analyzing organic carbon cycling - 250m_A/KNORR_S2/LV (SPAdes) (version 2) | ecosystem: Environmental > Aquatic > Marine...
TAATTTTCGGTCCATCATATCAAAACCATGCACGTCAACATTTAACATGTTTAATGCTTCAGATGAGATTACCCCAGAAATCTTGCCATCTCCCTTTACCTGAGCAAAATCACGGACACGTCTTAACAGACGGTTAGCAATACGCGGTGTACCACGAGAACGAGCTGCTATTTCTTTAGAGCCTTCACTTTCAATTTCAACACCAAGGATTTTAGCTGAACGGTTTACAATTTGAGTTAATTCATCTGGAGAATAAAATTCAAGTCGTTGCACGATCCCAAAGCGATCACGTAACGGCGATGTTAAGAGCCCAGCTCTTGTAGTTGCACCAACAAGAGTAAATGCTGGTACGTCAAGTTTAAGTGCGCGTGCCGCAGGCCCTTCTCCAATCATAATATCAATTTGGTAATCTTCCATTGCCGGATACAATACTTCTTCTACAATGGGACTAAGGCGATGTATCTCGTCTACAAACAAGACATCATTAGGCTCAAGATTTGTTAGTAAGGCGGCCAGATCACCAGGGCGCTCTAAAACCGGGCCCGAGGTTTGTCTCATATTTACGTTCATTTCATTAGCAATAATATGAGCAAGCGTGGTTTTACCCAGACCAGGCGGCCCAAAAATGAGTACATGATCCAATGGCTCGGCTCTTTGTTTAGCCGCATCAATAAAAATCTCCATTTGCTCATGTACCGATTTTTGTCCCATATAATCCTTCAGACTTTTTGGGCGCAATGTATTCTCGGCTGCCACATCATCCAGATTACTTTGTGGTGAGACTACTGTATTGGGCTCGGCCATAATTGATACCTATTATCTCTCTGTGTGTGCCAGAATAAACTAGTTAGGGTTAAATTTTCATTTAAATCTAAAAAAATGACAATGATATGTTGGTAAAATGACAAAATAGTGATGATTTTTTCGATTTCATCATAAAAAAGATTACTTTTTTACCGAATACTTTAATGCTTCTCGTATCAATTCTTCGCTATTCATACCTTTATTTTCAATAGCAAGTACATACTGGCTTGCTTCTGAAGGTTTGTAACCAAGAGAAATTAATGCACTTACAGCTTCATCAGCCGGGTCAGCATCATTTTTTCTTGATGTTTTAGATTTTGGTAAATTGTCTAGACGATCACGCATTTCAATGATTAATCGTTCCGCAGTTTTTTTCCCAACACCCGGCAGTTTTTTTAGTCTATCGGCATCATTGTTGTGTATGCATTCGGAAAACTCATCAGCTTCTATCCCGGATAAAATAGTGAGAGCCATTTTTGCCCCAACACCATTTACTTTTATTAAATTTCTAAACAATAGACGCTCATTTTCTGTTGCAAACCCAAAGAGTAAATGCGCATCATCACGAACAACAAGGTGTGTAAATATTTCAATTTTATTTCCAACGTCAGGTAAAGTGTAAAAGGTGGTCATTGGCGCCTCTATCTCGTAACCCACGCCATCGACATCAAGTATTAGAAGGGGGGGTTGTTTTTTTAGGAGTACGCCGCGTAAAAAACCGATCATTGTAATCGCCCATATCTCATACCGCTAACACCTTGCATGCGCAATAAACTTTCACGTGAGTTTGCGTGACACAAAGCTATAGCTAAAGCATCAGCCTCATCTGATAATGGGATTTTTTCTAAACATAATAGAATTTTTATCATGTGTTGCACTTGTTCTTTAGTCGCATGCCCTTTTCCAACACATGCTTTTTTAACTTGGTTCGCGCTGTATTCGAATAACGGAATATCACTCATTGCGCAAGCTGTGATAGCAGCGCCTCTTGCTTGGCCAAGTTTTAGAGCTGAGTCAGCATTGCGATGCATAAACACTTTTTCAATAGCAATCTCATCGGGTTCAAATGTTTTTATGATTGTTATAATCTCAGCATTGATTGTTTTTAATTTCTCAGCAAGTGTTTCACCTTTTACTTGAATCACACCGCTTTTAATATGTTTATTATGATTAGCCTTGGACTCAATGATTCCATATCCGGTGTTTATTGAACCTGGGTCTATGCCTAAAATTTTAATCAATTTAATTCAGCCAAAATATCATCGGGGATTTCCGCATTTGAATAAACTTTTTGTACATCATCTAAATCTTCTAATGCATCTAGTAGCCTAATCATTGTTTCCGCACTTTTTTTGTCCAATTCATTCGTCGTTGAGGCTCGCATTGTAACTTCCGTATTTTCTGGTTTGTAACCAGCAGCAAGTATAGCTTCTTTTACATCAACGAGATTATCGGGGTTAGTAATTATGTCTATTGAGTTATCATCATTGGTAACAATATCTTCAGCACCCCCTTCTAAGGCCGCTTCCATAATAGTATCTTCATCAACTTCATTCTGTAATGAAATCAATCCTATTTTTGTGAATAAATACGAGACAGAACCATCTGTTCCAAGATTACCGCCGAATTTAGAAAAGACATGCCGTATTTCAGCAACTGTCCTGTTTTTATTGTCTGTCATTGTATCAACAATTAACGCAACACCACCCGGACCATACCCTTCATAACGAATTTCATCAACATTACCACTATCATCTCCACCAGCTCCACGCTTTATTGCACGGTCTATTGTATCTTTGGTCATGTTGTTAGATAGACCATTGTCAATTGCGGCTCTTAGCCTAGGGTTAGCGTTTGGCTCACCCCCACCTAATTTTGCGGCAACAGTAATTTCTCGAATTAATTTAGTAAATAGTTTCCCTCGTTTAGCATCTTGCCGACCTTTACGATGCTGGATATTTGCCCATTTACTATGACCTGCCATTGTATTTTTTGATATTTAATATTGATGGTTTTTCTTGAAGTGTTGACAATTATAACACCCGTCTCGAAGACGCCCAAGACAAGACTGTTTTATGGCTATTTATGCATGAAACAAGAGTGCTCTATAAAATGTTTGGTTTCCAAAAAAGCATCTTTTGAAAATAATAAACCAAGGTGTGGTAGGCGAAGCGTTATATGATCCAGAGAGCCAGTTAATCGCGTTTCTTCAACAGATACAGTCCCATCACTTGGGCCTTTAATAATAGGTAAAAGCAATCCCGATGCTAATGGAAAATACCCGGCAATGATGCCAAGCTTTGATCTACTATTCCATTTCGGTGGCGACCCAATCAATCCATTATCTAAGCTTTTACCAAGTAATTTTCTGCCTAATGACCATTCAGCGAGTGTTTGTGCGATTACACTTGTTCTATTTGGTGTCCCAAGCATGACAGTATTTCCAAATTTCTGTACGGAGTTCAAATTTAGATAGTGACGTAACACCAAACCGCCCATGCTATGACAAACAAAATGTATTTTTTCAGATTTTATTACATTAATGAACTCAGAAAGTTTATGCGCATTTTCAAGTGGAGTATTCTTTGTGCTTTCGTAGCTAAATTGAAACGTATTGTAACCACTTTTTTTGAAACGATATCTAAGTAACGACATATCTATGCCATTCATCCATAAACCATGAATAAATATTATCGTATCAGACACAAAAATACTTTTTGACTAAGCATCGTTAGCCAGACCAACTCTCTCATTATTATTTGTAAATTTTAATAGCTTCTCAATCGAACCTTTTGCATTATTAATAATATCTTTTCCTACAAAAATTTCGTTCTCACCTGTTTCAAGGACATATAATAATTTCTTTAGACTGTTCATTGCCATCCATGGACAATGCGCACAACTTATACAGGTTGCTCCTTTCCCCGCTGTTGGTGCTTCGATTAGAATTTTATTTTTTGCTGCCTCTTTCATTTTATGGAAAATTCCTTTATCTGTTGCCACAATAAACTTTTTTGCATCCATTTCAGTTACCGCATTAATTATCGCAGTCGTTGACCCAACCATATCTGCTTGCGCTATTACAGATGATGGTGATTCCGGGTGAACCAATACCTTTGCCTTAGGATTTTTCTCACGAAGTGATTTTAATTCCTTGCCTTTAAATTCTTCATGCACAATACAAGAGCCTTGCCATATCAGCATATCTGCTCCAGATTCTTTCTGTACATAATCACCTAGATATTTATCAGGAGCCCAGATAATTTTTTTATTATTAGAAGTGAGATGTTTGATGACATCAACTGCACTGCCTGATGTAACCATCCAATCAGCCCTTGCTTTAACCTCAGCGCTTGTGTTGGCGTAGACAACAACAATATGTTCGGGATGTTCATCACAGAATTTTGAAAACTCGTCGATGGGGCAACCAATATCTAATGAGCAGTTTGCATTCAGGTCAGGCATCAATATTCGTTTTTCTGGGTTGAGTATTTTTGCTGTCTCACCCATAAATTTAACGCCACAGACAATTAATGTTTTTGCTTTTGATTCATGTCCAAAGCGGGCCATATCCAGTGAGTCAGATACACAACCTCCGGTTTCATCTGCCAGAAGCTGTAAATCTGCATCTGTGTAATAGTGTGAAACAATAACAGCATTTTGTCTCACCAGTTCCTTTTTGATTTTTTCTTTTAAATTAATGCGTTCGATTTCATCTAGTTCTTCTATAACGACAGGAGGAATTTGTTCCCTACTCAATGTATACGAACGATGGTGATTAGTTTGTGAGCTCATAATATAAATATAGACTTATTAAGTAACTTTAGACAAGTTAATAAGCTAGATTTATTCAGATTTTGGTTTGGACAGCTTAATACCTAATTCATGCAATTGTTTTGAACTTGCACTGGCAGGTGCTGCAGTAAGTAGACAGCTAGCAGTTTGAGTTTTTGGAAATGCAATTACATCGCGAATAGATTCACAATCAGCCATTAGCATTACAGTACGGTCAAGACCAAACGCAATACCACCATGTGGTGGGCAACCAAAGCTTAATGCGTCAAGAAGGAATCCGAATTTTTCTTGTGCCTCTTTTTCTCCAATACCTAGGAGATCCAATACCGCTTTTTGCATTTCAGCATCATGAATACGAATCGAACCGCCACCGAGTTCAATACCATTTACAACCAAATCATACGCACGAGATATTGTTGCCCCCGGGTCTTTCTTAACTGCTTCAATGTCATCGGTATTTGGTGAAGTGAATGGATGATGTAATGATTCCCATCTTTTTTCATCTTCATTATATTCAAACATTGGGAAATCCGTAACCCAAACAGGCGCCCATTTACCTTCTAGTAAATTTAAATCTTGTCCCAGTTTATTTCGTAGAGAGCCTAGTGCGTCATTGACTATTTTTGTTCTATCAGCACCGAAGAATATTAAGTCACCATTTTTTGTTTTTGTGCGCTCGATAATACTTTTTATTACATCATCAGGTAGGAATTTTAAAATCGGTGATTGCAAGCCCTCTCTGCCCGACATATTGTCATTTACTTTTATATAGGCAAGTCCTTTAGCTCCAAATTGACCAACATAAGATGTGTAATCATCAATTTCTTTACGCGTTAGCGAACTACCATTAGGTATATTTAATGCAGCAACCCGACCACCTGCCATATTTGCAGGTTCTGAGAAGACCTTAAAGTCGACTTTTTTCATTAAATCACCAACATCAACTAACTCAAGTGGGTTTCTAATATCCGGCCGATCACTACCAAATCGACTCATTGCCTCTTGGTAACTAAGGCGCGGGAAAGGCGAAGGTAGTTTTATGTCTAAAATATTTTTGAATAATGAACCAATCATTTCTTCCATTATATTTGTAATATCATCTTCATTTAAAAATGATGTTTCTATATCGAGCTGGGTAAATTCTGGTTGCCTGTCAGCACGTAAATCTTCATCACGAAAACAACGAACAATCTGGTAATAGCGATCCATACCAGCAATCATTAATAATTGTTTAAATAATTGTGGTGATTGTGGGAGCGCAAAAAAACTACCAGGCTGTGTACGGCTTGGCACCAGATAATCACGAGCACCTTCTGGCGTTGCCTTAGTTAACATCGGCGTTTCAATATCTAGGAAGCCTTTTTTATCAAGAAAGGTTCTTAATTCTTTAACGACCCTAGACCTTAGTTGGAGATTTTTTTGCATTAAAGGACGACGTAAATCAATATAGCGATACCGAAGTTTTATGTCGTCATGGACATGCTCATCATCTATTTGTATCGGGGGTGTTTTAGATTTGTTTAAGACCTCAATACTGTAACCTAAAACTTCAATTTCACCTGTTGTTAAATCAGTGTTGATTGTTCCTTCTGGACGATTGCGAACCTTCCCGGTAATTTTTATAACAAATTCGTTTCTAATTAAATCAGCAATTGAAAAAGGTTCTGCGCGATCCGGGTCAAATACAATTTGAGCTAGCCCGGTACGATCACGAAGGTCAAGAAAAATAACACCACCATGATCACGACGACGGTGCACCCAGCCGCAAAGCTCGATTTCTTGATCGATATGACTGCTATTTAATTCGCCACAATAATGAGTACGCATTTACTTAATTTCCAGCTTGTATGAACAGAGGGCGAAATCTTACGAGTCGGCAGATGATTGCGCAACTTTATTCTGTTTTAATTCTTCAAGAGTGCCATTATCAGGGATAATAACGCCCATAGAAATTACGAATTTGAAAGCTTCCTCGACATTCATGTTTAGTTCAGTTATTTCATCCTTTCGTGTCATGATAATAAAACCAGAGGTTGGGTTCGGTGTTGTCGGTATAAATACAGAAACCAGAGTATCATCAACAGAGCACAGTTCATCTCCCATAGTGTCATTAGTTAAAAATCCGATACTCCAAAGCCCTTTTCTTGGGTATTCGAGCAAGACAACCTTACGAAATGATTTACCACTAGGGTCAAAGATAGTACTCGAGATTTGTTTAACGCTACTGTAGATCGATCTTACGAGTGGTATCCTGTTTAGTATCCTTTCCCACATTTCAACGAAGCGACGTCCAAACAGATTAGCAGCAAGCATTCCGGTTAGTAGTAATATAGAAAGAGCTATAATGACGCCAAAACCGGGAATGGAAAATCCTAGTAAATTAGCCGGTTGCCACTCCGGCGGTAACAACAGGACAGTTTTATCCATTAAATCAATTAGAAATTTGACTATGACAATTGTGGCCGCAAATGGCAGCCAAACAAGAAGCCCTGCAATGATGTATTTTCTTAGCGTTGCCATAATAGGAATGATATTTTACTCAAGAACTGGATTTAGTAGGCGATATTTTTGCCTGTTTTTTTGCTTTTTTTGGAGAATCTTTCGAAATTTTTCCTGTTTCATCTGTTGTTCCCCCGGCAGTTTGCTTTGAATCGTTGTTATCTTTTTTTCCGTTTTTATCGTCTTTTCCTGGTTTCTTAGTTTTAAAATCAGTTTCATACCAGCCTGTTCCTTTTAACTTAAAGGCGGCAGCCGACATAAGTTTTCGCAGGCTATCCGCATTACATGCAGGACATGTACTAGCGGGTTTATCACTTATTTTTTGCAATATCTCGAATTGATGATCACATTGTTCGCATTTATATTCGTAAATCGGCACTTATTTTAAAAACTCCAAAAAATTCTGTTGTATCATAACAGCATTAAAAAATATGGTGATATACCTACAAAATCAAGAGAAAACAGCAAACTTTCACTTTATAATTTACCCAAGAGCAATTCTTGGGTATTATCGCCGCCGTTACTCTACAAGCAATAGATTTTTTGAACCAGCATTTAATTTAGTAAACCAATGAATAGGGGCCGTTAGCTCAGCCGGTAGAGCAGTGGATTTTTAATCCATTGGTCGGGCGTTCGAATCGCCCACGGCCCACCATTTTTTTATTTGGCTGAATCAAGAAATACCGGTTTAGGTTATAAGGCATAGGATTTTTTATGTTGCGTTTTATATTTTTTATTTTACTTATTTTTGGGGCTAACAATAGTTCATTTAGTGAGCCTCAGCGATTAAGATTATCTACCACAACAAGCACTGAAAATTCTGGATTACTCGCCAGACTGCACCCACCATTTGAAAAAAAATATAATGTTAAAATTAGTGTCATTGCTGTAGGTACAGGCAAAGCAATTCGTTTAGCTGAAAACGGTGATGTAGATGTTATTCTTGTTCATGCTCCTAAAGCAGAACTTAAGTTTATCCAAGAAGGTTATGGTATTGAGCGATTACCAGTCATGCATAACGATTATGTTATTGTTGGCCCCGAGAATGATCCCGCAAAACTAAAATATTCAAAGAACATAAAAGATGCGATGTCCCGGTTAGTAAGAGCGGAGCATTTATTTATCTCTCGAGGTGATGATTCTGGGACTCATAAAAAGGAAAACAGTCTTTGGGAGATGATAGAGCATCAACCTAAAGGTAAGTGGTATTTATCGGTAGGCCAAGGCATGGGGCAAGCATTAATTATGGCAGATAATAAACAGGCCTACACATTATCTGACAGGAGCACTTATCTTGCCTATCACAATAAGATAGAGTTAGATATTGTTTTTGAAAATGATTATCAACTTATAAATCCTTATCATGTCATTATTGTTTCACCTAAGATCCATCCCCACGTTAATCTAAATTTAGCAAAAAAGTATGTCGAATTTATAAGGAGTCAAAAGGGGCAGAACATAATAAAAGATTATAAAATTAATAATAAAAAATTATTTTCTCCTTACTAAACTTTAATTAATAACTTCTTCTCTTAGTTTTTATTTTAATAAAATAAAATATTGTAAAAAGTAAAATTACAAAAAAACTTAACCAACCAAAAGTTGAGTTATATGGACTTACAAGATAATCAAAATCGCTGTTACTCCCCCGATTGGTAAAGTAATCTGCTATTTTTATTAACATTACAACCCCAGCATGCGCACCAATACATGCAGCAATATTTTTATGTTTCAAACGTAATAAACTTAAGAGCACACCAAAAATAAAAAGCGTGAGAAAATAATCTGCTATTGCCCATTCATGAAAGCGACGAAATGCATCAGGCATCATTTGAATTCCTGTTAACCAACCGATACTTGAGTCTGTAATCAAATCAGGATAGCGAACAAAATGCACAGCAGCATAGACAAGACTAGTAAAAGTGACTGCAATAAAAGCCCCGGTTTTTTTATAAAGTCCTGAAAAAAAAGCCCCTCTAAAGATTAATTCTTCAGCCAATGCGATTAAAGTAGCAGCAAGCAATGCCTTTAATAAAAGGGAGACATTAGAAAATAACCAAATTCCACGATAAGGGTCAAGTTCATGTATTCTAAGAAGAAACAGGATAACCTCAATAATTAACATTATTATTATCCCGTAGATGAAGCCATTTAAGAGGTTGGCAAAAAACTTATTAAATTTTCCCCCGAGACCAAATGCATTCAATGATAATAGATTATTAACTCGCAGATAAATAAAACAAGTTATTAGCCCACTAATCAGAGTTGCATAATTTAGATACCTACGGAAAGCTAGATCAAAAACCGGGTCAAGGACCAACTTTAGTGGATAGGCTAATAACGCACCTATAATAAATGTGAGTACTACAAAAAAACTAAAAGAAATGATTGCACGCATCAGTGTTTTCTCTTTTTAAAGAATAGTTATTCTATTGTAGCTTCGAGAGAATCAGTATCATCTTTTGTATCAAACCAAGCAATTTCAATTTTATCCCCGATTTTTGAATTGCTAAACATAAATGAAAGATAAGGGTTTTTAGATACTGCACGGCTCCAATCGCATGAAAAAATAATATTACTATTATGTTTGGCTATTATTTTTTTTATGTAGTGTTCCGGGATACGTTCTCCCGTTTCATCATCTATTCTAAAACCTGTTTCCATTGGATGACGAATGATTGCACGAACTGTTGTTACATCATCTCTTATTTTAGTTTTTAATCTAATCGTCGATGCCATTTAACCACACCCGTTTTCATGCACTATAATAAATTTTTTAGTCATGTGAAGTTTATCGTTATCATTAACTATGACGATAATATTTGAAGGTTCACTGACCTTAATTCTTGTTGAGATAAAACCAGAGCAACTTGGAGTTAAATTGAAATTTGCTATTAAAGGATTTGGATTTTTATCTGCAAAAATTGTAATTGTTTTTACATTTTTAAGATTTGTTTTAACTTTAACAGGAACTACCGCTCCATTTTCGATTTCATCATAAACTTCTATATTAATTTGATCTGATTCATGAATTTGTTGGTTTGGGAAATAAGCATTAATCGCTGTATCAAAATCTTTTGCCGAAAAAGCCGCCTGATTCCATTCTGCTAATACTTTTATTGGCGTTAGTAATCCCGTTGCAAATACTGCAAAACCTGAAGTTAGAATTTTTAAAAATTTTCTTCGTAGCATAATAATATTTTTTTAGAGTTTTATATCTTGTTCTAGTTCAAACTCGTACTCAAGTTCTGATAGACGTGCTGAAACACTTTGTTCTTGATAATAATCCATTTTGTATCTTTGTTTGATAAATTTTAACTTTTCAACTGCAAGCTTAGTTTCTCCAGCTAAGTAATAATATTCGGATTGGAGTATAGCAGTTTCAATTTCATTACCGAGCATACTCTCAGCTTGGCCAAGTAGCGCATACGAGTTTAAGTCATGTGAATGATGGCGCTCATAATTTTTCATAATATTGCGTGCTTCTTCTGCTCTGCCTACGTCAACTAAGGCACGGGCATAAGCCATAATAACGGGTTTATAGTCAGGATAGAGTTCGTAGGCCTTTTTAAAAATAACGAAAGCGTCATCATATTTTGATTGTTCGGTTTTAAGTTTTGCTGCTAATAGCAAATAGGCAGCATCATTCATATCATTTTTGAGTAAACGTTTGATCTGCTGATTTGCATGCGCATATGCCCCATCTAAAAGATAGGCGTAAGCTAATCCATAACGTATCGGTAGTTTTTTACTCGAACTACCTTCATGTTTTTCAAGCCTATCACGCAAAAACAAAACAGCTTCTCTTGGTATTTTAATTGTTTTAGCCAGTAACTTGTATCTTACAAGCTCATAAGCATGCGAATTTTCATAAATTTTTTTAGGATAAGATTCAGCTCTTGCAATTGAATCCGCAATACGAGATGTAGTTAAGGGGTGGGTTCGGAAAAATTCAGGCGCATTGCTTTGTGAGAACTTTGATAGTTTTTGTAGTCTTTCGAAAAATAACGGCATACCAAGTGGGTCATAGCCTGACTTCGCCAATAAATTAATACCTATTCGATCAGCTTCCTCTTCGTTTTCACGCGTGAAATTTATCTGATTCTGTAGATTAAACCCAGCGATACTAGTAATTGCTGCTTGTCCTGCAGCCGGGTCTTGCGTAGCGATAATTATTGCCCCAATCATCGCAGCAGCAGTTGGAAGAGAATATTTTTTAGCTTCTTCAAAAGTACGAGCGAGATGTCTTTGGGTAACGTGTGCAATTTCGTGAGCAACAACACCTGCTAATTCACTCTCACTTTCAGAATTGAGAATTACGCCACTGTTAATCCCAATCATCCCGCCAGGTCCGGCAAACGCATTAATTGTTGGATTATCAATAACGAAAAACGTAAATGGTTGTTCGGTATTGTCGCTGTGTGAACTTAAGTCATACCCGAGCGATTGGATGTATGATTCAACTTCCGGGTCATTTATGATGGTAGAGAAATGACGAACTTGCTTTAAAAACATTTGTCCAAGTCTTCGTTCATAGCTAGGCGAGATAACACTGCCTGCGGAGTCGCCAAAATCAGGTAAACTAATATTTTCACTAGCCGCAAATAACGTGCTTGCCAACAAAATAAATAAGAAAATTAACCCTCTTCTTATTTTCTTTAGATTATGGGCAGAAAAATACATTTTAAATTATTTTGCTTGTTATTAATGAAAAC
>Ga0209034_10001386_pt1 | contig 11809 bp, 12 predicted proteins | sample MarorgKNORR_S2LV_2_FD_188219 | JGI IMG/M metagenome (GOLD analysis project Ga0209034, IMG submission 188219) | Marine microbial communities from the Southern Atlantic Ocean, analyzing organic carbon cycling - 250m_A/KNORR_S2/LV (SPAdes) (version 2) | ecosystem: Environmental > Aquatic > Marine...
GTAAAACCAATCAAAACAAGTATGATTGAACTCATTGATCAAGTATCCATACTTATAGGTTCTTTTTGAGAGTTGACAGCCATACTAATTCCTTCGGTACTTATCCCATATTTATCCAACAATATCTGACGTGGACCGTGTTCTACAAATTCATTGGGTAAAGAAATAATCTTTGTTTTTCCCTTATATCCATTGATTGATAACCACGCTGCAACGGATTCACCAAAACCACCCGAACGAACGCCTTCTTCCACTGTAATCACCTGATCAAAACGACCTATGATAGATTCCAAATAGGCGAAATCCATTGGTTTAATAAAACGACAGTTGACCACCTCGCAACTTGTTCCTAAATGTGAAAATTGATCTGCTGAATCCAAGGCATCATAGACTTGAGGCCCCACAGCCAGAATGACTGCATCAGTTCCATGACGAATGACTTCCCAACTTCCAATTGGCAAGAGTTCTGCTTGACCATATTCATCAAATTGTTTTGAGGATGCTTTGGGATATCGAATAGAAAAAGGACCCTCGTGATAATCCAACCCTGTATAGAGTAAATGGCGTAACTCATCTCCATTCATAGGAGCTGTCACTACCATATCTTGAATGCATTTTAAATATGCAATATCTAGCGCGCCGTGATGAGTTGGGCCGTCTTCCCCTGCGATGCCAGATCGATCCATACAAAAGACTACAGGCAAATGCTGAATCGCTATATCATGAATAATATGATCAAAAGCCCGCTGAAGAAATGTTGAATAAATAGTAACGATAGGACGAATACCTTCGGTCGCTAGACCACCAGCAAAGGTAACCCCATGACCCTCTGCAATTCCAACATCATAAAATCTTTTTGGAAATTCTTTGGCAAAGGGGACAAGACCTGTACCTTCTCGCATAGCGGCGGTGATACATACAGTATCCTCTCGGTTTCTTGCCACTTCACATGCTAAAGAGCCAAACACATCCTGAAATACAGGGGCGGTTGGTGCAATATCATTTGGTGGTGAACTCCGCTTAGCTGCTTTTCCATTGGGTTTTACAGCGTGAAATTTAACGGCATCATCGTGGTATTCTCTATTCCCTTCATTTGTAGAGACCATTCCCTTTCCCTTTTTAGTTAAGACATGAAGTAATACGGGCGTTTTCAAGTCTTTCACCCTTTCAAGAATTGGAATCAATTCTTTCAAATTATGGCCAGCGACAGGGCCAAAATAACGGAAACCCAATTCTTCGAAAAGCATACCAGGAACTAAAAGGGATTTTAAACTATCTTCAATACGATGGAGTAAAATACGAACTGTCTTTTTCCCTAGTGGTAATTTCCCTGATAATTTCCATATTTGCTCTCTAATCCGGTTATAGGAAGGATTAGTCGCAATTTTTGTTAAATAGGTATTTAGGGCACCCACATTTGGACTAATGGACATTTCATTATCATTTAGTATTACCAACATTGGTGTACGTAAATGGCCCGCATTATTTAATGCTTCAAAAGCCAACCCACCTGTCATAGATCCATCACCAATAACAGATACAACACGATAATTCTTTCCCGTTTGTTTTCTGGCTTCTGCAATACCCGTGGCCGCTGAAATTGATGTGGATGCATGACCAGCACCAAAAGTATCATATTCACTTTCAGATCGTTTTAAAAAACCGCTTAACCCATTTAGTTGACGAATTGTTGAAAATGAATCAAAACGTCCTGTTAAAAGTTTGTGTGCATAACCTTGATGCCCCACATCCCAAATAATCTTATCATCTGGCGTATCAAAGACCTTATGTAAGGCAACAGTCAGTTCTATAACGCCAAGAGTTGGGGCCAAATGGCCACCTATCTGGCTTACGACATCAATCGTATGATAGCGCAGCTCATCGGCCAACTGACATAGCTCCTCTATAGAATAATCTTTTATATCGGCCGGTGATTTGATATTAGGAAGCAGGTTAAGCTGCATGAATCTTTTCAAATTGTTGTTTAAAAATAAAATTGTGAAAAATGGTAATACCATTTAATTCTGGATGAAATGTCATTCCCAAATGATGGCCCTGTTTTACAATAACGGGTTCCCCATTATATTCACTTAGGACTTCGATAAATTTATTTACACTGGAAATTTTAGGGGCACGAATAAATGTGGCGTCCACATGTTCCAAATTACCATTTAAGGACACAGTTAGTTGATCTGTAAATGAATGGATCTGCCGACCATATGCATTCCGATCCACTTTTACATTAAGGATTCCCAGGGGCTTTATTCGAGAATCAGCAACAGTTTCAGCCATCATTATCAGTCCTGCACATGTACCTAAAATTGGTTTTTTTTTCGCAAAAATCTGTATAGGTTTATAAAAACCCGCACGACACATAAGGTCGGTCATAGTTGTTGATTCTCCACCAGGAATTACGAGGCCATCAATTAATTTTAATTCTTCAGGATATCGAATTTCAATTGCTTGAATTTTTAGCATCTCCAAAATCTGGATATGCTTTGCATAATCCCCTTGAAGTGCTAGGACGCCAATCATCATGATCTTGGATAGCGTCCTTTACCTACCAACCTCTTTCCTGAAGGCGTTCACCTTCAGGAATCTCAGCCATATCAAGGCCTTTCATTGCCGACTGAAGTCCAGTCGAAATTTCTACAAGCTTGGCGGGGTCTTTATAGTAAGTAACCGCATCCACTATTGCTTTGGCTCTAGGTGCTGGATCGTCACTCATAAAAATGCCAGAACCGACAAATACTGTTTCTGCGCCCAATTGCATCATTAGGGATGCATCCGCTGGAGTTGCAACTCCACCTGCAGCAAAGTTCGGAACGGGAAGCTTACCAAGCTTAGATACTTGCTGTATCAAGGTAAAAGGAGCACCCATACTTTTGGAGACAGCCATGAGTTCATCCTGATCCATAATGGTTAATTTTTTAATATCACTTTGCACTTGGCGCATGTGGCGTACTGCTTCAACAATATTTCCACTTCCAGCTTCACCTTTGGTGCGGATCATAGCAGCTCCTTCGCCGATACGGCGCAGGGCTTCACCTAGATTACGGCATCCACAAACAAATGGCACTTTAAAATCATGTTTCCAAATGTGATTATGTTCATCAGCTGGTGTGAGCACCTCGCTTTCATCCACAAAATCTACTTCTAATGCTTCAAGAATTTGAGCTTCAGCAAAATGACCTATCCGGACTTTTGCCATAACCGGTATAGAAACAGTTGCCTGAATATCTTTGATCATTTGGGGATCGCTGGCACGCGCAATGCCACCCTCCTCGCGAATCAAGGCAGGAATTCGTTCTAAAGCCATTACTGCTACTGCACCCGAATCTTCAGCTATCTTTGACTGTTCAGCATTCATCACATCCATAATTACGCCGCCTTTTAACATTTCAGCTAAACCAACTTTTATTTCAAATGAGCCTTTATCAGCCATAAACGATCTCCTTTGTAACTTCCCCAATTTCTTTAATTTTTATTATTACATCATGAATAATATTATCCGGTGTACTTGCTCCGGCAGATACACCCACAGTTTCTACGCCTTCTAACCATTTTGGTTCAATTTCTTCTGCACAAGTGACCTGATATGAATTTTTATTACGATCTTTTGCCAAAGCGGTCAACCGCTTTGAATTAGCACTACTAAAGGAACCTATAACCACCATAACGTCACATTGTTTTGCTAATTCTTTGATCTGAGTTTGATTTCGCTTTGTAGGAAAACAAATTGTGTTAACGAACCTAAGATCAAATACTTTAGTCATAATAATATTGATAATTTCCTGCACATTTTCAATGGTCTGTGTAGATTGGCTCACTACTCCTGCGCGTTTGGTCTTTTTTAGTGCTTTAGCTTCTTTTGGTGATGCCACAATAATTGGATTATTTACTTGACTAGCTATACCCACTACCTCATCGTGACCATGATCGCCTACAATGATTATTTTACGACCTTCCTTCTCTAATTTTTTCACTTCCTCATGAATTTCCCATACCAATGGACATGTAGCATCTACAATATTCATATCTTTTGTTTTCGCATCATCCCAGGTATTTACAGTGGTTCCATGGGCACGGAATAAAATAGGCTTTCCATCAGGTACATCATCTATTGAAGCCACTACTCTTGCTCCTGCTTTATCCAGATCATTTACTACATTTTCATTGTGGACGATGTGGCCCAGCATATATACATCATCATGTTTTTCAGCTGTATTGTAAGCCATGTCCACTGCATCTCGGACTCCAAAACAATAGCCTGCATCTTTTGCCAAAAGAATTTTCATGAATTAGCACCATTTTGTTCAGCTAGAGATGCTCGGGTCTTGGATAATACTTTTGGTAATACTTCGGCTAAAGTGCCGGTAGTGATTGCCCCTGCTGCAAATTTATGTCCACCACCTCCCATGGATTTTGCAATACCATTAATTACATATTTACCTTTGGATCGAAAATTAATTCGATAGGTTTCATTGCCATTTTCAAAAACCATCAAAGCCACTTCGACACCTCGAATTGTACGGACAAAATCCGTGAATCCATCTACATCTTTTTTGACAGCATTGGCCTTATCCATCATAGCCTGATCAATTATAAACCATGCTAATTCACCATTCTCGTCATAATCTAAATTATTCAATATGCCAGCCAATAATTCCACTTGTGCTGGTGATCTGTTTTCATAAACAGTCTGGTAAATTTTGGATGTATTTACACCGGTTGCGATACATTCAATAGCTATTTGATGACATTTCTCATTCGTATTGCTGTAACAGAATGAACCTGTATCTGTCATAACAGCAGTGTAAATACCTTCAGCCATTGGAAGAGTTAAAGACACATCGACTGCACTTAAAAAGTCATAAACCATTTCACCCGTAGCAGCAGCGTTCATATCAATATAATTTTCTGCAAATCGATGATCTCTCAAATCTGGATGATGATCAATATTTATAACATGAATATTATTAGAAGCTAATTTTTCACCGATTGTTCTGAGTCTTTGATAATCGCCCACATCAAATATCAGTGCTAGATCAGCACTGCTAATCCAATCATCATGGGTTTCTGCCTTATAAGTCTCAATTATACCACCTGAATTAAGGAATTCATATTCAAATGGTAATTCAGAAATATTAATAAGTCGACAGTCTTTACCTATATGTTTCAAGTGATGAAACATTGCTTGAGCGCTACCTAGTCCATCCCCATCAGGATTTTCATGGGTAGACAACAATATTTTTGTCGCACCATTAATAGTTTTATGTAATGATTTCCAGTCTAACATGATATGAAGAGGACTTTGAATTTAGTGACATTTACTAGATTTTATCTAGCTATCGATTGACAATTAATTCATATAATTATCTAACCCATAGCGTCTCATTACCGCCTTGGATTTGGTTGGTATATCGTACTAATACAAATAAAAAATCACTGAGTCGATTCAAATATGGTAACCAGTTCTTTTTATTATCTCCAGCTTTTACTAAAGAGATGCAAGATCGTTCTGCCCTCCTGCAAACTGCTCGTGAGACATGAATCCTTGCACAAAATTCATCTCCCCCTGGTAAAATAAATTCTTCTAGAGGCGGTAAGGTCTCATTCATTTTATTAATAATTTTCTCAAGATCTATAACTCGATCATCATTTATAAGTAAAATATCAGACCCAGGCATGGAAGCTTCACCACCAATATTGAATAAATCTTGTTGTATGTCCTGGATTTGTTTTCTCACACCATCAGATTTACATGCTGTAATAGCCAAGCCTAAATGTGAATTCAATTCATCCAAATCTCCCAAAAAAACAATATTTGGATGATCTTTTGAAATTCTTGAGCCATCTCCTAGGCCTGTTTCGCCTTGATCGCCCGTTTTAGTGGTAACTTTTGATATACGCATAGATTAAAAGAAAATAATACTAACTAAAATGAATAGTGGAGTCAAAATTGGTACTGACCACTTAAAAAAATATCCAAAAAATGAAGGCATTTCTATACCCGAAGATTCTGAAATTGATTTAACCATAAAGTTAGGTGCATTTCCGATATAAGTATTGGCTCCCATGAATACGGCTCCAGCTGAAATGGCTAATAAAGTTTGGCTTAAGTCTCCCATGAGTAATGATGGATCACCACCTGCCGTATTAAAAAATACTAAATATGTGGGTGCATTATCCAAAAAACTGGACAGAATACCAGTTGCCCAGAAATACATATAGTTAATTGGTCCTGCATCGTTTGAAACTGAATTAATGATAATTCCCAATGACCCATTAGTTCCAGATTTCAAAATAGCAATCGCAGGTATAATGGTAACAAAAATACCTGCAAATAATTTGGCCACTTCAATAATTGGAAACGAGGTATATTCGTTAGCCTTTCGTATTTGAATGGGTGTCAATTTTAGGCTAACAATAGTTAGCCCCAATAAAATAAAATCACGGACTACATTCTGTAACTCCAAATGAACATAGTAAATGTCAAATTGAATATGAGGTTTCCAAAATCCGCTCAATAATACTCCTCCAATAACACCTCCTAATAATATCAAATTAAAAGATCCTTTCAATCTAATAGGTTCATACACTTCTTGTATGGGGAGAGCTTCTTCTCGATTATAAAAATAAGTGTCCAATGCAAAAAATATGGCCAAAAGGCATATCACCATAAAAAGCATTGGTAAAAACATGGCAGTTGTGGTCCAAAAAAAGTTAACACCTTTCAAAAAACCAAGAAACAATGGCGGATCTCCTAAAGGCGTTAATGAACCTCCAATATTTGCAACAAGAAAAATGAAGAATACAATAATGTGAACTTTTTTCTGTCTATCCTTATTTGCGCGAATTAAGGGTCGGATTAGGAGCATGGATGCTCCAGTAGTCCCCATCCAACTAGCTAAAATTGTACCAATAAGAATCAATACAGTATTAACAATTGGTTTGCCCACCAACGATCCTGTAAGCTGAACACCACCAGAAATAGTGAATAAGGCTAAGAGCAAAATAATGAAAGGAATGTATTCTAGTAATCCCACATGTAAGAGTTCATAAAGTGTAATGGAGAATCCTACCTTAAATATAAAAGGGCCAATAAATAGTAGAGCCCAGAATGCAGATATTTTTCCAAAATGATGATGCCAAAAATTGGGCGCTAAAAGAGGAAACACAGCAATAGAAAGGAGAATCCCTGCAAACGGAAGGACCCAATAGATCGATAGATCAGCCCCATTCAAATGTGGAGTAGCAATATTGGTATCTCCGCCAGCCCATGCCATATTTGTTAAGATGATTAATAAAAGAATATATTTTTTCATAAGAAACATTATTAATTACTATCAATAAGTGATGAAATTAAATGGTTTAGTTTAACCTTCCTAATTTTTGATAAGGGTTTTCATCAATTATTCTTTTGTAATTTTATCAATGGAATTATTCTTTTCTATTATCATTATAGGAATTGCCATCATAGGCATGTCTGTTGGAATAATTTTTAACAGAAAACCACTACAAGGTTCATGTGGAGGTATTGCCAGCGATTGTGTTTGTCTAAAAGGTGGTATCTGTGATGATCCGTCGCAAAAACCAATAATTCCAAAAGATTAATTTGCAATTGGCATACCTGAAGAAACGATAGAGTCAAGATTTTTGTCCTTTTCGATTATAATCCATAATGCTTCATAACCTTTCAATGATTCAACTAAGGTCAAACCTTCTTCAAGTGACATCACATTCAAGGCCGTAGCCAAAGCATCTGCATCTAAACAATTGGGACCAGTTACAGTAATAGATGAAATTTTTGATTGAGTGGCCTGACCAGTTTGAGGATCAATTATATGAGAATATTTCACACCATCATATTCAAAAAAGTTACGATAATTTCCTGAAGTAGCCATTGCTTGATTATTAAGCGATGCAATGGCATAGATATTTTCACCTGGGCGTAATCCTGGTCTAGGTCTATCGATACCTATCTTCCAGCTCTTCCCTTTATTATTCTTACCGTATGTTCGAACCTCACCACCAATCTCAACCATAAATTGAGTAAATCCATTACTTTTCAAATATTTATATATTTGATCCACACCCCAACCCTTAGCGATAGCATTCACATCAATCATCTGTCCTCTCTTAGTCTTTACTAAAGTTAATCCATTTAATTTTAACTTATCAAAACCAACCTTTTCCATCTCCATAATTATATCTAAATCTGTTGGTGGTTCCCATATATCTTTATACTCACGATCATTTTTTCCTCGACGCCATACCAGCACCGCTGGAAATATAGTAATATCAATGGCACCAGAGGTTAATTCACTCCAATAAATAGATCTATTAATTACATTAGCAAAACCTGAAGAAATATTAATGGCTGCATTTTTTTGCATTTGATTAAATAAAGATATCTCACTATTAATTTTATAAGTAGACATTTGATCATCTATTGAGATAAAAATTGAATCAAGACCAGACTGTATTAAAGATCGATTAATATTAGATGATTCCCTCGATACAAGTCTTATAGAGTAAGTGGTTCCCCAAGTATTTCCAGTAAAATCAACTACAGGATCTTTACGATCGCACCCATTAAAATTAAATAGTAATAAAAAGCCCAACAATAGCTGGGCTTTGAGATTATTTAGTAATAAAAACAATTTAGCCAAAACTATCGTAAGCAATCATTTCTCTTTCAACACCTAAGTCATAGAGCATCTTATCACAAGCATCTATCATCATGGGCGGTCCACACATATAATACTCAACTTCAGTGGGATCATAATGATCCTTCAGATAGCTTTCAAAAGCTACATTATGAATAAATCCAGTTTGGCCACTCCAATCATCTTCAGGCATTGGTTCTGATAATCCAACAACATACTTAAAATTAGTATGTTCTTTTTCGAGTTTTAAAAAATCTTCATGATAAAACATTTCACGAGCTGAACGTGCACCATAGAAGAATGTAATTTTTCTTTTTGATTTTTGTGTGTCTAACAAATCAAACAAATGGCTACGCATGGGTGCCATACCGGCACCACCACCTAGATATACCATTTCACGATCTGTATTTTTTGCAAAAAATTCACCAAATGGTCCAGAGATAGTAACCTTATCACCAGATTTTAGATTAAATATATATGATGAAGCAATCCCTGGAGGTACATCATTCCAAAGCGCCGGTGGTGGCGTTGAAATACGCACATTTAGCATTATAATATCCCCCTCTGCCGGGTGATTTGCCATAGAATAGGCTCTAAAACAATCTTCATCATTGATCGCACTTATTTCCCAAACTTTAAATTTATCCCAATCAGGATGGTATTCTTCTTCAATATCAAAATCTTTGAAGCTCATTTTTTCGTATTCAGGAATATCGATTTGGATATATCCTCCAGCAGTAAAGTCTAATTTTTCTCCTTTGGGCAATTCTAAAACTAATTCTTTTATAAAGGTTGCTACACTTTTATTTGACCTAACGATACATTCCCATTTTTTAATGTTAAAAATTTCGTCAGGCACATGAATATTCATATCTTCTTTAATCTTAACTTGGCAAGCTAAACGCCAATTATCTTTTGCCTCGTTTCGATTAATATGGCCCGTTTCTGTAGGTAAAATTTCTCCACCACCTTCAATCACTTGGCATTTACACAAAGCGCAAGTTCCTCCCCCTCCACAGGCAGATGGTAAGAAAATGCTTTTACCTGCCAAAGCAGATAATAATGTTGACCCAGGCCGTGTAACGATCGATTTATCATCATTACCATTAATCTTAATGGTAACATCTCCTTTAGGAAGTAATCTTGATTCTGCAAAATTAAGAATCAAAACCAGGATCAGGATCACTCCAGTAAATATGGAAACAGTAAGGAAGGTTAAAGTCATTAGAGATCGATTCCTGAGAAGGCCATAAACGCCATAGAGATTAGTCCAGTTAACAGCATGGTAATACCTAGTCCACGCAATTTTATAGGCACATTAGAATACCTCAATCTATAACGGATAGAAGCCATAGATGCAATCGCTAGAAACCATCCCAATCCTGAACCAAATCCAAACACTGTGGATTCAATAAAGGTATAATCTCGCTCTACCAAGAATATTGAACCACCCAAAATTGAACAGTTTACTGCAATCAAGGGTAGAAATATTCCTAAATTAATATAAAGGGTTTGAGAAAATCGATCGATAATCATTTCCACCAATTGAACCAACGCAGCAATCACAGCGATAAAAACGATAACGTCTAAGAAAGATAAGTCCACATCTGGAAATCCCGCCCATTCTAAGGCACCCTTCTTTAGAAAGTAGTGATTTATAGCCCAATTTGCAGGTGCCGTTATAGTTAATACAAATGTAACCGCAAAACCCAAGCCGATTGACGTATTAACTTTTTTCGAAATGGCCAAAAATGAACACATGCCCAAAAAATAAGCTAATAGAATATTTTCAACAAAAATTGCTTTTGTGATTAGGCTAATATAATGTTCCATGCCTCAATCCTCTTCAATCTTAGCTGCTATTCTATGGACCCAAACAATAAGTCCTAAAATAATAAATGCACCAGGGCTTAATACCATGAGGCCCATATTTTCATAACCGGCTGAATAAAAAGAATCTGGGATAACTTGAAAATTATAAATTGTCCCACTTCCCAATAATTCTCGAAAGAAAGCAACTCCAATAAGAATCATACCGTAACCCAGAGCATTACCCAATCCATCTAAGAATGAACGCCAAGGACTATTCTGCATAGCAAAGGCTTCTGCTCGACCCATAACAATACAATTAGTAATAATCAATGCAACAAATACTGTCAACTGTTTACTCATGTCATACATATATGCTTTTAGGAATTGGTCAGTAAGAATAACTAGAGAAGCAATAATAGAGAGTTGCACAATAATCCGAACTTTTCCAGGAATATAGTTTCGTAAAAGTGAGATTACTGTATTTGAAATAGACATTACCACAACTACGGCCAAGGTCATGACAACTGCAGTATCCATTCTAATCGTAACAGCTAACGCAGAACAGATCCCTAAAACCTGCAATGTAATAGGGTTATTATTCATTAATGGATCGCTGAGAACTGCTTTTGATTTTTTATTTAATAAAGCCATTAAGCACCAGTATTATTACGAATTTGATTAAAAAATAATTCATAATTTTTTAAATCTTTTAATAAAAAGTTATTCAACCCTTTAACAGTCATCGTTGCACCAGAGATACCATCAACCTGATGGTAGGCATCGACTGAACTTTCATCCACTCCCCCTTTTATAGCTTGAATTCCAATCAAAGCCCCAGATGAATTGATAAATCGTTTACCTTTAAAATTATCTTGGAACCATGATTTTTCAACTTCTCCACCTAGTCCAGGAGTTTCACCATGACTGTAAAATGTTATCCCCTTCGCGGTCATTCCATCTGGTTCAACTGCAAAATACCCAAAGAGAGTTGACCATAATCCTTTACCAGAAATTGGAATAGCATATCCATCCACAGTTCCATTCAAAGTTTTTACAAAAACAGGAAACTTGTTATCTCCTTCGATAATATCATCTGCAGTTTGTCCTTCAACTATATTTCCATCTTTATCAACAACCATACTGGAAATATAATCATCAAAAATAGCTTGTACAATTTCAGGTGTCCACGGTTTTTCTTCAGATGGTGAAAAATCTAAAGATTGGAGAATATTTTTCTTCATGTCAATTTGAGTATTTAACTTTTGTCGATCTTTTAATGCAGAGTTAGCTAAAGACAAAAAGAAGCCAAGTACTATGGTAACGGC
>Ga0209034_10001390_pt1 | contig 11786 bp, 10 predicted proteins | sample MarorgKNORR_S2LV_2_FD_188219 | JGI IMG/M metagenome (GOLD analysis project Ga0209034, IMG submission 188219) | Marine microbial communities from the Southern Atlantic Ocean, analyzing organic carbon cycling - 250m_A/KNORR_S2/LV (SPAdes) (version 2) | ecosystem: Environmental > Aquatic > Marine...
GACGACTAAAACATCCAGAGCCTATGCTTAGTTTAGAGAAATCTTACTCAGAGGATGAAACCAGAAAGTGGGTTACAAGAATCCTTAAAGAAGCCAACAAACAAAATATTGATGAAAAAAACATTAAGGTAATTGTTACTGCAAAATTGGACGGGCTAGCAGCCATGTTGCGAGAAGACAAATTGCTTGTCACTCGAGGCGATGGTATTTATGGCAATGACATAACTTCCTCTTTTTCCAAAGGTGTTATTGATGCTGGTAATGGAGTATCCGGAGTTGGTGAACTAGTGATGACTACAGACTACTTTGAATCACATTTGAAAAGCTTAGGGTATTCCCATCCTCGAAATGTTTGTGTCGGAGTAGTAAATTCAGATGAAATCAACAGAGATTTTGTTAAAGCATTGCAAGATGGTGCAGTTCGTTTTGTGGCCTATTCTACATTGAATACCTGGGAAGGCAGTTTTACAGAATTGATCAAAAATCACAATGCTATCCAAGAGCAAATCATAAAATCCTGCGAATATCCGACTGATGGAGTTGTTGCTGAGATTGTCCATACGGAACTGAAATTAATACTTGGATCAACCAGTCACCATAACCGTTGGCAAATTGCCATAAAACAGCGGTCTGAGGCTAAGCATGCTACTGTTAAATCTATCACTTGGCAAACAAGAAGAACCGGACGAGTTACACCAGTATTGGAAATAGCGCCCATTGAATTATCAGGCGCTACAGTGCGACGAGTAACTGCTCATCATGCAGGAAATGTGAAAACACTGAAACTTGGCAAGGGTGCTATCATTTCAGTGGAACGTTCTGGCGAAGTCATCCCAAAGATTGTAACTGTGATAAAAAAGGCATCGAGAACCCAGATTGCTAAAAACTGTACTTCCTGCGATTCTTCTCTCGTTTGGCAACGTGATTTTCTTATTTGTAACAACCATTCAAACTGCCGTGCCCAAGTGGAAAACAGTCTTGAACATTTCTTCAAGATACATGGACAGGTTGATGGATTCGGCTCAAAAAGTATCGAAAAATTAGTGGCTTCCGGCATTAATACACTGGAAAAGATTTATGACTTGAGTGAGGAAAACTTTCAGGAAGCCGGCTTTGGACCAGGACAATCCAAAAATCTCAGAACAGAACTTGACCGATCCCTTCAAGTCGATACTGAGGATTGGCGCTTTCTAGGTGCCTTTGGCATTCCTCAACTGGGTAGTGGAGACTCTAGACGTCTATTGCAGCATATTCGACTTAATGATCTTGCTAAGGTAACTCAAGAAGAAATCATGGCTATTGAAGGTTTTGCTGAAATTTCATCAACAGAAATTGTTGGTGGATTAACAAAGATATGGCCAACAATTAAACATATGCTCAACCTAGGATTCAACCTTTCTGAGACACCATTGATTGATGAATCAAATGCAATCAAATCTCCTATTGTTGGGATGAAGATAGTCTTTACAGGAAAAATGATACTGGGATCTCGAAGTCAAATGAAGAAAGATGCCCATCAACTTGGGGCTAAAGTGCAAAGTTCGGTTTCTTCAAAAACAGACATTTTAGTATGTGGACAAAACGTAGGATCATCAAAAATAAGCAAAGCTGAAAAACTGGATACTCGTATCATGAGCGAGAAGGAATACGCTATTTTGCTGCAAGATCAGTGATTAGAAATCAAAACTAAATGTATCAGTCTTCAACAGTTGGCGTATTAAATTCTAAATCTGAATCTACAACAACAGATGCACTGCTGTTATCCGATAATTCTTGCTTGTTTATTGATTGATCATCAAGTTCCAAATCTAGATCCATGGGTTCTTTTTTTTCAGGCAAATCTGGAAGCTCTTCCAGTCTTTGCAAACTGAAGTAATCCAGAAATTCAGATGTGGTCGCAAACATCGCAGGTTTGCCTGGAACATCCCGGTAACCTATTATTCTGATCCAATTTCTTTCAGTAAGAATCCGCATGATGCTTGTACTGACTGAAACCCCTCTTATTGACTCTATATCACCTCTGGTTACTGGTTGTCGGTAAGCTATGATCGATAGTGTTTCAAGCAGCGCACGTGAATATCTGGGCGTTCTGTCTGCAAACATAATGTTAAGATAGTCTCCAATTTCACTTTTTGCCTGAATTCTAAAACCGCTTGCTACCTTTGCAATTTCAATATCTTTACCCACATAATCTTTTTCAAGATTATCAATCGCAGATAAGATATCAGATTTACTTGTTTTCTCTTTACTTGTGATTATTTTAAAGAGTTTGTCCACAGATAGTGGTTCATACGATGCTAACAAAATCGCTTCAATGATATTTTTTAATTTGTCGTTATGCATATTAGTGTTCGGTAATCTTTTCATTATCACTTATAAGCGCCTTAACATGGATGACGCCAAAGTCTTTTGCTTGAACAATTTCAATTAATGATTCTTTCATAAGCTCCAATATTGCAAGGAAGGTTACCACCAAACCAGTTTTATGTTCTTTGAAGTCAAATAATTCGGTGAAATCAAGAAAATCTTTATTTTTAAGTTTTTCCAATATTGTAGACATTCTTTCTCTGACTGATAGTGGCTCTTTTAGCAAATGCAATGAAGTAAACATCTCTGCTCGTTTCAGAACATCTTGGAATGAAACCATTAGTTCCTGTAATGCAATTTCTGGAAGCTCAATTGGTTTTGCTAAATGATTTGACTCAACTCCAGTTATGAAAATATCTCTTTCCAGTCTTTGTAATTTGTTTAATTCTTCAGATACAGTTCTATAACGTTCATACTCAAGAAGTCGACGCACTAATTCTGCCCTAGGGTCTTCTTCATCCTCAAGCTCTTCAAATAGTGGCAACAACATTTTTGATTTAATCTCAGCTAGCATTGCTGCCATTAATAAATATTCTCCTGCTAATTCAAGTTCCAATTCTTTCATTAAGTTAATGTAATTTACATATTGTTCTGTAATGTCTGCTATTGGTACATCCAAGATATTTAGATTTTGTTTTCTAATTAAATATAGTAATAAATCCAGTGGACCTTCAAAAGTATCAAGAAATACTTTGAGTGCTACTGGAGGTATGTATAAATCACTGGGAAGTTCAGTCATAGATTCACCATCAACAATAGCAAAAGGCATTTCAACTTGTTGAGGTTGATTTACCCTTGTATCAGTATCTTCGTTGTGAATTAACTCGAGATCTGGCTTATCCATGTTGTCTTTTGGTTATTTCAGTCATTAAATGTGAGCAGATTATTTAAGTTTTCCCTATTGATACTTTTCCCTTTATCATCGAGTATCCATGCGTCATAGTGTTGACAAATTTCATGCATTGTATTGAACATTTCATTGAGGGTACTTAAATCTGTTTTAGGATCAGTTTGTTGAAAAAAGAATGTAAATCCAGGAATATCTTTATTATTTTCAAAAATTCCTGGTTCAATAAGATTTGCTACATTATAGAGTTTTTTATTTCCATTTTTCTTTTCAAATATCTTCATTTCATTGAACGACAAATTATGTCTTAAAAACAAGTTCTTTACTTCATTTAAGGGGATGTTACTTTTTATTTTTGGAGAAAATCTTAAAGCAATAATTTGATTTGATTTAATGTTCTCAGGTTTATCATTATTGATAATAAATTTGTTGTTTATTTTAATTTTTGACTGATATTTTTGTTTAGTCAATAGCGGTTTAATCAAGAGTATAAAAAATATTGACAGTCCAACTGAAAGTAAGATCCAACTAAATTCCATCATGCTGAACTTGGTTCATCTGTAAGTGCTATTGCTTCATCCAAGTCGACTGAAACTAACCTAGAAACACCAGGCTCACTCATTGTCACACCAATAAGTTGATTTGTTAATTCCATTGTAGTTTTATTGTGAGTAATCACTACAAATTGTACGTTACCACTCATTTCTCTAAGGATGTCACAGAATCTACCAACGTTGGTATCATCAAGTGGTGCATCAACTTCATCAAGTAAACAAAAAGGCGCTGGATTTAATTCAAATATGGAAAACAACAATGCTACTGCTGTGAGTGCTTTTTCACCACCTGAGAGCAAATGAATATTGCTGTTTCTTTTTCCTGGAGGACGTGCCATTACAAAGACACCTCCATCTAGAGCATTATCTTTTTCTAGCTCAAGATAAGCCTTGCCGCCTTCAAATAAACGTGGAAAGTGTTTTGTAAGTCCTATATTTACTTTTTTAAATGTTTCGTTAAATCTTTTCATTGACTCATCATCAATTTGTTTAATGGCACCATTCAACGTGTCCAATGCTCTATTCAAGTCATCAAATTGAGAGTCAAGATTTTCTTTTCTTTTTGATTCCTCTTCGTATTCATTTGAAGCAGCGAGATTTATTGGTCCTAGTCTTTCAATTGTTCGTAATATTTTTTCTAATTCTTGTTCAAGTTGGGTAATTTCAAGTATTTTATTAACATTCTCTTTGATTGATTCGTAAGAAAAACCATTTTCTGATAACTGATCATCTAAGCCTTCCTTTCTAACTTCTAATTCCCTAATTGAAAGTTTGTATTTTTCAAGTATCTCCCTTGCTTGGTTGACTTCTGTACCTTTATTGGTTCGGTCAATTTCATAATTCCTTAATGTTGCTTGAATGGTTTCTAGTTGCTCTCTATGAGTATTCAAAATCTGTTCTGACTCTAAGCTTTGGTTTAATAAAGATTTAAGTTCTTTTTTTACTTGGATTGTTGGATCAAATTTTTCTTCCTTACCTTGTTTTATTTCAAGTGATTTTGCTTTAATTAACACTTTTTGTGAGTCAAGACGATTCATAGCATTTTCTAATGCAGACATTTTGGTGCGTTCAGATTCTGCTTTCAATTCAAGTTTTTGTAATGATGGTCTTTGAGCATCTATTTTTTGTTTGTATCTGTTGATGTCATTAGATAAATGTATTCTCTGTTTATCTAATTTAGTTTTTTGTTCGATCATGAGTCTATTTTCAGTTTCGGCTGAGCTCAGGTTTTTTTTTGATAATTCAATTTGATCTTCATTTTGAGCAATCTCTTGTTCTATAGTTTGAAATTTTTCAATGAGAGTAACTAGTTTTTCACCGAGTATATTAAGTTTTTTTGAGACAACCTCAAAACTTTGTTGGTCAAAATATACTTTTGATTTTTCAATTTCTTTTTTCAGTTGCTTAAAAATTGATTCAGTTTCATGAAGATCTTTTATAGTTCTTTTTTGATCATCAATTTGTGCAAGTTGCTTAGACAAAACATTAATCTTCACTGACTCAGTTTCTGTGGTTGTATTCAGTTCATTAATTTTATTTGCAACAGATTCATTTTGTTCATTAACACTTTGTAATTTGTCTTCAAGTGATGATAGGTCTTTTTCAAGCTCATTAACGCTAGAGCTTAAATTATCGATGGTTGGTTCCAATTTAGATAAAGAAGCAGATATTAGATCAATTTGAACAGAATCTTCTGTGTATTCATTGTTGATTCTCTGAAGTTCTTTTTGTATTTCTTGTACGTTGATACTTTTTTGAGACTGAAGTTCTTTTTCATATTCAATTGACTGCTCTAGTCTTGCGATCTTTGATTGCAATTCAAAATGATCCTTTTGTGAATTGTTAAAACTTTGTGTTGCCTCGGCATCAGTAACTCTCTGTTCTTCTATATCTGCTTCTACTTTCCTTAATTCAGTTAAATTCTTATCAAAAGTTTTTTGATGCTGCTTTACATCATCTTGATGAGCAGATAGCTCTCCAATAAGATTGTTAATTTTTGTAAATAGTATTTCTGCGTGGATTTCTTTTTCTCTATTTCTATATTTTTTGTATCTTTTGGCTGCATTAGATTGGGTCTTGAGTCTTCGAAGTTGTTTATCAATTTCATCTCTTAAATCATTCAAACGATTTAAGTTTTCTTTCGTATTTTTTATTCTGGATTCTGTTTCTTTTCTTTTCTGTTTATACTTTGAAACGCCTGATGCTTCTTCCAAAAAGACCCTCATATCATCAGGTTTAGCTTCAATTAACTTTGATATTGTGTCTTGTTGTACAATTGCATAACTTCTCGGTCCAAGCCCCGTCCCCAGAAACAATGAAGTGATATCTTTTCTTCTGCATTTAGTCCCATTAAGAAAATACCGAGATTGGCCATCTCTAGTTACAACTCTTTTAGTAGATATTTCATTATATTTGGAATATTCACCTCCAATTTTTTTATCAGTATTATCAAATAACAACTCTATAGTTGCAGTACTTACAGGTTTGCGAGATGAAGAACCGTTAAATATAACGTCCGCCATTGATTCACCTCTAAGGTATTTTGCTGAAGATTCTCCAAGAACCCAACGAACAGCGTCTATTACATTGGATTTTCCACAACCATTTGGTCCAACTATACCAACAATACTTGATGGGAGAGATAATGTAGTAGGTTCAACGAAAGTCTTAAAGCCAGAGAGTTTTATTTTACTTAATCGCATAAAAAAACTTAAAAAAGATCACTGATTAGTTTAAATTAAATTACTGTTATATACATTAAAATATTTTATTTAATTTTCTAACTTTTCCACCGATATTTATGAGCAAAATAAATCAGATTCATTTACTAGATCATTTCAATAATCCAGAAAGGGACAATGAGTATATAATCAAAATAAAAGTACCAGAATTTACCTGTTTATGTCCTAAATCTGGACAACCTGATTTTGCAACTTTGTACATTAATTATGTACCAAATAGATTTTGTATAGAATTAAAATCCCTTAAACTCTATATTGCAAGCTTTCGACAAATAGGTACTTTTCATGAAGCTGTTACAAACCAAATATGTAACGATCTAACAAAAGTTATTAGCCCTAATTATTTAAAAGTTAAAGCAAAGTTTAATGTTAGAGGTGGAATCTACACAACTATCGAATGTTTTAAAACAGAGAATAAATGGCAAGACATCAATAATCTTATATAAATTCTATTTTTAATATCTTGCTGAGGCATTTAATACTTCACAATTCATATTACATAAGTATAATTCATCAATTAAATTTCTTGCATGTACTAATTTATAAAGATAAATGACACGTAAAAAAACAAAAAGTGTACAGAATGATTTATTATCTAGATTTGGAATAAAATCATACAATGTCAAATCACGTGAAAAGTATATGTCTAAAAAACAACTCGATCATTTCAAGAAAATACTTTTAAAATGGAAGAGTCAATTAGAAACTGAAGCAGGGAAAACAGTTAGTCACATGAAAAATGAAAGCGTCAGCTTTGCTGATCCCAATGACCGTGCCAGCCAAGAATCTGATTTTGGTCTAGAACTTAGAACAAGAGACAGAGAAAGGAAATTACTTAAAAAGATCCAATTTTCATTAAAAAATATAGAAAACGGTAATTATGGCTACTGCGAAGAAACCGGTGAAGAAATTGGACTTGAACGATTGGAGGCTCGACCAGTTGCTACACTGTGTCTAGAAGCACAAGAACGAAGAGAAATTAAGGACAAACAATACAGTGAAAGTGATGACTATTTAAGATTAAGATGAGTCTTTCTCATCTATTTTTCTCATTGATAACCTGATTCTCTTCTGTCTGTCTATTTCTATAACCTTGACATTGATTATTTGACCTTCAGAAAGTACATCGTTTACAGATTTTACCCTGTCTTCAGAAATCTCTGAGATATGAACTAGTCCATCCTTACCAGGAAGAATGGTTACAAAAGCTCCAAAATCCATAATTTTTGCTACCCGACCCTCATAGATCTTTCCTACTTCAACGTCTGCCGTTAATAATAATATTTTTTCTCTTGCAGCCTCACCTGAAGCTTGATCTACAGATGCTATAGTAATCAACCCCGTATCATTAATATCAACTTGGGCTCCTGTTACTTCAGTTATTGATCTAATCGTAGCTCCACCTTTGCCAATTACATCTCTGATTTTGTCTTTATGAACAGTCAAAGTAATAATAGAAGGTGCATATTTTGAATATTGTTCAGAGGGTTTATCTATAATATTATTCATTTCTTCTAAAATACTTAATCGCGCTGTTTTTGCTTGTTCTAATGCATCTTTCATAATGGATTCATTAATTCCTTGAATCTTAATATCCATTTGCAAGGCAGTGACTCCATCTGTTGTGCCAGCAACTTTAAAATCCATATCTCCTAAATGGTCTTCATCACCTAAAATATCTGTTAGAACTGTATATTTATCATCTTCTTTGACCAAACCCATAGCAACACCAGCTACATGGGTCTTAATAGGGACGCCTGCTTGCATAAGTGCCAAACTAGATCCACAAACTGTTGCCATAGAACTAGAGCCATTTGATTCTGTTATCTCTGAAACAAGTCTGATGGTATAAGGGAAAAGTTCCATATCTGGTAAAACTGCCTCTAGAGATCTTCGTGCTAATTTACCATGACCAATTTCTCTTCTTTTTGGCCCTCCCATGAAGCCAGTTTCCCCGACTGAAAAAGGAGGAAAATTATAATGAAGCATAAATTTATCTTTATACTCTCCTTCCAATGCATCTATTATCTGTGAATACCTCTCAGTTCCGAGTGTTGCAGCTACAATTGCTTGAGTTTCTCCTCTCGTAAATAAGGCAGAACCATGAGTCCTCTCTAATAAACCTATCTCTATATTAATGTCTCTAACAGTTTGACTGTCTCTCCCATCAATTCTTGATTGGCCTTCTAGTATTCTTTTCCTAACAATATTTTTTTCTATTGATTTAAGTTCATCACTGATGTCTGATATCTCAAAATCTTTGTCTGGATTTTCATCAAGAATTTTTGTTTCGGTATCAAGCCTTATTTCTTCTAATTGTCCTTGTCTAATAGCTTTGTCTGCAATTTGGTATGCATCATTAAGTTTACTCTCACTTAAGTTAAGGATCTGAGTAGATAGGTCAGGATCTGTTGGTATTGCTTCATATTCCCATGGTTCTTTGCCGATTTCTGTTTTTAGTTCGTTGATAGCATCAATAACAGATTGCATTTGTTCATGGCCATAAAGAACTGCTCCCAACATAACTTCTTCTGATAATTCATTAGCCTCTGATTCAACCATTAATATTGCTTCACTCGTCCCAGCAACAACCAAATTTAATTGTGAATCTGACATACTCGATAATTCTGGATTTAAGCAATATTTGTTGTCTATATACCCTACTCTTGCGCCACCAATAGGACCATCGAAAGGAATGCCAGATATAGAAAGTGCTGCTGATGCACCAATCATTGCAATAATATCTGTCTGTATTTCAGGGTCCATGCTCAATAATGTTGCGATAACTTGGACTTCATTCATAAAGCCTTTTGGGAAAAGTGGTCTGAGAGGTCTATCTATCAGTCTTGATACCAATGTTTCTTTTTCTGACGGCCTACCTTCACGTTTAAAAAAACCACCAGGAATTTTTCCTGCGGCGTAAGTCTTTTCTTGATAATGAACTCCTAAAGGAAAGAAACTTTGTCCTGGGTTTGGTTTTCTTTTAGCTACAACAGTAACTAATATTGATGTGCCTCCCGATGAAATTACAACTGATCCATGTGCCTGTCTTGCTATTTTTCCTGATTCTATAACTATTTTTTGATCCCCGAATGGGATAATCTTTGATATTGATTTCACTGTTAATCCTTTTATTAAGAGAATGCTAAGAAAACTTAGCTTCTTTTTATTTTTACCTTACCTTCTCAATCCCAATTTAGAAATTAATTGTTGATATTGATTTATATCTTTATTTTTTAGGTAATCTAGAAGTTTTCTTCTCTTATTTACCATCATTAGAAGCCCTCGTCTCGAGTGATGGTCTTTTTTATGTAAATCAAAATGATCCATCAAAGTATTAATTCTCTCAGATAAAAGCGCTACTTGAACTGCTGCTGATCCAGTGTCCTGGTCAGATATTTTGTATTTTGCAATTACTTCTTTTTTTGTTTCAGTTGCTAAAGGCATATTTACTCAATCAAATATTATTTCAAGTGGCTATTCTACATAGTTTATTGATGACGACAACTAGATAATAATCAATTAATTTAAATTAAAAACTCTGAAGGGTTTTAAAAGACCATCACTTTCAATAGAACCAAGTCCAACAATCTGATTTTTATGATCATAAACTCTAATGTTCTTATTTAACAATGCATCTTCAGGTGATAATTTAATCTTTTGACCTTGGCTAAAGTTTGATTGATATTTTTTACTGAGACGTATTTTTGGTAAAGACTGAATAGCTGTATCTAAAGGCAACAAGTGTCTATTCAATGTATTATTTTTTTTTGCATTTTCTAGTTGTTTAAGTGTGATTATGCTATCGCAATTAAATAAATCTATAGAGACTCTTCTTAGTTCAAAAACATGTGCATAGGTATTCATTTTTGAAGCAATATCTTCTACCAAGGTACGAATATATGTGCCCTTACTACAATGTATAATCAGCTCCATAAAACCTCTTTCATAATTTTTTAAAGAAATATCATGAACCACTATTTGCCTTTTTTTTCTTTCCACTGTTAAACCTTTTCTTGCAAGTTTATAGAGCCGTGTCCCATCAACTTTAACTGCCGAAAACATTGGTGGTAATTGTTCAGTTTTTCCGATAAATAACTTTAAGGCATTCTCAATTATTTTATTGTTTAATTCATGTAATACTTCTTCTCTCAATATTTTTCCTTCTCTATCACCTGTTGTTGTTTTAATCCCAAGTTTAGCCATTACATGATAAATCTTTGATGATTCAATCAAATATTTTGAAACTTTTGTTGCTTGACCAAAACAAATTGGCAATATTCCTGTTGCAATTGGATCTAAACTTCCTGTATGACCTGCTTTGGCAGCTTCAAACAGTCTTTTTGTAATCTGTAATGCCTTATTTGAAGTCATCCCTGATGGCTTATCCAGTAATAATATTCCATTTATTTTATTTACTTTTCTGGTCATTTATTATGGTTTTATCTATCAACTTATTTATATACAAAGCATCTTGCTCTTTAGTGTCATAGATAAATATAAGGTTAGGTAATTTTTTCAAGCCTAATTGGGAACTCATTTCTTTTTTAAGATACCCTGTTGCTTTATTTAAAATTGAATTAATTTGTTTTGTTTTGTTTTCGTTATTTAAAACAAGAAAATAAACTTTAGCACTACTTATATCCCTGTTTACTTTAACTTCACTAATAATTATATTCTTTAGCCTTGGATCACTTATTTTTAATGAAATTAGTTCGCTGAGTATTCGTTGAATTTTAACTTCAACTTTTTTATTAATAGAAAATTCTTTAGGCATAAATTACTGATCTATCTCTAACCGTGTAAAGCATTCAATTTGATCACCAATTTTAACGTCGTTATAGTTTTTAACGCCAATTCCACATTCAGTTCCGGATTTGACTTTATTTACTGAGTCCTTGAACCTCCTTAATGATTCCAGTTGCCCCTCATAGATCACTGTGTCGTCTCTTAAGACCCTGATTGGGTTAGATTTAATAACAGAACCCTCAGTAACCAAACAACCAGCTATTTTTCCAATTTTAGGTGAATCAAAAATATCCCTGACTTCAGCAAGTCCTGTTATTTCTTCTTTTATAGTGGGCTGTTTATGACCATCAATAATGTCAGAAACATCATCGATGGTTTCATAAATTACACTGTAGTATTTAATCTCAACATCTGATTCTTTTATAATTTTTTTAGCACCAGTGTCTGCTCTAACATTAAATCCTATAATGAATGCATTGGAAGTAGTGGCTAAGTTGATATCAGACTCACTAATTCCTCCAACTCCTG
>Ga0209034_10001392_pt1 | contig 11783 bp, 10 predicted proteins | sample MarorgKNORR_S2LV_2_FD_188219 | JGI IMG/M metagenome (GOLD analysis project Ga0209034, IMG submission 188219) | Marine microbial communities from the Southern Atlantic Ocean, analyzing organic carbon cycling - 250m_A/KNORR_S2/LV (SPAdes) (version 2) | ecosystem: Environmental > Aquatic > Marine...
ATGTTAGTTCAGGAAAAGCTGGACAACTTTGAATTGTACCACCAATGTCTACTCCATTAAATGCGCCGGTTATACAACCTGGAACTGCACCCCAATTGTAAAACATTACAAATGCATTTTGATTTGTAAAATCAAAAAATTGTCCTGTGTAAATTACTTCTAAGAAAAATACAATTACATTTACAATAATTAATCCAATAGTTACTTTAGGTTTGAATCCAGGAGGATGTGGATTTTCATCTCGTATTGGTAGTAACATGATGATCTAATTGATTAAAATTTGTATAATAACATTATTCAAATAATAAAATGACTATACAACAATAATTTCTCTTTCAATGAGATTTTTAACAATAATTAGGAATTCATCATCAGATAGTTGTTCTTCGTTCCACCAACCAACAATAGTTTTGGTCCATGTTGGAATTTTCCAATCACTTTGTGTAGATGGTTCTAATGTTGGAACTTCAATTATTTGTTTTTCAATTAAAAATTTTATTCCTTCAAGAAATTCTGAATCTACAATTTCATCATTAGACCACCAACCGCCATTTTGTTTTACCCACATTGGTACTTTAGGCATATCAGGTGGTAATCCTTTATCAAAACCTGAGATTTCCCATGTACCTTGAGTTAAAGGATCTATATTGAAAACAACATGCCAAGAACCCATTTCATCCATACTTTGAAGGAATTTAACAGGCTCACCATCTAATGTAACAGAAAATTTTTCATTTCCAGAAATTGGGAGAAATTCAAAATTTGCATATCCTTCTAGTGGGAAACTATTGTAACCAATTATACTCATTGTTGATTCGGTATCATCAAAAACTGGATTATGGTAATATGTTCCTGGAGAATCATATCTAAAATCAAAATCGCCACCAGCTTTTTTTGCAGTACCAGGAACTACGGTAGTATCCATCGTTCCAAAGCAACTGTAGTAATAGACATCATCAGTAATTGAAGGGTCTGGATACATTGAGAAATTTACAATTTCTCCAGGTTCTATTTTTTCAATTATATCCATATTTTGTCCAACATCTAAAACTTTTTCATAACCATGAATAACTGCAAAAACTTTAGGATTGTAAATAGTTGTATCACCATTATTTTGGATTCTACCAGTTAAATGACCATCATCATATGTAATCAAAGTTTCATCATAAAGTATTGCAATAGGAAGTTCTTCTTGTATAGTTTTTTCAAAAGATAATTCTGCTGGAAGTAAAATAGGATTTTCTAATTGTTCAAAAAATTTAATTTTAAAAGGAATTTCATTTCCAGAAGATAATGGCACGTGTTCAATGGTTTTAGAAAATATTTGAGAATTGTTTTCTACTGAAACAGTTATTGTTGGAATTATTGCATAATCAAGATCATTTTTTACATTTCCAACTACTGTATAGATTCCATTGGAATCAAAATATGAAATATATTCATGGCTCGGAATAAAGACTTCGCCAAAAGAAGATTGAGGTGTAACACTTAGACATACAAACAAGCCTAGTGCTAATAACAAATATTTTGATTTTAAAATTCTAAAAGGAATTGATGATGTCTTCAAATCCGGATGTAGATTTTTCAAGTGAACCTGGTCTATGCTCTTCAACTAATTTGTCTACAAGCTCTCTTACTTTAATATGATATCTTTTTTTCAAATCTACTATTTTGATTTCAACTAATTCATCAGCAACAATTTGTGAAAGATATAATGAAACAGTTGAAGGGGATTTTTTAACTTCCTGTACTAATTCTGTAAATTCTAATCCATCATCTTTAATTAAAGCAAGTAACAAATCTCGTGGAGTTTCTTTTCTTAGTGCTTTGATAACAATTGATTCTTCTTCAGTGATATTTGGAGAGTAAAATCTAACTTGTCTTGGACCACGCATTACTTTGACGAGGCCACCATCTTCTAGTTTTTTTAGATAATGAGATAAAACACCATTTTTTAATCCAGATGAACGCATAATTTCACGAAATTGGATTCCAGGATTGTCATCAATTAGTTCCTGTAATTTTTGAGATCTATCAATCATTTCTAAAGACTCCTAAAGCCAATAATCCTAATGTAATAAAAGTCAATAAGTGACCTACTTCATTTAGCGGTAATATTCCAAGATCATACAAAGTTGGCCAAGTACTATCAACAAGTAAGACAGATTCTGCACCTATGAAAGTACAAAATGCAATTGCACTAAGCAAAAGGCGTTTTGTTCTTAATCTAAAATATGCAGCCAAAGCAAGTGTGGAAATAAACACCGCAAGTGTAATTCCACCAATATGCAAAAATATGTGTGCTAAATGGTATCCGTGTAATATATGAGGAACAATTATTGGTAAAGCCAAAATTGCAATTACACCAGTAACTACAACAGAAAACAAGGTAGATTTTCTTTCAATTATATTTTCAGGCTTAAACAAAGTGATCACATTATTGAATTATCTAAATTTAAACACAACTGGTTCAAACTTCGAACAAATTATAATTAAATTGGAATAATTTGCTTTTGGGTTAAAAATTCAAGAATTTCAAAAAATGATTCATCATCTATTTGTTGATCAATCCACCAACTAGCAATTATTTGTATCCAAGAAGGTATTTTCTTTAATTCTAAAATTTCAGAGAAATTTTCATCAATTGATATTATTTCATTTTCAATTAAATAATTAATTACTTCAATAAATTTATCATCACTAATTTTTCCTTCAGACCACAACTGGACATCATTTTTAATCCATTCAGGTATCAAATTAGAATTTACATTTTTTGTTTCATGAATTGCAATAGGAATACTAGTTGTTGCAAATTCATTATCACCTAAGTTATTAAAATTAAGATTAACAATTCCAGATACATTCTCAGGAATAAAAAAATCTACTACGTTGTGTTCAGTCTTTGATTCAGTGCTAACTCCATTTTGTTCAAAAATTATTTGATCATTTTGAGTAATAGAAAATTCATAATTAGTTGATACAGGTTTGTTTTTCAAGAAAATATCAGTTATATCAAAAATAATTTTAGCATTTGAATTGGATTCAAGGTATTCAGGTTCCCAAGAAACAAGAATTCTAAATTGTCCGTTATCTGTAACTGAACTAATATGAGTATAATCACGATCTGGAGTAATTTCAAAATTCATTCCATTTAGATTTGAGTCATTTTCAAAAATGTTTAACAATTCTTTTTGATATATTATAAAATGAACAACGCGACCTTCAGTAAAAAAATCATCAACATTTACAATATCATCTGATAACTTTATGTCATTTACAGACATTGAAAATCCAGACAAAAGTAATGCCCCAAATTCTTTTGGAATTATAATTTCTTCATGAACAACTGATGTTTGATTAATATTTTTTAATGACCATTCAAAAGGCATTGAATAACTAATTTTTTTTAATTTTGGGTCATATTGAAAATTAGAAATTTCATCATAATATGTGACTACTTGAATATTTTGATTTCCAAAATCTGGATCAATAAATTCATGAGTAGTAGTTTGTGCAATTGAAATCCCTGCATTAAAAACAAGAGGGGTTTCTAGTTTTTGGGAATATCCATCAGCCGTAAGTATACTAATATCCAATTTGTATAATCCACCTTCACTAAGTTTTGGTCCTTTAACGTCAATTAGCCTACTTTGAAGTCCCAATAAAGAAGCAAAAAAATCCTCACCACTATCTTTTTCATCAATAATAATTGAATCAATATCTTCAGAAACAAAATTAAAAACTAAAAATCCATTATCAGCTTTGAATTCTTTTTCAAAAAGAAATTGTTCACCACGTTCTGATTTAACTAGAAATGTTACATCACGTAATGTAATTTTAGAATCAAAATCAATTAAAGAGATTGAGATTTGTTGATCATCATTTGTGAGATCATCTTTCGTTGAAGATGTAACTTCTACACTTACAAGTTTACCATTTAATTCAACTGGTGGGAATATTTCACTTCCTACTCCATGACCATATGCATCATAAGAAGTAATTACTAATCCAGAAGAAAATATTAAAAATAAAATTAATAATAAATTTTTCAATCTATGTCCACTTGTTTGGATCTTTCTTTAGAATTTCTTTTCCATCAATTGTAATTGAATTATTTTCTTCAAATACAGTATGCCATTTACCATTATCTGGGAAAATTTTATTCATTTCCTCAAATTTTTTGTTGGTTGGAGGCTTGTTCATTAAAGCTCCCCATCTCATATTTGGTACTTTTGGCATTATGTCATTGATGTCTTTCATGTTTATCTCTCTCAAATTTTATTTAAAAATCTATTATTGAACCCTCAAAATTCCTTCTTTAACTAAAAATTGAATTCCTTGAATGAAAGCATTATCATCAATTGTTCCATCTGCCCACCAGCCAGCATTGTTTTTGACCCATGATGGAACATCATTTCCAGAACTAGCTCCTTGTGTGGTGTCTGGAATTTTTAAAATATCCTCTTTAACTAAAAATTGAATTCCTTGAATGAAAGCATTATCATCAATTGTTCCATCTGCCCACCAGCCTGCATTGTTTTTAATCCAAGATGGTATTGTTGGAGTTTCTAAAATTTCTGGAGTTTCTATAATAGATGTTGTTGGTGAGAATCCAGGACCAAGTTCAATTATTGACGAACCAATTCCAGCGTATGTTGGATCATAATTCAATCCAGTGCCATAAACTAGAATATCAAATCTAACTGGACCATCAGTTGGAATGTAAATATTTTGAATGTCAATTCCTTCAGTTGATAAAATACCTGGATTTTCTGGGTCATCTCCATCATAACGAGCTATTTCATTTTCAAACTCATCTAGTGCAACATAGGTATATCTTACATCCTTAATGAGATCCCCATTATCATTAAAGAAAGTGAATTCAAAAGGAACTTCTTGGTTTGCACCATATTTTCCATCCCATGAAATATTTACAGTTGTAGGAGTTTTTTCATAATTTTTAGTATCTACAAGATAAAATTCAGTTGAACTTCTTTCAACTTCATCTAGTGGAACTAATCTAAAGTCCATTTTTTTATTATCATAATTGTCTGAACCTAATGCATCATTGATTTTTACTAACTCATTTTTTGAAATTAAGAAATGAACAATGCTAGTTTCATCAGAAGTATATGGATCGTTTAGTAATGCTCTTTGATCAATTTCAATACCATTAACATATCCTTTGAATTGTTTTCCTTCGCTATATGGAGCAAATGTTTTTGGAACACGAATTTCTTCATGTACAACTTGAACTAAATCAACATAGTCTGGACTCCAATCAAATGGCATGTCAAATGAAATTGAATTATCAGATGTGTCAAATCTAAAATTATCCACTTGATCGTAATAGGTTTTGATAACAACAGGTATTTCTTCAGCATTTGCTGTTTTCAAAAAGAAATCTTGTTCTTGTGCGATACTAACAAAAGTTTCATAAGTTAATCTCTCGGCTAAAACAATTCTTGGACTTGTCGCAGCTTCAATATCTACAGTAATTTTATAGAGTCCACCTTGAACAAATATTGGACCAGTCATTGATGGTCGAGCACAAAAATCTAAATTTTCATCAGTACATTCTGCACCTTGAACAAATAATGCTCCAGGAGCACTAACGTGTTCTGAGCCTCCATAAACTGTGCATGTTTCAATAGGATCAGCATCACAACCAAGTTTTGGTTTAATTTTTACATCTAATCTTCCATCATTGTCATAAAAGAGATTTCTAGCTAAAAGTTCACCACTTTGCCAAAGTTCCACTCGGTATGTGACTTTGTCAAGATTTGTGTCAGTTAATGTATCAAAGAAACGTATTTGCATATTTGCTGAATCAATATCCCCAACAGTAATGTCAGATGGATCTAACTGCGTTCTAACAGTTACTTCCATATCTCCAAAACTAATTGCAGGAGCTTGATCTCCACCCAATCCATGAGCAAATCCATCAGGAATAATTGTAGGAATTGTAAAAATTCCAATTACAATGATTAACAAGCCAATTTGCTTAAGCAATACAAAAATTCTACCAATTCCATATTTAAAGATGGTACAGAATTTCTATGCGTGGCAAATTTTTTGAGGGAAAATTTGAGTATAATTTTTATTTGTTAAAATAAAACTTGGATTATGAAATTTTTACTGGTTTTATTATTAATTCCACTTTTTACAATACCAGCATTTGCTGAATCTCAAACTTTACCAACAGATCAAGGAACATTAGATGTCAAAATATCTTATGATGATGTTAAAACTGGTCAATTGACAAAAATACCAATAGAATTCATTAACCCAATGACACAAAAAACTCAAGTTCACATAGATTATAGAATTACAATTGCAGAATCTGGTAAAACATTATTTCAAACTCCAAATTTAGTTCATACGTCTGAAGGAATCATTAACGGATTCAAATTTGAATTTCCACAAGACGGATTATACAATATTCAGATAGATGCTGAAGGAATTTTATTCACTCCAATTCCAAAAGAATCTGTAACGTTTGATATCTTAGTAGGTGAAGCTGCTGCTCAACCATCAACTCCATCTACTGAAGAAGGCGGCGGTTGTCTAATTGCTACAGCAACTTATGGTTCTGAACTTGCACCTCAAGTTCAACAACTCAGAGAACTTCGTGACAACCAATTAATGAACACAGAATCAGGAATTGCATTTATGAGTGGATTTAACGAATTGTATTACTCATTTAGTCCAACAATTGCAGACTTGGAACGTGAAAGCCCAGTCTTCAAAGAGATTGTAAAGGCTGGCTTGACACCAATGCTCTCAACTTTGGCAATCATGGAAAATGCTGAAACTGAGTCAGAAGTTCTCGGACTTGGACTCTCAGTAATTGCATTGAATCTTGGAATGTACATCGGACTTCCAGCATTTGGAATCGTCAAAGTCATTCAATTAAGAAAAAATTAGAATAATTTTCTGAGAAATCTAGTGACATTTTTATGGATCACAGACTCCAATGGGATTAATGAAGACTAAAGCAATAAGCTCAATCTTTGTACTATTTGCTATCGCAGCAGGTATGGCCTCAATGGCACCAGCTGCTTATGCAGACCACGCCGAAGTTTCAATTGGTGCAGTAGAAGAATCTGGATTCTCACAATCTTGTGTTGAAGCAGGTTGTTACACACCAATGATTGCAACAGTTGACGTCGGTGGTGTTGTAACCATGACAAACACAGATCCAACAGGAGTTCACACATTTACATCAGGAACTGTTAACGGATTTACTCCTTCCCCAGATGGAACCTTTGATACAGGTGTACTAATGTCTGGAGATTCTTTTGCATGGACTCCAACTGAAGCAGGTACAGTACCATACTATTGTATGCTACATACTTGGATGATTGGAGAAATCATAGTACAAGAAGTAGCAGCTGAAGAACATGCAGATGAACACGGTGATGATCATGGTGACAAACACGGTGATGATCATGGTGATATGGAAATGTCTCATTCTGATGAACCATTAATGGTTGAAATTTCATCAAACACTGCAGATGCAGGTGAAATGTTAGCAATTGACGTTACTTTCACAACAATGTCTGGAGAAGGTGTTGAACATATCAACTACAACATCGTAGCCACTCAAAATGGTGAAGTTGTTTTAGAAGCAAATGATGTACACGACCACGATGGAATTAATGATCACATGACAGCTCCATTACCAGCAGCAACATCAGATGACACACCAGTTGAAGTTGAAGTAATTTTCAACGGATACGGAATGCCTGATGGTGAGAAAACAGGACCAATTGGTCAAGTAACAACAATGCAAGTAGTTCCAGAATTTGGAACAATTGCAATGATGATACTAGCTGTAGCAATCATAAGCATCGTAGCAGTAACTGCAAAATCTAGAGTCGTTCCAAGATTTTAGGAATTCCTCTTTTTCTATTTTCTTTTTACTAAACTAATTATCGCTAAGATAATTGCTGCTGCTGCAATTGACAATCCAAAAATTGCAAAGTCATATGCTGCACCACCATTTGATGATGTAGTTGTTTCACCAGATTTTAATTTAGACATATCTTGTTGAAGTGAAGAAATTGCATTTTTCAAAGCAGAAACATCTGCAGAGCCCTCACTTGCTTTTGGAGGAAAGTCAAGTACAGATGTACTTTCAACATCTTCAACTGGAATTTGAATATCAACTACTACACCACGAATTTCACCTTGCAAATCTACAAGATAACTCCCAGTTTTAGTTGGGATAATGGGTGAAAAATAATATCCAGGTTTTGGATCTGAGTTAATTTCAATATTTTTACTTGCGCCACCATACATAACAGTAGCATCTAGATTTTGAAATGCACTAGTAATTCCCGTATAGGTGCCTTCTCTTTCTCCAGGTTCTATAACTTTGAAGACAATAGAATTACGAATCCCCACAACTGGTGGTTCTATACCCCATCCTGCTTCAATTGCATATTGTTCAACTTCAACGGTAGTATGAGCATAAGATTGTGTTACCATTCCAAAAGAAATCAATAATGCAATAAGACTAAAAATTACTATCTTCACGACTATAATTTACCTAATAGCCATTATTATCTTTACGTGGATTGGTACAAATTTCGAATGGATTAAAGATTCTTTAAATTATCAAATTAGCCTAAATAAGTAAATGAAAAAAATTCTCATAGTCTTACTAGTATTATCAGTTTCATCAATTCCATTTGTATCAGCACATCCATTTACAAATGAAACAATTCCTAATTTATCATCAAATGCACCAACTGGTGTTTCAGAAGTAATTGTATTTTTTTCAGAACCTGTTGAAATAGAATTTAGTACGATCAAAGTTTTAGATAATAATGGAAATCAAATTGATAACAAGGATACAAATTATTATGAAGATGAAAAATCATTAATTGTTACAACTGAGCCGCTAGAGGATGGGGTATACACAGTTACCACTAAAGTATTATCAAAAGTTGATGGCCATTTAGTTCCTGGTGCATTTTTGTTTGCAGTTGGAGATGTTGTTATTGATCCAAAATTATTAGAAAATCAAAGTTCAATTGAACTAATATTTTATCCAGAAGCTGGTGCAAGATTTCCAGGAATTGTAGGCCAAACAATTGTTTTAGGAGTTGTTATTGCATCACTAATTATTTGGGGAACTCAAAATAAACAATCCATCAAAGAAGAATTAGAACAAGTTCAAATTAAACATCATCAAAAATTCATGACTATTACTGGAATAGGACTGATGCTAGTTTTTATTTCTAATATCTTAATGATTGCTGTCCAAACTGTTAGATTAGAAACATCACCAATAGAAGTAATTCAAACTTACTTTGGAACTATTTGGTTAGCTCGAATGATAATTACTATAGTTTTACTTGGATTATGGTTTGCATTAGATAGAAAAACAAATGTAACCAAGAAAATTCAAATTCCAATGCTTGGTGCCATGTTGGCATTAATTTCAACTTCAAGTCTAATTGGTCATGGTGCTGCAAGTGGTGAAACACCAGCATTAATTCTAGATTATGTTCACAATTTAGTTGCAGCAGTTTGGATTGGTGGAATATTTTATTTTGTTTTTACATTATTGCCTTCGTTATCAAACTTGAAAGAAGAGAGCAGAGAAAAAATGAGTCTTGCATTAATTCCAAGATTTTCAATTGCATTTATCATATCTATTGGAATAGTAATAATTACAGGTCCATTACTAATGTGGTTCCTAGAAAGTGATGTAGGATTAATCACAGAATCAGTTTATGGGCAATTGATAATACTAAAAATTGCAATTGCGAGTGTGATGGTTGCTTTAGGAGGATTTTTCCAATTTAGAGTACAAAAAACTGCTGAAAAAAATTTCCAATCTGGAAAAATTAATGTCCATAGAAAACTAAGAAGATCTCTTAAACTTGATGCAGCCTTAGGAGTGATATTGTTAGGAGTGGTAGCATTGCTGACAAACGGTACTTTGCCTGAAGGTGAATTCCGAGATGCTAATGCACAAGAAATTATCTATGGATTTAAAACAATTGAATTTACTGATAATGCAAAGTTTGAGATTCAAATTACACCATTTTCAAGTGGTGTAAATACAATTTTAGTACAAGTTAGTGATTTTAATAATAATCCAATATACGATGCAAATGCGATTAAAGTAAAAATGGCAAATCCATCAAAAAATATTTCCCCAATTGAAATTCCAATGGAAATAACTAAAGAAGAAAACGATATTCCAATAGAATTTCAAGGTGAGTTAACATTTGGATTTTCTGGAGAATGGCAATTAGAAATTGAATCTCAAAGAACTGAAAATGCAAACGAATCAAAAATAGTAAATGTTTTAGTTAAACCAAGATTAGAAAACATTCAAACCCAAATAGTTGAATATGAATTTCCAGAAACTGGAAAACCGCTTTATCCATTGTATGACGGAAAAAATTCTATTTGGATAAGTGATCCATCTTCACCAAGATTGTGGGAGTTCTCACTTGAAACACAAGAGTTTTCTTCATATTCTTTTAATGGTTTAGGTACAATGTTTCTAACTATGGATAGTACAGGAAAGATATGGTTTACAGATTCCCCACGAAATCAAATTGGGTATATTGATTTAGCAACAAAAGAGATTACAACTAAAACAATTCCAAATCTTGATCCAGTAATGGCATCAAATAAACCAATTTTCATTCAAGCAGATTTTGATGATAATATTTGGATAACAATTGTAAATAAAAATAAAATTTTAAAGTATATTCCAGATGATGATGTCTTTAAAATTGTAGAATTGCCAGAAAGAGATTCATTTCCATTTGCTTTATCAATAGATAGTGATGGAAACATTTGGTATACTGCAACGGGTACAGGAAAATTTGGAAAGATTGATCCACAGGAAGGAAAAATCACTCAATATTCAAAAGAGATTCCACTTGAGGGTCCAGAATACTTGTTATTTGATAAAAATGAGGACGTATGGATTGCTGAGCATACAGGGACGGCAATTACTAAATTCAATCCTGTTTTAGAGACTTTTGAGAGTATTTCAGTACCAGATGAAGAAGCACTTCCATTTGGAATGACATTTGATAGATATGGAAACATTTGGTTTGCACAACATGTTATAGACAGTATTGGAGTTTATGATCCAGATAACAATGATTTGATAGAAGTTCCAATTTCAACAGAAGGATCATTTATTCAATTTATGACATCAGATAAAAATGGTAAAATATGGTTTGTTGAACAAGAAGGAAATAAAATTGGTACTGTAAACACAATAGAAATTCCAGTAGATGTTTCACAAATTAAAACAATTGACAGTGTTGAAATAGAATATACTGAAATTGCATCACCACTAATTGCATTAGGAATTATTGCAACTGCCTTATTCTTTGTAAAAAGTATTTACGATAAACGAAGATTAAATTCTTTAATTAACTCTTAGATAATAATCCAGAAGACTTTATTCCCATAGTTACAGCAAGTATTGCAACTGAAAATAAAACAATTGTTCCAGCTGGAGTGATATCAAATACATATGAAATTAAAATTCCAGCTACAACAGAAAATACTGAGAAACTCATAGAAATAAGCATAGTTTGTTTAAAGCTTCTACCATACATTATTGCTGTAACATTTGGAATTACAAATAATGCAGAAATTAACAATACACCAACAAGTTGAATTGATGTAACAACAGTCAGTCCTGCTAAAATTATAAGCAAATAATTTATTTTTTCTACTGGAATTCCACTAACTTTAGCTTGTTTTTCATTAAATGTAGAATAAAGAATTTGTCG
>Ga0209034_10001395_pt1 | contig 11767 bp, 9 predicted proteins | sample MarorgKNORR_S2LV_2_FD_188219 | JGI IMG/M metagenome (GOLD analysis project Ga0209034, IMG submission 188219) | Marine microbial communities from the Southern Atlantic Ocean, analyzing organic carbon cycling - 250m_A/KNORR_S2/LV (SPAdes) (version 2) | ecosystem: Environmental > Aquatic > Marine >...
AGTCTCTTTTTTTGCGATATATCCTGAATAAACAAAACATGACCACCACTGAACACCTAAACCGCCTTCAAATATTCTCGGCAGATCTAAATGCCCATCTTCAAGTCTTTTAGCTATATCAACACCTTGGTCTTCTATAGGGTAATGTTCTCTTGCTTTGTCAGGATCATCATGAATACCATGAGTGTTATGAGGAGGATCTATCATTCTGCTTATAGTATCCGCGTGAGTATCTACAACTATCGAATTAAAGTGTAATTTCCTTGCTTTATCTTGAAGATCTTGGTCCTGTTTATTGGTCATGTCAATTTCCTTTAATTTAATTTAATGATTATATTTTTCCATTTATAGCTCTGATTATAGATTCAGGGTTTATCGGCAAATCATATAATCTTTTACCTATTGCATTATATACAGCATGCGAAACAGCAGCCAAAGGAGGAACAATATTTGATTCCCCGACACCTTTAACACCAAAAGGGTGATTAGGATTGAAAACCTCAATAATAACAGGATCAATCATTGGTAAATCTAAAGATGTAGGCATTCTATAATCCAAAAAAGTATTATTTTTCATCTCGCCATTTAACATAAAATATTCTTCATTAATTGCCCATCCAAGACCCTGAGTTGTCCCTCCTTGAATTTGTCCCTCAACATAATGTCGATGAATAGCTTTCCCAACATCCTGGAACGCTGTGACTTTCAAAATTTCAACTTTACCTGTTTCAGGATCAACTTTAACATCTACTATATTCGCGGCATAAGAACCTTCTTGCCCTCCCGGATTAATATGTGCTTTACCAGTGATCGGACCGCCGGTATCTCCCAGCAAAGCTGAAATTTCTTTTAAAGTCATTTTTAATTCCGGATCATTTTTATGATATAAAACCCCATCTTTGTAATCTATATTTTCATCATTAGTGTCCCAGATTAATGCAGCTCTTTTAATCAATTGTATTTTGATATCTTGAGCCGTATGATAAGCAGCCATACCAGTTTTAAAAGCAACTCCACTGCCGCCTGTACTAGAAGTGTAACCAATAGTATCAGTGTCACCTATTTGAGGTAAAACATTTTCTACATCTATCTCTAAAACTTCAGCAAATTGTTGGGCAATAGCTGTTCTGCTACCACCAATATCTACAGAACCCTCAGTCAAAGAAAAATTGCCATCAGGTAAAATATTTGCTATTACGCTTGAAACACCCGAATTATTTCTACAAAAACCCATTGATATTCCTCTTCCTACATAATCTCCTTTCGGTAAAGGCATAGAATAATGAGGATGATTTCTAATGTTTTCCATAACATCTTTTGCGCCTATATCTCCATTTATTACACCATCTGCCCTTCTTTTACCCTTCTTTGCCACATTCATAATTCTCAATTCTACCGGATCAATTCCCAAACTATCAGCTATTTCATTTATTAAAGTTTCAACCGCAAACATAGCTATGGGTGCACCAGGTGCTCTATATGCAGTAGTTTTCGGTTTGTTAGTCATAACATCATAACCATCAATGTGAACATGCTGAATATCATAAGGTGCAAATACAGCAGAAGCAGCTCCACTGACTGGGGATCCTGGGAATGCGCCTGCTTCTAACAGAATTTGAGCTTTCGCAGCATTAATAATTCCTTTCGAATTGTATCCAATTGTTATTTTCTGATAGCTCCCGGATGTAGGGCCTGTTGCCTCTAAAACTTCAGATCTAGACATAGTCATTTTTACAGGATTTCCAGATTTTTTTGACAAGATAGCTGCTAAAGGTTCTAAATAAGCTGACAATTTCCCTCCGAAACCGCCACCTATTTCCATTGGGATAACATTAATATTAGAAGCTGAAATACCCAAAACCTGTGCAACTGAATCTCTAATTCCAAAGTGGCCTTGGCTACTACACCATATTGTCAATCTATCATTTGGTCTCCACCATGCTGTTCCATTAGTAGGTTCAATATATCCCTGGTGTACAGTTTTTGTTCTAAATTCCCTCTCAATAATTAATTCTGATTTTTTTAATTCGTCATCAGCATTACCTAATTTATAAACTTCAATAGTACCAATATTTGTACCTTTACTATTTACGTCTAAAACATCATCAGATTTATTCCAATTTTCATGTAAAACATCCGCACCATCTTTAATAGCATCTTCTGCATTTGTTACTGAATTTAAAACTTCATATTCCACATCAATTAAATCAAGTAATTCCTCAGCATCATCTGCAGAGTTTGAAGCAACAGCCAATATAGGGTGTCCCTTATATAAAACTTTATCTGAGGCTAAAACATTTGTAATTCTAACTTGCCCGTATAAAGGTTCCTTTGTTGTTTCAGGAGATTTTGCCAAATCTTCTGAAGTTACTATTGCCTTACAATTAGGGTGATTAGCAGCTTTTTCAATATTTATAGATTTTATCCTTGCGTGAGCATGAGGACTTCTTAAAACTTTTCCATATAACATTCCAGGTAAATTCATATCAGCGCCATACAAAGCTCGACCGGTAACTTTATCATTACCGTCATGTCTTATTGGGGATTTTCCTATTACTTTAAACTTTGCATCTGTAAACATTAAAAGTTCTCCTTATTCAAAATACATATTATAATTCTATGGGATAAAAATATTCATTCAATACAATATTCCTAAATTTATTAAAATATATAAGCTAATTATATTCATCTAGCAATTCAAGTATTTTTTTAGATTGAGATATTGCTCCTCCAACCTTTTCATCAGCATACTTCAAGCTAATTTTTGCAAGCTCTACATACATCGGGAGGATATCGGGATGAGATTTTTGAAGACTGTCTAAATGCATTTTAACTGTATCATAATCACCTCTAACATATGGGCCTGCCATAGATTGTGGAATACCTAGTTCAATAATATTTTTACAACTTTGAATCATCATTGGAATTAAAGCTTTAGCTCCATCTTCTCTACTTAATCCAATTTTTTGCCATATATCCGATATAGAGGATGCCATACCTAACAATAAATTACCTGCCATAACTCCTGATAAATGATAAAGTGCTCTAAACCTAGGATCTATTCTTATAGATATAGCATCTAAAATTTTAACCAATTTGCTAATAATATCCAAAGCTATTTTGTCACCATCTATACCAAATGTAATATTATTTAAATTTTTACTCCCCAAATCCATATCAGAAAAAGGTTGTAAAGGGTGCATACTTCCTATTGATGCTCCATCTCTTTTTGCTTTATCTAATACTTCTAATCCTGAAACACCAGAACAATGAATCACTATTTGGCCTTTTTGCCATGATGAAGATTCTGCAGATGTTTGAATCGCATTATCTGATGTGGTAATAAAAATAATATCAGTATTATCAGAAACTTCCTGAACAGATTTTGACAAACTAGAACCATCTATCCTGGAACACAATTTTTTTATTGATGATTCGCTTCTGCTAAATATTTTTGTAACAGTAAAACCTTTTTTATTTAATGCTATAGCTAAAGCCCCACCTAGAGCTCCTGCTCCAACTATGCCTATTCTATAAGAATTAACGTCTTGCAATAAAAATACCTATATTTTATATTCAACTTAATATTTACATATATTATCAAAAATAAACCTAAATCTTGCAACATAAATGTCTTTAATCAATACAAACAAATTTCCATATATTGAAATTACAGGTGATCATTTTGAAATGGGATTGAGCCATGGGAAACAAATCTCGGGACAAATTCAGGAATATATTAAATGGATAAGATTCAAAAGTAAAGAAACAATCAAAGAATCTCAAAAAAGATCTATGTCTTTTTATAAACTAATAAATAATTATTCAAATGATTATATAAATGAAATCAACGGCATCGCTGAAGGAGCAAATATTCCCTTTGAAGATGCAATGCTCTGCCAGGTAAGATTCGGAAAATTAGATAATACAAATGATGAAGGATGTACAGCATTTTCATTTAAAGGTAAAAGCACAGCTAATTCAAATTTATACATAGGTCAAAACCAAGATATGGATCCTGAATTCTTGAATTTTGGTTTTGTTTTAAAATTAATTCCTAGCATAAATTTACCTCAAATTATTATGTTCACTTTCCCTGGCCAAATAGGCTATGCAGGAATGAATGAACATGGAATATCTAATTTTGCAAATGCTCTATATAATTTCCAAACACAAAATGGGGTCCCGCATTATATTTTGAAAAGAAAATTACTTGAACAGCAATCTTTAGAAAACTGTAAAAAGATTTTACATACAATTAATGTATCAGAAGCTGCAAATGTATTAATATCTGACAAAAAAAATATTATAGACTTTGAATTTCATAATAAATCAAGGTATCAATATAAGCCTGATGATCAAAACTCTTTTATTCATACCAATCACTATTTAACTGACGAATTAATCAAATTTGAAGACAACACTCTGATTGATTCCCCGATTAGGCTTCAAAGAATGAAATATTTAACAAAGAATATTTACGGAAATATAAACCTTGAAAATATTAAAAATATCCTGGCTGACCATTTCAATTTCCCTTCTTCAATATGTAGGCATGGAGCTGATAGTATGGATACTATTTCAGGATATATTGCCGCCCCGGAAAACAAAACCATATACATAAGAAAAGGGTTTGGATGTGAGATGAATTGGCAAAGTTATAGTTTCGATTAAAATTATTATTAAGATACATAGGTTTATCTTATGCATACTATATGTTAGAGTTTATTAAATTTTATCTTTCATCATGCCCAATATATCTATATCTGAAATTATTATTATAATCTGTGTATATCTTTCCGCTTCTATTCCCTGGGCTGTAATGATAGGTAAAATCAGACTTAAAGATGACATAAGAAATTATGGGGATAAAAATCCAGGCACAGTAAATGTTTTTAGGGCCGGAAGCATATTATGGGGATTTATATCAGCAATTCTTGAAATTTCGAAATCAGCTTTACCCATATTTTTTGCTATACAGTTATTTAATATTTCAGAAATTATAATGCTAGCCTGTGTTATATCAGCTCTGATAGGCCATGGATATTCGCCAATGCTTAATTTCAAAGGAGGAAAATCTTTGGCGGTCACTGCAGGATCATGGCTTGCAATTACAGGTGGAGAAGCATTTTATATTATTGCACCATCTCTATTAATAATGAAAATCATACAAAAAAATGATGCTTTAACTTCGACTATAGGATTTTCTTCTCTATTTTTCTATATATTAATTCGAAATCCTACTACATTCAGTACTGAATCACTATTAATTGGAATATTACTGAACCTGATTTTCATTATTTTCAAGCACAGAAATGATTATACTTTAAAAATTAATTTCAGGAATTTTGCCCGAAATGATTGATGGATTACTAAATATAATAATCAATTATAATAATTTTATTTATTGGTATATCTGTTTACTAATTATTGCATTTTTCACCATTGTAACTGGAATCACTAATTTTTTATGGTTAAAAAAAATACCAACTAAAAAAAATATCCCCAAATCAAAACTTGTATCAATCCTTATTCCAGCAAGAAATGAAGCAGATGTAATAGAATCGACTATAAAATCAATCATTAATCAAAGTTATCAAAATTATGAATTGATTATACTGGATGACAATTCATCCGATTCAACAAAATCAATAATAAAGAAACAAGCAAAAGCAAACCCCAAAATTGAATTGATTAATGGATTATCATTACCTGCAGGGTGGTTAGGAAAAAATTGGGCATGCCATCAATTGTCAGAAAAAGCAAAAGGAGAATATATTCTTTTCATTGATGCTGACACTAATTTAGATAAATTTATTTTAGAAGATTCAGTAATTGCTTTACAAAAAGAAAAAATTGATTTACTTTCACTTGTGCCAGGGAGAGATACAAAATTAATTGCAGATCATGCCATGAAAAAAATTATTTCCTGGTTTATAGTCTGCTGGCTTCCTATGAAACTTGCTATAAATTTAAATGCTCCATTTTTATCTGCCACTTTTGGACAATTTATGCTTTTTAAAAAATCTTCTTTCGATGGTATTGGAGGATTTGAAGCTATCAAAGATAATCCTGTAGATGATTTTCAACTTGGACGTAATATAAAGAAAAACATGTTTAAGTGGATGTTATATGATGCAGCATTTAGAATCACAACAAGAACCTATAATACAAATAAAGATCTCATTTCAGGGTATTCTAAGAATATTTTTCCTGCTGTGGGTTACAGTATTTCAATATTCCTTATTATCTTTTTAATATTAATATCATTCGTCTTAGGGTCAACAATTCCAATTATCTTATATGCTCTAGGCATATTACAAAATCAACAATTAATTCTATTATGTATATCTCTATTAATTTTATTATTTATTTCATGGGAAATAGTTACAATTAGATTTAAATATTCAATATTTACACCATTTTCATTCCCTTTATTAATATCATTAATACTTTTATTAGCTACAAGATCATTTATTGACAATATATTTTATAGCTCAACCTGGAAAGGCAGATCATACAGAACAGACAAGAAAAAACTAAAGATATGAAAAGTTGTTTGAATAGTAATAAAATGGTAAAATTCTTTAATATTATATTTACTAAATAATGGATCCCAACAGAACTAGAGCTTTAGATCAAGCAATTGGCCAAATAGATAAACAATTTGGACAGGGCTCTATTGTAAGACTAGGCTCAGATAACATAGGAATCAGTATTGATTCTATATCTACTGGATCTCTCAATTTAGATATTGCATTAGGCGTTAACGGCATTCCAAAAGGAAGAGTAACTGAAATTTTTGGCGCTGAATCTTCAGGGAAATCAACACTCTCTTATCATGTAATGGCAAACTGCCAAAAATCCGAAGGAACCGCAGCATATATTGATACTGAACATGCCTTAGATCCAGGATATGCATCTAAATGCGGAGTTAATTTAAATGAATTATTAGTTTCCCAACCAAGCGGAGGCGAAGAAGCTTTAGAAATTTGTGAGTATTTAGTCAGAAGTGGAGCAGTAGATTTAGTTGTTGTAGATAGTGTTGCTGCATTAGTACCTAAAGCAGAACTAGAAGGCGACATGGGTGATACGCATATAGGTCTTCAGGCACGTTTAATGTCGCAAGCTTTAAGAAAACTAACACCTATTATAAGTACATCAAAATGCGCTGTAATTTTTATAAATCAAATTAGAGAAAAAATAGGTGTAATGTTCGGAAACCCTGAAACAACACCAGGTGGCAGAGCTCTGAAATTCTATAGTTCGCTACGTATAGATTTAAGAAGAATCGAATCTATTAAACAAGGAACTGATATTGTAGGTAATAAAGTAAGGGCTAGAGTTGTTAAAAATAAAGTAGCTGCTCCTTTCAAATCTGCCATATTTGAAATAGGTTTTAATGAGGGGATTTCAAAAGAAGCAGATTTAATTGAACTGGGCGTAACAAATGAAATCATTAACAAAAGTGGTTCTTTTTACTCTTATGGAGAACACAAATTAGGCCAAGGGAAAGAAACAGTCAAAAATTTCCTTAAAGCCAACGATTCTATTTCAAAAGAAATAGAATCAAAAATCATGGATATTATAAATACCGAAGAGGTTGAACAAACTTAATATATGACACTAGAAATAATATTAATAATAATTTCTATCATATTATCTGCTTTTTTCTCGAGCGCTGAGGCTGCTTTCTTATCCATTCAAAAAACCAAACTTTTTCATATGGTGAATAACAAACGCAAAGGCGCTGACTTGGTTGCAAAACTACTGGAAAATAAAGATAAACTTATATCTACGATAGTTGTTGGAAATGCAATTGTTAATATAGCTTTTGCAGCTCTTTTGAGTGCTTTGTTTTTCAAAATAACAGCTGATGAAATTCAAACAGCTTTTTTAACAACAGTTGTTGGAACTATAATTCTAGTAATATTTGGAGATGTGCTTCCAAAAGCAATAGCAGTTAGATTATCTGAATCTGTAACAGTAATTTATTCAAGACCTTTACGTATTCTAGAAGTAATATTCGCCCCTATCGTATATCTATTAACTCTAATTTTAAAAGGAATTGATAGCACTTCTAATATGAATAGCAACGCAGAAGCAAACACCATCACTGAAGAAGAATTATTAACACTGATAGATATAGGTGAGGAAGAAGGTTCTTTAGAGCCACAAGAAGCTGAAATGATTGAAAATGTTTTTAGATTTGGAGATTCACAAGCACAAGAAATAATGACTCCTCGAACTGAAATTATTTCTCTTTCAAGTGATTCTAATGTAAGGAATTTTAAAGATATTTATGCAGAACACAGTCATTCCAGATTCCCGGTATACGAAGGCTCAGAAGATAACATTATTGGTATTATTTCTACAAAAGATATTTTAATGGGAATTTCTAAGAAAAAAACAGATGATGAAACAAAAATAAAAGAAATAATTAGAAAACCATACTTTGTCCCTGAAACCAAAAGAAATTTTGAAATATTTAATGAAATGCGACTATCAGGAGATAAAATTGCAATAATTATCGATGAATATGGAGGCTTGTCAGGAGTTATGACATTAAAAAAATTACTTGAAGAAGTTGTTGGAGATTTCGGTGAAGAAGGAACTAAACCAGAAGAAGAATTAATAGAAATAGACACAAATACATTCAACATTGATGGCGGGATGAGCATTCAAGATTTGAATGAAGAATTTGAAGATATAGATATAAATATTCCTGACGGAGATTACGAAACAGTAGCTGGATTTATATTGCAAAAAATTGGCAAAATGCCTCAAACTGGTGACCATTTCGAATATTTAAATCTGTTCTTTGAAGTTTTAGAAATGAAAGGATTAAAACTAGAAACAGTCAAAGTAACAAAAAAATCTCAGTCAGCTATTTTTCCTAATCAAAAAACAAATTCTTGATTTTCATTTCTTATAATGAACACTACTAACACCACTCTTAAATTAATTCTTCCATTTCTATCTGAAAATATTCCTGAAGATTCAAATATAATTATTGGATGCTCAGGTGGAGCTGATTCAACTGCATTAGCAATATTATTATCAGCATATTCAACAAAAACAAATATTAATATTAAATTAGTATATGTAAATCACAACCTAAGAGATTCTGAAATGATAAATAATGAAAAAACATACGTTGCAAATTTGGCAAAGAAATACAAATTCAAATATAGTTCTACTGAAATTACCAAAGATGAATTTAAAAACAATCATAAAGGTTCTGTAGAAAATACTGCTAGAATTCTTAGATTTAACAAATTAGCAGATGAAGCAAATCAATTTAATACAAAAAATATATTTTTGGGGCACACAGCTACAGATAAAGCTGAAACTATTTTATTCAATATAATTCGAGGAACCGGATTAAAAGGATTAGAAGGTATAAAAAAATCAACAAAAAAAAATATTAATAAAAATAATTATTTTATAATGCGTCCATTATTAGATATAGAAAGAAAAACTACTGAACTAATTTGCAAAGAAAACGGGTTAATACCTATGAATGATAAAAGCAATAATGATTTAAAATATACAAGAAATAAAATTAGAAAAACAATTTTTCCATTATTAAAAGAAATAAATCCAAAAGTGGTGCAATCTATATTAGATTTAGGTTCTTTGGCCAAAGATACAAACGAAAGTTATGAACTTTTAGTAGACAAATGGTATGCAGAATTAATAAGTTTTAAAAAATTAAACAATGAGCAAATATTTACAATTGACAATATTGATACATTTAATAAATTACCAACAAAATTAAAGACAGAACTGATAAAAAATATTTTGAATCATACAAGTATTCCAAAGAAACAAATCACAGTAAAACATATATTTAAAATCGCAGAATTAATTTCTTTACAAGGGACTAAATATTACAATCTTCCAAACAAAGTAACATTTAGTAAAGAGTATAATATTGCATCTTTTACATTATCTGAAAGTGGTAGTAAATTAGATTAATTTATTTAATTTTGGATTATCAATCATGCCAGGAATTTGTCCATTTCGTGCAACCTGTTTACCTTCAATTTGTTTAATTTCTGATCTGAATGGTAATGATTGAGCCAACCCAATATATTTCTCAACGATAATCCCTTGTATTGGAAAATTATTATCTTTAAGAACAGTTATAGAATCTGGATTTATAGAATCTCCCGAAATATATATTTCAACAAATTTGTAACCTGCATTATCCAATCTAACTCTTAATTCATTAATAATATTAAAATCAGCTATTGAATTATAATTATCGATAACTAATTCTACTCCTCTGGTTTTTTCTTTTAAATTTTCAGCTATTTTTAATGATTCATTATTAGCTGTTTCCAAAACACCCACAGAAAATATTCTTTGTATATCAGCCTGTAAAGTAGAATCGTAAGCTTTGGCTGCCAATAAAGTGTCTCCAAAAAGCATAGACAATGATTCTGACATTGTATCAAAGGTAGTACCATTACTCATTCTTGCACCTAAACTAGTACTACAGTGATCACATCCACCTATTATTGAAGAATAATCTAATAATTCTGAAATATTTGGATGTACAAATTTAGATGCTCTTGATAAAACAGGAATTTCACCTGAATTTTGTGAACATCTTTTTGCTGCGGTAGCCCAACCAGAACATGAGGATAAAATCCCATTAATAGAAGGCTCATATAATCCAAATCCTCCATATGGTCCGGTAATTCTTAATCCTACTTCTTGTTTAAGTATTTCTTCACCTTCTTCGAGAGCCCATACTTCACAGCCTGTATCAGGTAATACTTTTTCTAATAAAGATAAAATTTCAGTCAGGCCACATATAATTCCATCTTGAGTAGCATAAAACTCCATTGTAACAATCGGATTTAATGAGTTATTTCTTAATACTGCAGCATTTCGCTGATGTCTTATATCGCCAACATCGCCTATTAATATGGCTCTCCTGGCTTCAAATTGATTTTCTGCCATTTTATAATTTTTTATATGTTATATAACTATTATTTAAAAGATATAGTATGTTATCTTGTGATAATGATAAATGCAACACAACATTTCATGTTTTTATTGACATTAAATGTTATTCCAAAAAAGAGAATTAATTGAGTGTTCCTGAATCATTTTTTGGTCTTTTCCCAACATGGATTGGAGTTTATGGATTAAGCTCAATAACATTATCAATTTCTTTTTTTTTATTCTACAAAAAATTATTAATTCATATAAAAAATTCTATATACAATTTAGAATTCAATAATTTAAAACATAGAATAAAAAATGTATTAACAAACGGGCTTGCTCAAAAAAAGGTTTTAAAAAGATTTAGCTTAAAACAAGATATATCAGGGGTTGGGCATGTGATAATTTTCATATCGTTTTTATCATTTAGTTTTTCATATATATTATTCATATTTGCAGACTCTATAAATAATCAATTTTCATCAATATTACTAACTAAATTTGGAAAACTTTTATATTTAAATTACCTAGAAATACTAACGGTTTTAGTATTAGTTGCATTGTCAGCAGCCTTATATAGGAGATGGATAACATCTCCTAAACGACTAAGCTATAGTTTAACAAAAAAACCAGAATCAATAATTATAATATTTTTAATTGGATTATTAATGTTAACTCATTTATTATCAGAAACATTTAACCATTTAACAAATGTTTCTGATAATTTTTATATTATTTCAGGCCCCTTGAGTAATCTGCTTAAAAGTTTAAACTTTAGTAAATCATTAAGTATTACCTTGCATGATGT
>Ga0209034_10001399_pt1 | contig 11750 bp, 10 predicted proteins | sample MarorgKNORR_S2LV_2_FD_188219 | JGI IMG/M metagenome (GOLD analysis project Ga0209034, IMG submission 188219) | Marine microbial communities from the Southern Atlantic Ocean, analyzing organic carbon cycling - 250m_A/KNORR_S2/LV (SPAdes) (version 2) | ecosystem: Environmental > Aquatic > Marine...
TCAAGCACATAGTCACCACTGGATGTGGCGATTCTCATATGGCTGCTGTAGCAACTGAACTGGCTTTTGAGCAGTTGGCTGGTATATCAACTGAGCCTTTGAACGCTATGACAGCCGCTCGGTACAATTTAGCTGCCAACAAAAGTGCTTTTCCGGGAAACCCCTTACTTATGTGTATTTCTGCTTCTGGTGGTGTAGCTAGAACTCGTGAAGCTCTTGGAGTGGGAAAAGAGGCTGGAGCTACTACACTAGCTTTGACTGCTAACACAGAATCACCTCTTGCATCTATTTCAGACCTTGTTCTAGACTGCTCAGTACCTGAATATGATCATGCACCGGGAGTGATATCTTATCGTGTATCGATGATAGCGTTATTCTTGATAGCCATTCGGCTTGCGGAGGTTCGGGAAAAGATGACTCAAGACCAGGCTGGTGCTTTACGTCAACAGCTTGCTTCGATAGGAGATGCGGTTGAAGCTACCATCGAGGGTTGTCGGGACAAAGTTTTGGAAGTAGTAAAAGCTACTAAAGACCAGAAGAATTTTGTCTTTGTAGGTGATGGTCCTAACTACTCAACTGCCTTGTTTGGAGCTGCAAAATTGTTAGAGGCGGCTGGAAGTCACGCTATGGGACAAGATACAGAAGAATGGGCTCATCTTCAGTATTTTGCTAATGCTGATACAGATACTCCGACTTTTGTTATTTCTCCTGCTGGTAGAGGCCATAATAGGGTAGCTGAAATCCTGGAGCCTATGAATAGGGTAGGACGTTATTCTGTTGGTATAGTACCTGAAGGGGATGATGTGGTTGGACCCAATGTTGATATGGTGCTTCCAGTAGTAGGAAATGTGCCTGAGATTTTCTCACCACTGATTTATCCAGTAGCGACAGAGTTGTTTGCTGCATATTTTGCGGATGAAATTGGCGAAAAGTTTTTCCGAGGTTTTGAAGGTGTATACGATGATGATGATGCAAACACAATTAAAACAAGTACTATACTGTCCCGAAATGATATGTCGGGGTCAGCATAATCTAAGGTTTGATCAGCAGATTGTCAAAGATATATTCTGGTTATCTGTATATGGTAGGTGTGACAATGGTGTTGCACTGGAATTATGAAACACAATTAGGGAGTAACTAAATGATTGGTGAAGCTCTTAAGTCTTACACACAATTGTATACGCACATGGAGTCCTTAATAACACCGGAAGCTTCTTTCACAGCATTTAAGAGATTAGCAGATACATATGCTCCTACTCTAAGTGCTAGATATACTCGAGGTGAGGTAGTTAGAAATATATTGGAAGAAAGTAAGTCTGAAGGCGCTCTAGGCGATAACGTTGACCTAGATTTGAATTACAGGAAGACTGGCAATGTTTGTATTACATTGGGTGAACAGAGCAGAAAACCGATCTGGGCATTTGCGCATTTGGACAACATCAGTTATTTAACTGGTCCTATCGAAAATGGTGTTTATCCTCTGACTGCATTTCATGAACCAAGAATTACTCCTGGTGAACGCGATGGTCTTGCGCTACTTTATGATGAGCAATCGCAGAATCTAGTTTCTGCTGCAAAAGGTATGATTGTTACTGGAGAAGATAGTAACAATAGTGTGTTTAAGACTGATACAACTGATTTGCCGCCTGCGACTAGAGTAGTGTTTCAAACTGCAGCGGAGTGGGATAAGGGCACAGGTATGTTGTATGGTTCAGTAGATGATGCGTTTGGTTGTGCAGCTCTTGTGATGTCAGCAATTGTACTTTCAGCATTCGATGTTGATGCTTTGATAGTTTTGACAGATGAAGAAGAAGGAGTGGTTGGTGTGGGTAATACTGCCTTTGCGCGTGGAAGTCAGCGTTTGATATCTCGTACTGATCCTAACCAATTACCCGCAATTATGTCAGTGACTGATCTGCATGAGAGAAAACCAACAATTGATGATAATGGTGATGTTGTAGAGGTTCCCGGATGTGGTGACGGAGCATTGTTTGCAGGATTTGCGAGTGGTGCTCGAGGTGGTGTTACTCCTCCACATGTCTTGTCAGCGATGCGCGAAGTGTCTGGATTGCTAAATGAGAAGGGTATTTCGATGCGGGAAAACGAATCGTATGTTAGCCGAAGTGACTGCGTGTCTGCAATGATGGCTACTCAGAATGTTGTTCTTATGGGATTTCCCGGTGCTTATTCGCATTTTTTAAAAACACCAAGAGCACATATTGACGATTTGGTAGCATTGTCAAAGTCACTTACTGTGCTTATAGCAGCTGCTCAATCATCGGATTGGAGAAAGCATTATTTGATTGACTAGTATTAAAAATCAGTTTGTTAGACTCTTAGCTTGTATTAATCATGCAACATTTATTTTGCATGATTATTTATTTTGCATGATTAATAATAGGGAGGTTAGATGATAACGATTAATATAGATACGCAACAACGCCAAGATTTAGTCAATTTGACTGAAGATATTCAAGCGTCTGTTGCCTCTTCCGGTATTGATGAGGGTGTATGTGTTGTTTATTGTCCTCATACAACCGGTGGTGTTACTTTAAATTCACAAATGGATCCACCAACTTTGACAGATCTTATAGAAGAAATTGATCGTATCGTACCTACACGAGTTGATTTCAAACATATCTTTGATACTCCATCTGATGCTGCTGGCCATATTAAGGCTAGTATTATAGGTAATAGCATTAGTATTCCTATAAGCTCAGGTAAACTCGCGTTAGGATCTTCGCAAGGCATATTGTTTTGGGAGTTTGATGGTCCTCGTAAGAGGAAAGTTCACTTGCAAATAATTGGAAGTTAATTCATAAATAGTTGTCTTTTTATACGAAATTTATACTAGTCCAATAAATTATGGTTCGATTTTGGTTTAAGTTGTTTTATGCAGTAGAGTTTGTGGGTGTTGGTGTATTCATGCCTTATATAGCTATGTATTTTATGAGGAAGGATCTTACTAGCGCTCAAGTAGGAACCCTGCTAGCACTCACTCCGTTTGCAGGTTTTATAATACAACCTGTATGGGGTATTATCAGTGATAAGTTAAATGTGACACGGCTTTTAGTTACTATTGGTTGCTGGTCCACATCTGTACTTGTACTTGCTTTTACAGTTACTGATAGATTCGAATATTTGGTTTGGGTTGTTGTGTTAATGTCTATGCTGCGTGCTCCTATCCACCCAAATGTAGCAGCTTTGGCGTTAGCTCATTTGGAGCAGCGAGGCAAGCAAGATGAATATGGCAAATTTCGTTTGTGGGGCTCTATAGGATTTGTGGTTGCTACTATTTTTGCAGGAGGATTATTGTTTGAAGATAATCTGACATTAACAATTTATATCTATGCTGGAACTATGTTTGTATTAGGTGGAATTTCTTTTAAATTACCTGATCGTCACATATCTACTGAAGTCCAGTGGAAAGATGGCTTACGTTTGATTGCAGATAACCGTGAATTACGACTATTTTTGTTGGGGATAATTTGTATCGGACTTACATTGGGTATTACTAATCAATATTTAGTGGTTTATATGAATGAGTTGAATGCTTCAGCCTGGATGATAGGCGCAACTGTAGCTTTTTCAGCTTTACCTGAAATACCGATAATGAGCTACGCTGAGACATTTATACGTAAGTGGGGTTTGCGACTAACAATGGTTGTTGGTGTTATTGCATTGCCCATACGCTGGTTGTGTAATATGCTAATAACTGACCCTAACATAGCCTTACCGATACAAGCATTACATGGGGTAGCAATCGGTTCGCTGCTTTGTGTTGGAGTTATATATATAGATACTATTTTGCCCAAGACTTGGCGAGCTTCAGGCCAGGCGCTTTACGTATCAAGTTTGCATGGTCTGGGTCCTTCTATAGGACTTTTCTTAGCAGGGTTACTAATGAGCTCTGGAAGCACCAGAATCTTATGGTCTTTATGTCTTGGTGTAGGTATTGTTGGATGTTATATTGTCAACAACGCTATGAGAATTGGTAATGAACAGATACCTGAGGTTAGTTAATTAACTATGATACCAAAATATGTAACCTTCTCTAATATTATTATTGATGATATCGTCCTTTGGGATGGATCAACACATATGAGTGTGCTTGGTGGTTCTGGTACGCATGCATTGATTGGTATGCGTGTCTGGTCCAAGTGTTTGGGTTTTGTGGCTTCAGTAGGTAAAGATATTTCTCAATCTGTATATAAAGATAGCCTTACTGCACTAGGTGGTGTAGATTTGAGGGCTATTGTGAAAAGAGACAAATATCAAACCGCTAGAGCTTGGCAGTTGTTCGAGCAGGATGGAACTCGAACTGAGATTATGCGTACAGACATTAATGAGTTTCTTGATGAATCTCCCACTTATGATGAGATGCCTATCGATTATCGTGATGCAAAGGGATTTCATCTCATTTGGGGACGTGATTTAAGTGAATTGAGTGACCTGATTTCTAAATTGCGTAAAACTAATCCTTCAACCTGTTTGCTATGGGAGCCATCACCTGACCATATGAAATGCGAAGTCAATGAGTATAAAGAGATACTCAAGCGGACCAGTGTTTTTTCTCCAGACATTGATCAAGCGCAAGAACTAACAGGTTTAGATGACGCATCTGAAATGGCATCAGTATTTATAGGCTGGGGAGCAGAAATTGTTGCTATTCGTATGGGTGCACGAGGTTCATATTTGGCTACTAGTGATGGTGGTGCTTGGCAGATTCCCGCTGTTGCAAAAAAGATAGTTGATGTCACCGGAGCAGGTAATGCCTATTGTGGAGGCATGTTGGTTGGCGTTGCTGACGGTATTGATTTGCTTGAGGCGGCACTACGCGCTTCAGTTAGTGCTAGCTTTGCTTTGGAGCAATTTGGCGTCCCAAAATTTACTGATGATCTAGAGGATGAAGCTATGTCAAGATTGATATGGGCTAGGAATAATGTTGTGGAATGTCAAGATTGATTATTGGTCAGGTCCTAGTATAATTTACGCTTATGATTAGTACTCGCGATCTTACGAAAACATATCCTGAAGTTGAGGCAGTAAAGTCGGTTACTTTGAATGTCCGAGCGGGTGAGGTGTATGGTTTCTTAGGACCGAATGGTGCTGGCAAAAGCACTACTATGGCTATGCTACTAGGTTTAGTAAAACCAACGTCAGGTCAATTGTCGCTTTTTGGTACCTCGCTTGAAAATGATTATTTTGCTATAAAAAATGCAATAGGTGTAGTTGGTGAGAATCCATACTTCTTTGACGAGATGACTGCCTGGGAGTTTCTTTCATTCCATGCAGATATTTTCATGATTGAGTCTAAAGAAAATAGAATTAATGAACTCATGGAGAATGTTGGACTTCGACAATACGCAAATATACGACCAAGCGAATATTCGCGAGGTATGCGTCAAAAACTTAGTTTTGTAAGAGCACTTTTACACAAACCTGATTTGTTAATGTTGGATGAGCCTGTGTCTGGGCTAGATCCACATGGTATACGACAGATACGCGGGTTAATTGAGGAGCAGAAGAAGTCAGGCACTACTATTTTTATTTCCTCACACATTTTGTCAGAAATTGAGCGAACTGCCGATCGTATTGCTATTATGCATAAAGGTAAGTTGTTAGTGGAGGATAATTTAGATGGCCTGCGCTATTCTGTCGATCAATCTGTACGAGTGAATGTTGAAGTATCTAATGTCCCAGAGACTCTTTCTGGGGTGCTCTCAGATATTCCACATATTGTTGATCATAATATAGATGGTCAGCATATTGAAATTCGTTTAGATGCAACCTCAGATCATCGTGCGGAGTTGTCTTCTGCAATTACTGCGTCTGGGGCTACAATAATTGGTATGGAAACTAGAAAGGCAAGCCTAGAGGAAACCTTTATGACTTTCACAGATGACAATGTGATAGGGTTGTCAAAAGGTGAAGCGCAATGAGCGATACTAGTACGATGTATAAGCAAATACAGACAGCTTTAACAATACACAGGCGCGATTTTCGGATAGCTATTTTTGGACCTGTTCTTTATATAGTCACTACTATATCCATAGCAATAGGTATAGTGATTATAAGAAATTACCTTAACTACATAGAGTCCAATGGTTTGTACCCGATGCCAGATTTGTTTTCTTTTCCTTTTAGGTGGGTCATCATACTTACTAGTGTGTACTTGGCATTTTCGGCAGTGGTTGCTATTGCTCGTGAAAGAGAGAGCGGAGCAATGGAGTTGTTATTTTACGGGCCTGTTGACAATGTATCCTATGTTCTTGGTAAATACTCAGCACAGCTTACTGTATATTGTTTGCTTATTATCCTATATCTAATATGTTTTTTTATACTATCTAATATAGCTGGAGTACAAATTCCAGCAAACTTTTATATGATGATGCTTCTATCCCTGTTCACAGGCGCGTATCTGATATCGGTGGGAGTATTTGTATCAACAATGTCAAAGAGTGTACGGTCTGCTACGCTTGTGTTTATAACTTTGATTGCAAGCACTTTGCTCATTCAGGCGTCGCAAGCTTGGTTGTCAAATATAGCTCCGGAGTCAGATTACTACAATCCAGTACTCTTGTTACAGCAGTTGCTTGGTTGGATTCAGGTTGTGTTAACTTGGCTGTCTCCATTTTCATATCTCAATTATGGTGTGAATGAAATGTTACGCGGTAATATGACCGCATTTTTGAGAGTGATTGGATTATCATTTGTGTTTTGTATTACATTTATTTTTAGCAGTATTATAGGCTTGAAGATCCGTGGGGTACGTCAATGAGAAAGTTCATTGCTGCCATATTATTATCATGGCTTGGATTGATGAGTATGGATACAGATGTTCGTATAGTTGCTGCTGATAATCATGATGATGATAAAAGGGATTTGCCCGGTTTGGTTGACAAGACAGAAAAGCGAGAAGAGTTTGTTTACGGTGTTAATGCTTATAATGGCACCCTATATCAAGGAGTCTTTCATCCTCCAAGTGTTGACACGATATATTTGCTTGCGGATACAATCAACATAATTTCCCCGCGTAAAACCCTAATTTATTATTGGGCTGTTACAAATGAATACAAGGCTGATTTTGACAGTATGAATGAAGATATACCGGGAACTTTGGAGATCAAACTGAAGGGCGAACTTGTATTAACGGTTGAGCCTACAGATTATGTTATTCAGTATCCTGAGGGTATTACACGAGGAGCAGCAGAGGTATATTTGGGTGGGGCTGCACAGAGAAAATATGGTGAGTGGGAAGAAGCTTTGAGAATGTACCGATTAGATGTGTCGGAATACTATGAGGCTTCACGTAATTGGCGAACTGACCTAACCGAACGTGTTCAATCCGGAAAAGTCACTTCAGAAGATGATGTGCTTGTATCCCAGCCTATGAGACCTGCTGATTTTCTGTACTCTAGCACTAAAGTTTTTAGAGGAGTACCACTGAATTTGCCTCCTGGTGAATATGATATACAAATGCGCAATGATGCGGGAAAAATAGTAGCTGACAGTGTAAAGAAGCTGGTTGTATTTCAGTCAGATAGAGTTGGTGTAGGATATACTGTTATTCCTGAAGATAAGTGGACCACGCCAGAGCAGACTTATAATCCTGACGAGATGTTATATGTTAGATCCGATAACACACTATATCTAGATCCTTTTTTTGAAAGCGAATACAACGAACAATATTTTACTCACTTGGAAGCACCGCAGGCTCCGAATTTTGTGAATTTTGATTGGAAATGGGTAAAAGAAGAAAACTTTAAAATCTCAGATTCATCTAGGTGGAGAAGATCAGAAGATGCTGATGTAACTTTTATTGGAGAACGACGGCCTGGACCTCATATAAATGACGAAGGCATAGCATATGATATGCAGGTAGTAGAAAGAGATATGCTGCAGAATCCAATTGAGTTTGAAGATTATATGGTTCGTCAGAATCCAGGTAAAGCACTAGGTTACGAAATTCTTGAGGCAATGGAAGGTTTGTCTCAAGGTATGCGTGATCGTTCCCCTGACTTTTCGGCATTTCAAATAATTGTGCGTAGATCTATTCAAGATCTTGAAGTAAATTTACAGGGAGATGACGGTGCTATTCTAAGCGGTAGTGGTAGAACAGTAGATGTGGTTAGAGGATCCGGGTCTACCGATCTTTTTCTCGCATTGATTCTGCCAATTGTATTAGGGATAGTAATGGTTGGATATAGGCGATACAGCTTAAAAATTCATCGAGAGAAACTCGCGTCCGCATCAATAGAAAACAGTTAACAGTTATAATTCTAACTGTTATTAACCACCATCGAATAGATATATTTTGTTTGGCATCTACGTGTCCGTAATGAAATGTTGAATTTACTTATTTTATCCACAATGATAAATATTTGTCAATGAAAATCTTAACTATCGGCGATTTGTGTGCAGATTTAGTGGTTCCGATTGGCGAATTACCATTGCGTCCTGGTAAACATCAGCTAGCTAATGAGTGTATGTTTGTTGCGGGAGGAACTAGTAATACTATTATAGTTGCCGCTCGTTTAGGTTTGGAAACATATGCTATAGGTGCAGTGGGCGATGATTGGCTAGGAAAAATGGTGTTACAACAACTGCGTGATGAAAATGTGTCAATTCAGTATGTACAGAGTGTCACTGGCGCTAGCACTACTGTGTCCATAGAGTTAGTAGACACTAACGCGCAGCATGTTTTTGTTGGTGCGCTAGGTAAGGGGACAGCGGTCGGTCTATCAACTGATCAAGACACCATATTGGCAGGAGTAAAAGCCGTGTTTTGTACTAGTTATGCATTGGCTGACCACTCACTGTTTAGCTCTTCTAGTAGTTTGAGTATTCTCAATTACGCTTATCAATGTGGTATACCGACTTTTTTTGATCTCGGCCCCGCTGCTTTTACAATTGATAAGGACATTATTGAACAGGCAATCAAGGCTAGTACTGTCGTCTTGACCACTATGGATGAAATATGTGCTTGGACAGGAAGCAGTGACAAAGCACAGGCGACTAATGAAATTCTTAATTTGGGAGCTGAGATTGTAGTTGTGAAATGTGGTAGTGCAGGTTGTGTCATAATATCATCTCAAGACGAAATCATAATAGATGGTTTTGAGGTTTCAGTGCGTGATACCGCAGGTGCTGGGGATGCGTTTGCCGGAGCATTTATATATGGGTACCTAAGCAAATATAGTCTTGCTGAATCTGGTACCATAGCAAATGCTACTGGGGCAATTACAGTAACACGTGTAGGTACTGGCCCTTATGTGCCACAGCGCGCAGAGATATTTGATTTGCTAGAGTCGAATGGTGTAACATTGGGTGGATAGATTATTGCTGTAGTTACAATACAATTGTGAGGTTAAATGACATGGATATCGCTTATAGTGTTCCTAAAAGTGAACTACATTTACATTTGGATGGTTCCCTTGACTCAGAATTTATTGCTTCTCGTGCCGCAGATAGAGGTATTAAACTGCCTGTAGAATCTTCAAATCTTAGAGAATACTTACATGATTTGAAAAGCAAACGTGCACATATTAGTAGTAAAGTGTCTACTTCTTCAAATTGGTCAAATTTTGATTTCTGCAATCAATTTTTACAGACAGATGATGAACTTAAGAGGGCTACTTTTTCACTATGTAAGACATTGAGCGATGACAATGTAGTACTATCCGAGATTCGTTTTTGTCCCGCACTACATACTTTTGAGAACTTGACAGTAAATGATGCTGTTGATGCTGTAGTGGCTGGATTTCGTGAAGCGAAAGAAACTCTAAATATACGTGGTGGTGTTATCATTTGTGCATTGCGTTCATACCCTGTTGAGCACACAATTGAAATGGCGGAGTTAGCGGCAGCATGGCTTGGTAAAGGAGTAGTGGGGTTTGACATAGCTGGTGATGAAGGTGCTTTTGCATTGGACATTCATGAATCTGGTATAAAAGAGGCGCTGCGCAGGAATGTACCAATGACCCTACATGCGGGTGAGTGGCCGGAAAATACGGTTAAAAACATTCAGTTAGCTGTAGATTTAGGTGCAGATCGCATCGGTCATGGGGTTACTCTGTGTCAAGATGTTAAACTTATGGATCTAGTTGCTACTAAGGGTATTACTGTCGAATGTTGCTTGACAAGTAATGTTGGGTGGAAGGTACCCTCTTATGCATCCCATCCTATCAGGAAAATGTTTGAAGCGGGAGTGAAAGTTTGTATCAATTCAGACAATTTGTTGTTGTCAGGCACTTTCGATCGTGCTGCATACTCAAGTGGAGAAGTACAACGATTAGTAGACGATGTCGGTTTTAGTTGGGAGCAAGCGAGACAGGTTTTGCTTAATGGTGTTAAGGGTTCTTTTAGTCCCGGAGTAGATGAAGATTGGATTTCTCAATATGAACAAAGATTGGATGAAATTTTGCCGTAGATACTCAATCAAGTAGGTTTAGCTGAAATCATGGATCATTTCAAGAATATTTATAGCAATATGGCATGTGAATATCATCGTATGATTGAATATGAAGATGTTGATGGCAATCTATATGATTGCATCGACAAACTTCTGACTGCAGATGTTAGTAGGGTTCTGGATATAGGAAGTGGAACTGGAAGAATCCCATTATTGTTGTCGGACCCAAGATTTACTGTTGTTGGACTAGATTTGTACTGGGAAATGCTACAAGAAAATGTGCGTCAGCGCAGTTTGTCTGCTGGTTCGTGGTTGCTGTCGCAGGGCAGCGCAGGAGCGCTTCCAATGTCACCAGATTGTTTTGATGTTTTAACTGCAGGCTGGGTGTTGGGGCACACATGCAGCTGGCACTTGGATTGGCAAACAGAGCTGGATATAGTATTAAAAGAAATGCATCGTGTGGTTCGCGATCAAGGGGTTATAATAATCATGGAGACTCTGACTACTGGTAGTGTTATACCTTCTCCACCAACAGCAGAATTGGCAAACTATTATGATTGGCTTGAAAACTCATGGGCCTTTTCTCGGCAGGAAATTAGAACAGACTATAGGTTTCCTGATGTGAAGGAAGCAATTAGCAATACTGAGTTTTTTTTCGGAGAACAACTTAGTAGTATGATTGTTGACAATAATTGGAGTCGTGTTCCAGAATGTACAGGCATCTGGAGTAAAATTGTATAAGAATATTCATTGTAGTTTGGCAAACTCACCCAAGGCTTGGGTAATTATATGAGTGTTGTTGTATACGGTAGCATCAATACTGACTTGATTGCTTACACTCCAAAGCTTCCACAGCGCGGAGAGACTTTGCTTGGGAAGTCCTATCTTATGGCTCTAGGAGGCAAAGGTGCAAATCAGGCCGTAGCTGCTGCAAAACTAGATGCAAATGTAAGTATGGTGGGACATGTAGGTGATGATACATTTGGCCGCCAAGTACTAGAACAACTGACTGATTATGGTGTAGATGTGTCCAGTGTTGAAATGGTTTCTGACCAAGGTAGTGGCTTGGCTGTGATTAGTGTGGACGACAATGGAGAAAACACAATTATTGTTTTGTCAGGAGCTAATATGCAGTTTGATCGGCAAGATGTTAGCCGCACTGAGAGCCTATTTGACGATGCTAAAGTTTTACTTTTACAACTGGAAGTTCCGGTTGAAGCAGATTTAGCAGTTGCACGTGCAGCGCATGCTAAGGGTATTACGGTGGTTTTGGATCCAGCCCCAGCAGCAGAATTGCCAGAGGAGTTGTATGGTGCGGTTGATATTTTGACCCCAA
>Ga0209034_10001402_pt1 | contig 11715 bp, 11 predicted proteins | sample MarorgKNORR_S2LV_2_FD_188219 | JGI IMG/M metagenome (GOLD analysis project Ga0209034, IMG submission 188219) | Marine microbial communities from the Southern Atlantic Ocean, analyzing organic carbon cycling - 250m_A/KNORR_S2/LV (SPAdes) (version 2) | ecosystem: Environmental > Aquatic > Marine...
ATGGACCTACCAAACCAGAACGGAGCCCCACTCCGTCTGATCGTGCCCTGGAAGTATGGGTTCAAGGGGGTCAAGTCCATCGTTAGCATCGACTTTGTAGAGAACATGCCTCTGAACACATGGAAACAAATGCAAAGCAACGAGTATGGATTTTATGCGAATGTGAACCCTGAAGTATCACACCCTCGCTGGAGCCAAGCTCGTGAAGTCCGCCTGCCCGGTCTCTTTAAGAGCCACCCGACCCAGATGTTCAACGGTTATGGAGACCAGGTCGCTCACATGTACGCGGGCATGGACCTTAGTCGCTGGTACTAATGCCAGGTACCAGCTTCTGCAACTGATATGACTCAAACGCGTGCAGTCCTGGCGCTCAAGGTAGTTCTCTGGCTGGGCGCATTGGCCCCAAGCGGGTGGCTCGCAAATGGACTCTACCGCGGCGGACTCGGTGCCAACCCTGTCGAGACGCTAACCCACGTCACCGGCATGACAACCTTGGTGCTTCTTTTGGTCACGCTCGCCGTTACGCCACTTCGTGTACTGAGTGGGTGGAATCCAGTCATCCGCCTGCGGCGGCCCCTGGGTCTGTTCGCTTTCTTTTACGCTTGCCTGCACTTCTTGATCTGGTTCGTCTTTTACAACCTGGCCAACCTGCAGTACATGTTGGAGGATGTCGCGGAGCGACCGTATATAACGGTAGGGTTTACAGCATTTTTAATCCTAATCCCAATGGCAGTGACATCGACAAAGGGCTGGATCCGAAGACTAGGGAAGCGTTGGAGTAGGCTACATAGAGGAATCTACTTCGCTGCGACGCTCGGGGTCGTTCATTTTTATTGGCTCGTAAAAGCAGATACTCGTCTGCCCCTGCTACTGGGCCTATGCCTCCTAGTACTCCTTGGGCTACGAGCACCGGCCTTGGCGAGAAAACGTTCAGTGTCTAGGTCTTCTTCCGAGGGCGCCCGTTCGACATCGACCACTCCCTCGTGAATCATAGTAAAGCTTAGGCTGAGTACGCGTGGGTCAGTGACTCATTGCGTATAGAATAATATTGATACCTAACGCATAGGCCTCGGGAGAGAACGTGTAGAAGAAGTCATCGTCTTCACCTTCCCGTTCCCAACCATCCGCGATATCCGTGTTATGCGTCATTATAACAAGAGGGCGACCTCCTTCATCAAAGATCGCCCGCAAGTGCGGGGTAGAACTTCGATCCCCCTGCTCTGAGGTATATGCGCGTCCACTCCTACGCCAAAATTGAATCGAAGGTACCTGCGGAACCTCTGGAATCTCATAGAGTGCATGCATGATCATGTGATCCGCTTCCACATCCACGATCTGGTATTCAGGTAGCACCCGCTTGATCTCACGCGACCATTGACTCCACGCATCGGGCCCCCAAAAGTCGTCCACCCAAATTAGGCCGCCCTTCTTCAGGTAGTCCCTTAGGCTCTCAACATCAGAGGTGCTAAAACCCACAGTGCCGGCATCAGACGCAAAAAGAAACGGGCATTCGTAGAGCTCCTTTTGCTGGGGGCGGACTACAGCGTAACCTGGTTCGCCGTCTGCCCACCACGAGGACTCGGCGGTTGTTAGCTCGTCAAATCGAATTACGAAATTGAAATCAGAGCCAGGGTAGTCGGTGTTCCAACCATGACCCATTGGTTCCCTCCGAACGCTCTGATAGAGAAGGCGACAAAACGTAAAGCCTCGATGCACGACCCCATTGGAAGCTGCAGGAAGCCCTTCTCGGAACGGATTAGGTCGCCAACCGCCAGCGCCCCAGAAGGCTCTCGGGCGAACTTGAAATCCTGTTAACAGTGCAATGAATAAAAGTGGGATAAAGACCATGCGGCTAGGTAGAAGCGACGCTAGCCCTTTCAACGGATCCCACCCATTCTATAGTCCATGAACTGCCCTGGGATCGTGCCCGCTTCAGGAGTCTTGGGTGTCATTTTCTCGAATGCGTCAATACTCGAAGTATTAGTGAGTGGTTCACTTGGGTACGGCTAGAGAGCTGTCTCCTAAAACTCCCACAAGTGCCGGGGGTGGGAATCGAACCCACAAGGGCCAAAGCCCGGGGGATTTTAAGTCCCCTGCGTTTACCATTTCGCCACCCCGGCCCGTCACTTGAAACAACCCTCACACATTCAAAGCAAAAACATGACACCCATTCTAAACCTGGCCGGTGAGCCACCGGAAGTGCACCTATGAACTGAAGACCCTGAATAATGGAGTTCGTGCTTGAGTGATCTCCTATGAGCAGACTACTCTATACTTGCAATTTCATGCTCCAGACTAGCACGAGCTTTCGAGCTTCAACCTCCATCAATAGAGAAGCTTAATGAGGCCAGAACGTTTCCACCGCTTGAGGTCCGTGCTCACCCAGCGTCAACCAGACCTCACTGTGTTGATGGACCACGTTCACAAGCCCCACAATTTCTCCGCGATCCTTCGCAACTGTGACGCAGTGGGTGTGCTAGAAGCCCATGTAGTTATCCCTGACAAAGGTCTCAACCTTCATCACGGAACATCAGCCGGCACCAAAAAGTGGGTCTCTGTTCAGTATCATTCGAACGTCACTCAAGCATTCGAACTGTTACGAAAGCATGGATTCAAGCTCCTGGCCGCACACCCTGCCCAGGATGCCATTGATTACAGGGATATGGATTTCACAGGACCTTCGGCAATCGTTATGGGCGCTGAACTCCACGGTGTCTCTGATGAAGCACTAGAAGCCGCCGACGAACACGTCAGCATCCCTTTGGTGGGGATGACTCACTCACTTAATGTTTCAGTGGCCACCGCGTTGCTACTGTTCGAAGCATTCAGGCAACGCAAGGCCTCTGGTATGTACAATGAAAGCCGACTTCCCGAAAAAGAATTCAATCGTAAGCTCTTCGAATGGGCCTATCCTTCCCTCGCTCGCTCAAGACGAGAACAAGGACAACCTTATCCAGCCCTGACTGAGGACGGCCAGATCATAAGAGAAGACGGCTAGCTACTTATTACTCACAGCCAAGTTGGAATTGAAGCGATTCCTCAATGGACTCGCAGAAAAAATGAAAGCCTGAGTCTATAGCCTTACGTGGAACGACCCTCTGCCCGGAAAGGAGCGCTTCAGTCCCGAGTTGCCCGAAAACAGCTTTCACAGCTAGAGAAGGCACTGGCACAAGCGTAGGTCGGCCAAGCACCCGACCCAGAGCCGCCGAGAATGTTGAGTTGGTCACCGGGTTAGGGGCAGTCGCGTTCACAGGTCCGGAGAGTGTATCGCTGAAAAGCACGTGATGAATGAGACCGATTAGGTCATCCAGGTCGATCCAACTCATGTACTGCTTCCCCGAGCCAAGACGGCCTCCAAGTCCCATATTAAAGGGAAGTAGCATTTGCCTGAGAGCTCCGCCGGCCGGAGACAAGGCAAGCCCAGTACGCAGGAGCACCACCCTGACGCCGGCACGCTCTGCCGGCTTTGTAGCATTTTCCCAAGCTTGGCAAACCTCCGTGAGGAAACCGGACCCAAGTGCCGCGTCTTCCTCCAACAGCTCCCCTCCTCTCCTCCCGTAATAACCTACTGCGGACGCCGAAATGAGGGTGCGAGGTCCGCCACTCAGCTGTGCCATTGTTTGAGCGATAAGCTCCGTACCCTTAACCCGGCTCTCCCGAATGGAGTGTTTCCGAGCGTCCGTCCATCTGCCTCCGGCGATAGATGTTCCAGCTAGGTGGACTACAGCATCCGCCATTGCCAATCTGTCAGTGTCGATGTCTTGAGTGGCAGGATTCCAAAACACAGCATCATTGGAAACTAGACGTTTATCACGGACAAGCTGAATGACGCGGTGTCCTCCCGTTGTTAGAAAGTGAGTTAGCGCCTGGCCAACTAAGCCAGACCCACCAGTGATTGCCACAGTCAGCCGTGGTTGATCAGATTGATCCCTGTGTCGAGACAAATCAGTGAGTAACCGGCGATATCTGAACCGGAAGAGCCGATCTAGTTCCTGTGTAAGGAATCTAGACCCCAGCGCCGCACCGACAGATCCAAAGGGAGGCTCGACTTCAATCTCATCTTCAGCAATGGTCCCACCACTTCCGTTCGGGAAGAACCGGTGGTTGTGCCCCCAGCTTTTCATCGGACCGAAGACTTGCTCATCCCGAAAATGCACGCCGTGCTGATATTCACCGTGTCGTAGCTTCCACATAAAGCTCATCGGGCCACGACGAACTCTAAGGGCTATCCTACCTCCGTCTCGAATACCCCCCGAACGATCAAGTACCTCTAATTTTTCCCACGGAGGAGTGAGTCTTTCAAGCGCACCAGAGCGCTCGTGCCAGTCGAATACGGAAATAGGGTCGTGGTTGGGTAGCTCAGTCCGATATAAAAAGCGCATCTTGGTGGTTAACTAATCTCAGGCCTGCTCCGGCCCGACCACGCGACGGATTGCTCGGACCCCATCAATTGGGCCCTGGGGGTGACAGTAAATTGCTGAGCCGGCTACAAGAACAGTCGCGCCAGCTTCGGCAAGCTCAGCAGCATTTCCGTCATCTATGCCCCCGTCAACCTCGAGTTCTGCATCTGAACCTAACTCGTCAAGCATCTGCCGAGCCTGCTCGACTTTTGAGGTACTGCCGGGAATGTAGGTCTGCCCGCCAAAGCCGGGGTGAACCGACATGACGAGAAGAAGATCTACATCCTGTAGAACATGGCGAACCGCCTCCAGTGGTGTGTCTGGATTCACTGCAACACCTGCAAGAGCCCCTAGTTCGCGGATACGGGCTAAAGTAGGCACGAGATCCGCACAAGCTTCTTGATGCACCGTCAATATATCAGCTCCGGCCTTCGCGAACGCCTCTAGATAGCGTTCTGGTGCTTCGATCATCAGATGCACGTCTAGAGGAATCTTAGTCGCCTTTCGAGCACCCTCAGTGATGACCGGCCCGATCGTGATATTCGGTACGAAGTGCCCATCCATGACATCTACATGTATCCAATCCGCACCGCCTGCCTCTACCGCCTTAATCTCATCCGCCAGCCTAGCAAAGTCGCATGATAGAATCGATGGCGAGATCTTCATTTTCTCCTTCTCCGAACCTCGACCCCGCGCTCAGAGGCAATCAGGGCCTCGTCCGCCAAGCCTAGGAATAAGCCACTCTCGACAATACCCGCTCTAGCCTGGATCGCACTTTCCAACCTAGCGGGATCATCGATTCCTCCCGGAAACCGGCAATCGAGAAATAGTAGCCCATTGTCACTCTCTAAAAGATTGCCATCATCCGACTGCCTGACTGCCACCTCCGCCCCTAAAGACTCAAGAAAACGCACCTGGGCTTTTAGTTCCCAAGGAATGACCTCGACAGGCACAGGTGATACTACACCCAGGCGGTCAACCGACTTGGAAGCATCGGCAATGATTATCAATTGCCTGGAGGCCTGTGCAACCATCTTCTCACGGAGCAGGGCGCCTCCCGCACCTTTGATTAGGTCGAGTTCAGGGGTTACCTCATCTGCTCCGTCGATTGTTAGGTCAATGGCCGGACGGTCAGAAAGGCCGATTAGCTCAATACCCACTGCCCTGGCCTGCACCTCCGTATCTATCGATGTCGGCACGCCCACGATGTCTGTTAGAGATCCGGAGGCTAGTGCATCCCCCAACAGCTTTAGCAGCGGCCTTACCGTGCTGCCAGTTCCTAGTCCTAGCACCATACCAGTCTGTACGTGCGCAAAGGCAGCCTCAGCGGCCGCGCGCTTAAGTTGATCAGCAGCGACGTTCATGCTGAGTGTTGATACAATAGAATGGGCTCCTCTCTGACGATCATGGGCTGGAAAGATCGTCAAGGCTCACGAAGCGTTAAATCACACGAATGTAACTCAACCGCTAAGTGGCTTTCCAGCCGCCCTTGATAAATCAGGTTGACACCTCGACCCAAGTGCTGCGATCGTTCCGTCCATGAATAAAAAAGGCGGGGACTGGTATCGATACTGGCTCTTTAAAGAGCCGAGAGCTTTAAGCCACCCCGTGCGTATTTGAGCGACGACTTCGCACGAACCTGGCAAATGGGCTCTCGGCTTCGGTCGGGGGCTTTTTTCTTGCCCACAAGGGGGACCGTTAGATGATCATCGTCACCAAGCATGGGGTGACCCAGGAAGAGCTGGACCACATTAGAGAAAGAGTAGAGTCGCTTGGGCTACGGACACATGTGGTGGAAGGGGAGCACAGGACGGTTATCGCGTGCGTCGGTGACGAAGAGCGGCTCCAGAACATCCCACTACAGTCAATTCCCGGTGTTGAGGCTGTGCAGGCCGTAATGAGGCCTTATAAGCTGGCTTCCCGTGACTTCTCAGCTGAACCCTCTCGCATTCCCTTGGGTAGTGCTGAGATTGGTGGCTCAGAATTAGTTGTCATTGCAGGGCCCTGCTCGGTCGAAGGGAAAGACATGCTCGAGAGCACAGCCAAAGAAATCCGCGCCCACGGAGCTCGAGCCCTTCGCGGGGGCGCCTTCAAACCCCGCAGTTCACCGTACTCATTCCAGGGCCTCGGTGAGGAAGGACTCAAAATACTTGCCGAGGTACGTGCCGAGACGGGCCTGCCGATCGTAACCGAGGTCATGGATACACGACAGGTGGAACTCGTGGCATCCTACGCGGACATGCTTCAAATCGGTGCGCGCAACATGCAGAACTTCAATTTACTCCTAGAAGTCGGACGGATACGTCGGCCCGTACTCCTGAAACGTGGTATGTCTGCAACTGTCGAAGACCTTCTGCTCGCGGCCGAGTATGTAATGAGCCAGGGTAATCCTAACGTGATCCTCTGCGAGCGTGGGATCCGAACATTTGGTAAGGCTACTCGGAACACCTTTGATCTTGCTGCTATCCCCGTATTGAAGAAGGAAACTCATCTCCCCGTGATAGCAGACCCCTCTCACGCGGGCGGGAAACGTGATCTCGTGTCACCCCTAGCATACGCGGCCGTAGCTGCCGGAGCTGATGGGTTGATGATTGAGGTGCATCCTAAACCGGAGACTGCCACGTCAGATGGGGATCAATCTCTAACCTTCAGCGGTTTCGCAGATTTGATGAAAAACCTTAAGCCCTTCGTGGCGGCAGCCGGCCGAACTATGGGAGCCTAGACGTTACTGGCCAAACCCAGCTCTTCCAATTGGAACTGCACCCTCTCTAGTTGCTCGCGCACTGACCGGAGTGAAGTACCTCCGTCCGTATCACGAGCGTCGGTGGATGCAAGCCAATCAAAGACCTCCATTACATCGTCACCGAAGGCGTTGTGTGCTTTCTGGTACACCTCGAGTGGTAACTCGCTCAAGGAAACTCTTTGCTGTTCCGCCTGACGCACCAGCTCACCTAAAACCTCGTGGCTTGTCCGGAATGGGACTCCCCGACGAACTAAGTAGTCGGCCAGATCTGTCGCGAGCAGCTCTGCTTCCATTCCCTCTCGCATGCGCTCTGGCCTAAACTCTAACGTCTCAATAGCTCCGGTGATGGCAGGAAGGGTGAGCAGTAAAGTGTCCACGGTGTCGAATAGTGACTCCTTGTCCTCCTGAAGGTCTCGGTTATATCCCGTAAATAGTCCTTTTAGGAGGGTAAGCATCGTGGTCAAGTTCCCCACCAGTCGACCTGACTTACCACGCGTAAGTTCAGCAACATCCGGATTCCGCTTCTGAGGCATTAGGCTGGAACCAGTGCTGAACCCATCAGACAAACGGATAAACCCGAACTCAGCGCTCGAGAATATTGCTAAGTCCTCTGCTAGACAGGACAGGTGCACGCCGATCATCGCACCACCATAGGTCAGGTCACAGATCCAATCACGATCAGCCACAGCGTCCAATGAATTCTCGCTGATCCGAGTGAAACCCAGCTCCACTCTGAGAGCTTCCCGGTCAACGGGAAAAGGGCATCCTGCCAACGCGCCAGCTCCCAGGGGCATCACTGATGCTGAGGTTTTAGCCGCCTGGATTCTCTCAACATCTCGTAGAAGTCGGAAGATATGGCTGAGCGCCCAATGCGCAGCGCGTATTGGCTGTGCCTGCTGAAGATGAGTATAGCCTGGCATCACCACGTCAACGCTACGGGTTGCTAGGCCCTGGAGCGCCTGCACAAGACCTAAGATCTCTATACGTATCCGGTCCGCAGCGACCATCCCATACAACCGGACTCCCGTTGAGGATTGGTCGTTTCTAGATCTCCCTGTGTGCAACTTACCTGCGACCGCACCTACAGCTTCACCCAGCATCCTCTCGATGACCGAGTGAATATCTTCTTCGGAAGCTTCCTTAAGCCCCTCAGACTCTATGCGACCCGCTACTTGAGCGAGCCCGTTAACAAGGGTTGCCTGTTCGTCAGGTGTTAACACCTGAGCAGACCCAAGAGCTCGAACCCAGGCAATACTCCCGCGGATGTCTTCACGCCAAAGCCTGCTATCAATGCCGAGGCTGAGGTTGAACGGCATCATTTCGGGTGCGAGACCTTCCTCAAAGCGACCACCCCACAGCAATGCTCCGTCCTGCCTCTGACCAGAAGACTCAGGGGGGTCAGTGTTTTTATTAGCCATGTGCGGATCTCGCCTAATCGAAGTCGTCAACTAATACGACATTCGCTGACTCTTCGATCAACTTTGAGGCAACCTCTTCTCCGCTTCCTCTAGCAGCTACAGCAGCCCTTATCGGAAGTCCGAAGAGTTGGATAAAACCCGCTGCGTCAGCAGGATCATAGGTGGCACTCAAACCAAAGCTCGCCAAGTCCTCCCGGTAGAGAGAGATCGGACTCTTCCTGGACACCACGAGACCGGATCCTTTGAAAAGTTTCACCTTGACTGACCCAGTTACGTTCTTCGAAAGAAGATCAGACATAGCCTGCATCGCCTCTCGCTCGGGTGTCCACCAGCGACCCTCATACAACATGTCAGCCCACCTCTGAGCCATCTGGTCCTTAAGTCCCTCGACGCGACGGTCTACTGTGATTGATTCAAGATCCTTGATTGCCAGATGAAGTAGCGTGCCTCCGGGCGTCTCATATACACCCCTGGATTTCATACCCACCAGCCGGTTTTCAACCACATCCACCCGACCAATTCCGTGTGCCGATCCAATCTCATTGAGGACAGTTAAAAGCTCGACTCCCCCCATCAATTCACTGTTAACAGAGACAGGAATCCCCGACTCGAATCCGATCTCCACGTACTCGGCTTTATCAGGCGCATCCTCAGGAGCCACAGTCCACTGATACATTGATTCTTCAGGCTCAAAACTCACGTCCTCGAGCGGACCACCTTCATGTGAAATATGCCAAAGGTTTTCATCCCTGGAGTAGAGTTTCGATTCGTCGACGCCCTCCAGGGGAATGCTTCTTTCCCGCGCGTAGGCTAATGCGCCTTCACGAGAGTGAATGTCCCATTCTCGCCAAGGCACGATGACGTCCAGGTGCGGAGCCAAAGCCGCGTAAGCAAGCTCAAAACGCACTTGATCGTTCCCTTTTCCGGTACATCCATGTGAGAGCGCATCTGCCCCAACTCTCTCTGCTACCTCAACTTGGCGCTGACCAAGCAGCGGACGCGCTATAGCTGTGCCAAGCAGATACTTGCGTCCGTACACTGCTCCGATCTTCAGGGTCGGCCACGCGAACTCTTCCACAAACTCTGAACGCAAGTCTTCACCAAAAAATGCTGAAGCACCTGTCACTAAGGCTTTTTGCTCAAGCCCGACCAGCCCACCCGGCTGACCAACGTCACCGGCCATACAAATGACCTCGGCGTCGTAGTTTTCCTTGAGCCAGGGCACAATAACGGACGTATCAAGTCCACCTGAGTATCCTAAGACGACCTTCATGCTCACGTCCCTCCTCAAGCGCGCACTGTCGCTCTGACACCTGCAATAACCTGACCCTTAAAAGAAGACCGGGGCCAGAGGTCCGGCCTCTTCCCGCCAAAGCTGCCGGGGGGCTATCGCCCCTTACCTCTGCCCCCGGTCCCCGATTCAGGTTTCCGTGGTATTTTTTACAGGTCGCCAACCACGCGACCAGAGCATAAATATGCACTTTAAGTGCATTGCGTCAATCCCTGTACTCGCCTATCTGTATAGGTAGTACAATAGTAAACGCACTATGCTCACAGTTTCTAGCATGCATATTTCCTTAATATATGCCTTAACTAGGTCAACTCCCCCTCAAGCCCGCCATACTCTCTAGTCGCTCTCTTAGCACAGGGATTGAATCAGGATCCCGAAGAACGATGATGATGGTATCGTCGCCTGCGAGAGTACCTAGAACCTCTGGCCACTCCTCCCAATCGATCGCGGCAGCCACTGTCTGAGCCCCGCCCTTCATAGTATGCACGACGAGGAGATGACCCACACCATCTGCACTGTGAAATAATGTCGGGAGAAGTGATTCGAGAGTCGGCGTACTCTCCCATTCGTCAGGTACTGAATAGTGTCCGATTCCGTCTGCACCCGGGACCTTCACGAGACGAAGCTCCCGAATATCTCGGGACAGAGTCGCCTGGGTGACCTCAATCTCACGGTCGTTAAGGATCTCCCTCAGGGCTTCCTGACTATTCACACGTTTCTCACGTAGCACTTCGAGTATCTGAGCGTGCCGCTCCCGTTTACTCACGCCACAACCTTTTCCACTAAGTCGCGAACAAGCTCTGGCTCGAAGCCGACACTCCGCCCCACCTCTTCTCCTCCCATGAAGATGATAAGGGTAGGAATGCTGCGAATCTCGTACGTCATTGCAACATCAGGGGCGGCATCTGTGTCGATCTTCGTCACAAGCATCTTTCCGAGCTGCTCCTGGGCGATTTCGTCCAACATAGGTGCTACTATCTTGCAAGGTGCACACCAATCTGCATAGAAGTCAGCAAGAACCGGCACCCCCGCACCTAAAACAGTCGTTTCAAAATCATCTTGGGATATCTTTACAGGACGGTCTAGTAACATCGGGCGAGCACATTTGTCACACTCAATCTGATTTCCGGCAGAAGCTACTTCAACCCGATTAAGTGCACGACAGAAGCTGCAACGAAGCCTCACGGAACTCTGGCTATCAGTCATGGTCACGTATGGGCCTCTGTGGCTATACACATCGCCAGGAAGGAGAGTTACTGCGGCTAGTTTATGAAAAATAATGGGCCCCGCCCGGCAAAAGCCAAGCGAGGCCTTCTGTTCATCACTGGGGCGGCAGGGCTCGAACCTGCAACCTCCTGGTTAACAGCCAGGCGCTCTGCCAGTTGAGCTACGCCCCATCATCTTCATGACAAACGGACCAAGTCTCGCTCTGTAGACGGCGATCGTCAACGGGTCTTTCTGGGCTTGTAGGACCGCCTTCTACTGGAGTGCTTCTAGGGCCTCCACCGTCGAACGAACATGCCTCGCACTTGTCTCAAGTGCATCTCGCTCGTTGTCGTCCAGAGCAACTTCGATGATCTGTTCAAGGCCGTTCTCACCTAGGAGGCATGGAACGCCCAGGTATATCCCACTCATCCCGAATTCCCCTTCTAGCCAGGCAGCACAAGGAAGAATACGACGCTTGTCCTTTACGATCGCTTCGGCCATCTGAACAGCGGCAGCAGCCGGCGCATAATACGCACTTCCAGTCTTTAGATAGCCGACAATCTCGCCGCCACCTTTACGAGTCCGCTCGACGAGAGCGTCGACACGGTCTTGTTCGAGCAGCTGTGTGAGAGGGATGCCACTCACCGAAGTATAACT
>Ga0209034_10001407_pt1 | contig 11695 bp, 14 predicted proteins | sample MarorgKNORR_S2LV_2_FD_188219 | JGI IMG/M metagenome (GOLD analysis project Ga0209034, IMG submission 188219) | Marine microbial communities from the Southern Atlantic Ocean, analyzing organic carbon cycling - 250m_A/KNORR_S2/LV (SPAdes) (version 2) | ecosystem: Environmental > Aquatic > Marine...
TCCGGGTCCATCACCTGGGGCATTATCCCCCTCAAGGACTAGTTCCAACGAGATGTCGACACAGAGAGGCGGCTAGATGGAGCACGGACGGGTTTACGACCTGCAGGTACGACAGCGGCTGGAGGCTTTGGAAGAGCATCTCTCGCCTTACGCCAGCAGATCAGCCCAGAGCCAGGGCCGTGAGAGGCCAGAGAATCCATCCCCCCTGCGCACGGAGTATCAACGCGACCGCGACCGGATCATACATACCAATGCCTTCCGGCGTTTGAAACACAAGACGCAGGTATTCCTAGCCCCTTCAGGTGACCACTTCGTTACCAGGCTGACCCACACACTGGAAGTAGCCCAGGTGGGCCGTACCATCGCCCGGGCCCTGAACCTAAACGAAGATCTGGTCGAAGCTATGTCTTACGGGCATGACCTCGGCCACACCCCGTTCGGGCATCTAGGCGAGGAAACCCTGAATCAGGCTTATTCCGAAGGCTTTACTCACAGTGCCCAGAGCCTGCGTATCGTCGAGAAGTTGGCCCGAGAGGGGGAGGGGTTAAACCTAACCTGGGAAGTCCGACAAGGAATAATCTCCCACTCCAAGCCCCAGGGTGATTTCTTAGACATCAAGCTAGATGAATCGCTTACGCTGGAAGCACAGATCCTGCGGCTGGCTGATTCCGTCGCTTATTTGAACCACGACATCGCTGACGCCATCAGGGCTGGCATGTTGGACGCTGGAGACCTGCCCAAGCGGGCCAACCAAGTCCTCGGCACCACCCACTCCCAAAGGCTAGATACCCTCGTGGCCGGCATTGTGCAAGAATCCTGGCCTGTCTCTGGACTGAGCGAAACGAATCCCGGAGAACCACCTATCATCGAGATGAACCCCGAGGCGCGAGAAGCGATGATGGAGCTCCGGAACTACATGTTCCAGAACATTTACCTTCCACTGGGTAACACCAAACAGTCTGAAGTCGGCCGGGAGGTGGTCAATCTGCTATACACCTATTTCGCGGACAACGCCGAGGAGATACCACCGCCGTACTTCAAGCCTGGTGCAGACTCCGACCGAGCCGCCGTGGACTACGTCGCCGGCATGACAGACCACTACGCCATCCGCCAAGCAGAGAAGCTGGAACCGGGCATCACCCAAGGAGTTTTCCACAGCGTGGCCTTGGACTATTAGATACCACGACCCTCCACAGTTCTCCCACTATTTTTTAAACGAGGGCATAACCTCTTCGGAGATGATACTTAGTTGGTCTTTGAACACCTCTAACGGCATCCCCATCACAGCAGCGATGTTCACCCGCTCAACCCCTGGATACTTCTCCTCGATACGTTTCAAGGCCTCGGCAACATCTTCAGACGTGCCACAAAGCCAAGAACCAGCTTCTACAGCTTCGTCCAGCGTCGGCAAGGCGACTCCAGCGGTCCGGCCCTTGTTGACCACTGACTCGTTCTGCTCTGGAGTCAGAGGCATCACCCCCAGCGGACCCGCGAATTTCATGGCTTCTTCGAAGTAAGGACGGGCCTGCTTGATGGCCTTTTCTTTAGTCTCGGCGATAAAGATCCGGAAGCCAAGAGCCATATCCTCTCCCAGACTCGTCTCTCTTCCATACTTGGCCCTTGCCGATTGGAGCATGGTAAGCTTCTCTTCCAAAGCCGCGGGAGGGTTGTTCGCGATCAACGGCTTAATTCCCATCTTCGCCATAAAGTCGATACCTCGCGGGTTTGCGCTGACGAGAGGCTGCCAAATATCCACTGGCTGGGTGATAGGACGAGGAACCAAGGTCAGTTCCTTCAACTGATATCCACGATAGGGGACTTCCGGCGGGAGATGGTAATGCTTGCCGTGGTGCGAGAACTTCTCATGGTTAAAGGCCTTAACTATGACTTCCAGTTGCTCCTCGAACAATTCCCGATTGGCGTCTGAGTCCAGCATAGGGGCCCCAAAGGTCTCTACCTCTCGGGTGTGGTAACCCCGGCCCACCCCGAATATGATTCGCCCTTTGCTTAGAACGTCAGCCATCGCGAAGTCTTCAGCCAGGCGCAAAGGGTGCCACATAGGAACGATATTGAACCCACATCCAAACTTAAGCTTCTCGGTCTGCGTGGAGAGATAAAGGCCCAACATAATCAGATTGGGTATGGCTTCGTAGCCCTCCGGCTGGAAGTGGTGCTCCGCCATCCAGAATTCTTGGAATCCTAGCTCTTCTATGTGCCTAGAGATGTCCAAGGCCCAGTCAAACGTCTCAACCAGTTGGTCATTCGAATACCACCGATCGTTAGCAGGTGTGCCTTCCAATCCGATATTCTCATCGACCAAATGGCCAGCATAAGAAGCGGAAAAATTGTTAATCATCTGAAAGATCCCCTTTGTAATAGCTGTCTATTGAAAACTAGAGGTCCCATCGCTGAGGCCTTTTATTCGAAACCTATGAAGCTAGTCCGAAGAAAGCACGGCGGGGCATCTTATTCTCGAGGGACTTGGCTAGGAGCTGGGTTGACCAGCTCGATGCCAATAGTCACCGGGAAGACCCGAACGAGTTCTTCGACCGTCCACTTTCCATCCTTTTGGATGGTTTTCACCGGTTCAGGTTCGTTTAGGAGGGTTACCAAGCCTTCGGTCACATGGAAGACGTGGCCGTTAACGTGACCTGCTTCGTCGGAAGCCAACCAAGTGACCATGGGCGCTATATCGTCGGCTTGACCCCTAAGCGTCAGAGCTGCACCAGTGCTAATGCCACGGGCTGCCCTAAGTTCCCGAGCATCATCAGGGATGCTGCCTATCATCCTGGTGGCCGCACTCGGTGATATGGCGTTGGCCGTCACACCATACCGACCCATGTCCCGGGCAACCACCCTGGTGAACCCAGCTATGCCATCTTTAGCCGCGCCGTAGTTGGCCTGACCGGAGTTGCCATACAACCCAGTGGTAGAGCTAAATGTGATGATCCGTCCGGAACGCTGCTGCCGGAAAAGGACGCTGGCGTTCTTAACAATCGAGAAAGTCCCCTTGAGGTGGACAGCAATAACATCGTCCCATTCCTGTTCAGACATGTTGAAAATCATACGGTCTCGGAGAATCCCGGCTACCGTTACGACGATATCCAACTTCCCGTAGTTGTCCAGGGCAGTCTGAATGATCTTCTCGCCGCCAGCCATGGTGGCCACTGACTCTAGGGAAGCGACTGCTTCTCCGCCTTCAGCTTTAATCTCATCCACCACCTGTTGGGCGAACGAGGAGTCTTCGCCGGTACCGTCCACGTTGACTCCAGGGTCTACTACAACTACTTTGGCGCCCTGGGCGGCCATCAACTTGGCGACTCCCCGGCCAATGCCGCGGCCCGAGCCGGTTACAATCGCCACCTTGTCTTTCAGCAATTCCGCCATCAGATTATCTCCATCTGGTTACTTATCATTGTTCAGTCGAGGTGGGCTTTAGACTCGTTCCCACAGAAGTATGTTTGTAAGGTCTGCCCGCGAGCCCTTGATAGGTTGGGTGCTCAGTCGAAGTCTTGTACCTGCAAACTCAAAATTTCTCGTTTGGACATCGCCGATCCAGTTGGGGAACAAAGCACCAGCAACGTGATGAGTCACCTGTCCTTTAGACTCATCGACTTCGTAGGTACCGAAGTAAGCGATGTATCCTTCAAAAGCGGTCTTTATCTCTTCCTCAGTTCCCTTAAGAAGGTTTCCCGACTGGAATGCTGGTCTGCCACTTCCCACTATCTGGCCAGAGAAGCTGCCACGTCCGTCGTAAATCAACTGGCCTTCCGGACTCTCGCCATAAGGATAGCTGATGCGGCCGTCAGACCAACTGCCATAGCATTCCAGCAACCGCCAAGTACCTGTAAACTCTTCTTCGACCGAGCCCTCTGCCAAGCTCTGACCTATTCTCTGGCCGGGGCTGGGTTATATATATCTTTTGTCAATATGTCACGTGCCATCTCGGACAACTTATCAACGTCCCAGGTACCGGTTGGCTCGTATATGGCTCGCTCAGGCCTTGGCTGGGAGACCAGCGATATAGTGTCTCCATAGACCAAGAAGGTCTGGCCATTAACGTTATCTGCGAAGTCACTGGCCAGGTAACCTACGAAAGGAGCGATGTGATCAGGATCCAGATTGGCCAAATCTTCCTCTCCAGCGATAGGCTCAACTCCGCTGCGGGCCCTTATCTCAGATGCGCTATCAGGGATGTCTGCGATCATTCGGGTGCTAGCCCGGGGTGCAATCGAGTTAACGGTCACACCGTAACGGCCCATGTCCTTGGCTACGACCTTGGTGAACCCGGCGATACCCGACTTGGCTGCACCGTAGTTGGCCTGGCCTGAGTTACCCATGAGGCCGGACTCTGAGCTAAAGGTGATTATTCGGCCAGAGCGCTGTTGGCGCATCAGGATGCAAGCGTTTTTAACAACGGTGAATGTACCCTTGAGGTGAACGGCGATCACATCGTCCCATTCTTCTTCCGACATGTTGAAGATCATGCGGTCCCGAAGTATGCCAGCGCAGGTGACGACTATGTCCAGCTTGCCGAAGTTGTCGACGGCGGACTGAACTATCTTCTCGCCGCCTTCCATCTCGGTTACCGACTCCATGCAAGCGATGGCATTCCCGCCCTCAGCTTTAATCTCGGCAACCACCTGTTCGGCTACGGACTGGTCCTGGCCGCTGCCGTCCACATTCACTCCGGGGTCAACGACTACCACGCTAGCGCCTTCTGCGGCCATCAGCTTGGCTATCCCCCGACCGATCCCCCGGCCGGAGCCAGTGACTATGGCCACTTTGCCATTTAACATTTCCGCCATTATTGCCTCCCTGGGCTTGGTTCTAATCTAATCTGAGCAGAAGTAACTGCCTCATTCAAGCTCTTGATTTGCCGGTTTATCTGGAAGGAAGGGCAACCGTCGCCGAGCCAGGCGTGGTTCTCTCACCCTTTTCGTTCTCTAGCCAGATCTCGCAGTCAACCAAATCGGCGCCTTTGTCCTGGTATTTTTTCGTAACAACGCCTTTGATAATCACCGGAGTGCCGGGTATGTCCATGCCCCGGTACTGGCAGACCAGACGTTTCAATTCGCCGTCTGGTCCCATCCACTTGGTGACCAGGTGACCGAGGAATGCATTCTTAAGAGCTCCGTGGAGAATCACGTCTTCTAAGTCGTTATTCCGTGCGTAGGTCTGATCGTAATGAATCTGATAGTAGTCGCCAGATGCGCCTGCATATTTCACCAATTGCTGGGTAGAGGGATTCTTCACCAAGTCGGGCAATGCCATGCCTTCATGTACGTCCTCCCAATAGACTTGATCAGCCATGGCTAGCTCCCGTCCTAATATCTTATAGAGGTGCTGGTCTGAGTAGCGGCAACCTGGTCGAACTGGTTCCGGTAGGTCACCACAATGGTGGTGATAATCATGAGACCCATTCGGCCGGTGCGCTCATTGATATCGGCAATCTCTGAGACTGCCGTAATCCGGTCGCCGGCCCGCACAGGATGGAAATATTCCCAGTCGCTGCCACCGTCTAGCAACCGGTTGAAGGGCATATCGTATGGGTAAGCCGGGCGGTCTACGCCTACAGAACGAAGGAAAGTTGGTGGAGCTATGAGCCCGCCATATCGACTCTCTCTGGCAACCTTCTCGTCGTTGAAAACAGGATTGTCATCTTCGATGGCCTGGGCGAACTTAATAATCGCGCCTTTCTCCACGTCGATGGTCTTTGGCTCACTCTTTTGGCCAATGGCCTGCTGCCGCATTTCTTCGGTCAAAAATGACGCGGGCGTAGTCACGAAATTACCTCCTGTTCCAGTGCACCGAAAGTCTATCTGCCGCCCTGTTGAGTGTCAAATATTTCATTGGACACGCCAGCCACGCGGATATATAGTCTGAGGAACCAAACATCCGGGCGGGTGTTCCAGGCACGGTTTCCCGCCTGAAGCATCTCCTAATCGGTAGGCGTTTTCCAGGAGTCTTTAACATGGAATATGGCTTCTATCTTCCCAACAGCGGCGCCGGCGTTGAGCCTGACGCGCTTGCGGATATAGCAAAACTGGGCGACCGCCTGGGTTTCTACTGCATGGTCATGCCCGATCACGTGCTGCAGCCCAACCAGGTCAAGTCCACCTACCCATACAGCTTAACCGGCGACATACTGGAGGCCGGTCAGTCAGGTGACGGCGAATGGCCGGAACAGATCACCACTCTGGCCTACCTGGCCGGAATCACAGAGCAGATCAAGCTTGTCACAAGCGTGATGATCATTCCTTACCGCAACCCCATACTCACCGCCAAGATGCTCTCAACCCTGGATATGCTGTCCAAAGGCCGCCTGATCTTAGGCGCGGGCGTTGGCTGGATGGAGGAAGAATTCGAACTGCTGAACGCCGAACCCTTCGCTGAGCGTGGGGCGGTGACCAACGAATATCTGCGTGCTTTTATAGAACTGTGGACCAACGACGACCCGACATTCGAAGGCAAATACGTCAACTTCTCCAACATCACGTTCTTGCCCAAGCCGGTGCAAAAACCCTACCCGCCCATCTGGATCGGCGGGCAGAGCAAACCCGCTATCAGGCGTGCCGCTCAGATCGGCGACGCCTGGCATCCGGTAGGCGCCATTCCCGCCGCCCCGCTAGAACCCGAGGAATTGGCAGAAAACCTCGCCCTGCTCCGCGACTACGCAGAGAAAGCAGGACGAGACCCTTCTAAGATCCAAGTCTCGGTCAAAGCCCCACTGTATGACGCCAATTCTTCTGGTGACATCCGCCGCCGTTTCAGCGGCTCAGCCGATGAGGTGCGGCAAGACGTGCAGACCTACGCAGACGTGGGCGTCACTCACCTGATCTTCGACTTCCGCACAGCCGACCCCAACCAGACTGAAGACCGCATGGCCCGATTCTCGGAAGAGGTCATGGCCGTAACTTAATCAGCCGCCAGCAATAGTCTTATCTTCCTCCCGTCAGTGACTCTGGTGGCTTCTTCAAAGCAAGGTCAATAAAATGGGGATATCAATACCCTTGATCTTATGGGGTGGATACATCAACTCTCATACCATCTTGAGAGTGGCCCGGTTCACCTTTACTGAACAGGACCTAATCGGCTAAAGATTTCTGGAGGAGCGACATGAAACTTCGCCTTGACGACGGGATAGAGCTTTTTTACACCATCGACGACTTCACCGACCCCTGGACTGAGCCCGAGACGGTGGTCATGCACCACGGCATGGCCAAGAGCCATAAGATGTGGTTCGGCTGGGTACCCATCATCGCCCGACACTACCGTGTCATCCGGTTCGACATGCGAGGAATGGGCCTTTCGGACGTGTCCGGCCCTGAACATCCCTGGACCCTAGACAGTTTCACCAATGACTTAAAAGAGTTCGTCGACAAGATGGAGCTAGACAAGTTCCACCTGATCGGCGAGACGGTAGGCGGTTCAATATCAATGAACTTCTCCATCAGCAACCAAGAGCGCTTGCGATCACTCACCGTCTGCACCTCTCCGACCAACTTCGACTCCCACCACCAAGAAAGTGCTGATCTAATCGAACGTGAGGGGATCAACGTCTGGGTGGAGAATTCCATTGGCCGTAGATTGGATCCCCAAATAGTAGACCCGGCCTACATCCGTTGGTATGCAGAACAGATGAAGAAAACCCCGGCCCACGTAGTGGCCGGGTTCCAGGCCAATGCCGGAGGAGATATCGGTCCCGCGCTGAAGAATGTCCAAACCCCCATGCTGATGCTGGCCGCTGCCAGCCTGCGAGAAGAAGTCTTGGGTGATTTCAGGGGTGCATCAGACCTGTTCCCCAATGGAACAAAAGTGATTTTCCCAGGTGTCCAGGGATTCGTACAGCACATCCTACCGGTACCTTGCGCCAGAGTCTGGCTCGACTTCGTTCAAGGCCTTAAGTGAAGAAATAGATCCATCTAATCTTGGGAATCCGCTGCGTCCTTTTAGGACAATTCCGCAGCGGAATACCCGACCCAGACTGCAACCAGGCCCAAACAAACGTGAAGAGCAACATTAGAAAATGCTGCGATGGATTTCCCATCCTTCAGCAGCTCCACTGTCTCATTACCAAACGTAGAAAAAGTCGTAAACCCACCTAACACGCCAACCAATAACAAAGTCCGGGTTTCCGGTCCCAGTAAATTACGGTGTTCGGAGAGGCCTGCCAGTATCCCGATTAGCAAACAGCCAGTGATATTAACAACCAATGTCCCATATGGCAGCGACAGAGTATGGAAAACCTCATTCACCCAACCTGAGATTAAATAGCGGAGTACAGCGCCAATAAATCCACCAACCCCTACTAGTCCGATCAACAGCACGTGGACTTTCCCTCAGTCAATCATAATCTTGTTTTCTAAGAGTATTTTTCCATCTTTTAGATAATTATTCCCAGATTAATTAAGAGGGTTTCTACAGAAAATCTGGCGGCCAGTGACCGATTATTTTTCAGCTACACCACCGATTCCTCTCACCGATCTATTGAGTTCTTAAGCGGCAACATGCCAAAGAAAACCTCCCGGCACACTCTACGCGTTGACCCTCGCCACACCTCGGAATACAATCCGGCCTGATCATCGGCAACCGACTATCCGGGATGCTTACATGACCGATGCCCTCAGCTGACTCTGCGACCGTTGGGTCCCCTCCCTAAAATGCGATGGTCTGTCCTGAGGGCTTGTGGAGTCCGATCACGCCGTTCCGACTGTAGCCAGATTGAATGAGGACCCAAACAGCAGAAGCTGATCCAGACCTGTATGCTCGGCTAGTCAAAAAGAGAGTACTTAGAGGGATTGAATCACATGAACCTGTCTTTAGAGGGAAAAATCGCCATCGTTACCGGTGGCAGCAAAGGGATTGGCCGGGCAACGGCATTAGCCCTGGCCGAAGAGGGCGTAGATATATCTATCTGTGCGAGGGGCCTGGAAGACCTTGAGAGCACGGCCAGTGAGATTCGGTCCAAGACCGGCCGAAAGGTGTTAGCTATACAGGCGGATACGGGAAAGCCAGATGACATCAAGAATCTAGTATCCACCACGGTGGCAGAATTCGGAGGGGTGGATTTTCTGGTCAATAACGCGGTCAATTCCAGGGCCGCTACATTCATGGACTTGGAAGACGAAGACTGGCTCAACCATATCAACGTCAAAGTTATGGGATATGTTCGTTGCTCCCGTGAGGTGATTCCTCACATGCAGGCACGGGGCGGCGGAAGAATCATCCACATCGGTGGCATGGCGGCCCGCCAGGCTAATACCCTGGCAAACAGCAACGGCGTCACCAATTCGTCTGTTTCCAACCTGGCGAAGAACCTTTCTGACGCTTTCGCATCAGACGGAATTTTGGTCAACTGCATCCATCCAGGCACAACTCGAACCGAGAGGCAGACCCGTAGCCTGAATGCCCGCGCGGAGCATGCCAATGTCTCTGTTGATGAGATGGAGCGCCTGGCCGTTGCTGATATACCGATCGGCCGAATGGTGGAATCCCAAGACGTCGCCGACCTGATAGTATTCCTGGTCTCAGGACGGGCTGGGGCCATCACGGGTCAGACCATAGCCGTGGAAGGTGGAGCCGGGCGAGGGATGAACTTCTAGACAGCGTAGCCACAGCATCTAATGCATTAAACACGGCATCGATACAAAAATCTGTCGACCCGCATCGAGTCGCCAAAGGAATGAAATTGATACTCAACCCAGTTGGCCTCCTCAAACTGAGGATTGTCAGGCTCCCTACCATATTGATCCTGCTCCTGCTTATGTTGATGACAGCATGTTCATCGAACTCAAATGACCCGATTATCTCTAGCGAGCAACAGTCGGGGGGGCCGGATTATTCTGGAATCATCATCACCACAGACATGGCGGTTGGAGAGAACCGAATCTTGTTCGGAGTGATCGACAGAGAAGGGATGCCAGTGCCGGGCGAAGCTTCGGAAGTCGCTGTCTATTTTTTGGGGCCTGGGGAAGATAAAAGAGAATTGAAAGAATCGGTAAACGCAACGTTCACCAACTGGCCCACAGCAGTAGGCGGGGTCTTTTCCGCCAATCTAAACTTAGACACTGCAGGATTCTACGAACTCGACATCAACTACACCTCCAACAACAACCTGTCAGTATTCGCCCAAGCCAGCTTTATGCTCAAAGAGGAGGCTAGCACTCCGGCCATCGGGTCCGCGGCGCCAGCAAGCGTCACGCATACAGCCAGGGATACCGCGGAGATCTCTCACATCACTAGCTCCGCCGATCCGGACCCCGATTTGTACAAACTATCCATCCACGAGGCCCTCAAACAGAACAAGCCCTTGGTGGTGGTGTTTGCCACGCCAGCGTTCTGCGCCAGCGCTACCTGCGGCCCGCAGGTGGGGGAACTCACAAAGGTCAAAGAGAGAGTGGGAGACCGGGCCAACTATATCCACGTTGAGGTATTTGAAGACCCCCATCTCGCAGAAGGACAAAGACCCACCGGCGGTCTCATCGCTGCGGTGGATGAGTGGGGTTTGCCAACCGAACCATGGACGTTCATTATCGACGGTCAGGGTCTGGTACAGGTCAAATTCGAGCAGTTCACTGCAGCGGATGAGATAGAAGCGAGGCTGCTAGAAATTCTGTAGGGCGCTGCCTTAAGGGGTTACGAGATCTCGAACTTCAGAGGCAATCGATTGGCCGTCTTCGTCGTTATAGATCACCACAACTCCTTGGCCTAACACTTGGTGCTGCTTTAAATGGGCGGCGCTAATTCCAATGTTGCCTTCTGTGGAGAACTCCCAAATCCTACCAGACCGGTCCCGCACTCGTAGCAGCTCGATCTCTACCAAGTTGCGCCCAACCACCTCCAGCACGAGACCCGTCACAGTCTTTTCACCACCGCCACAGGCTACCGCTATAAGCAAGACGCAAGTGCTGGCGATCGAAGCCAAGGCCAGCCTGCTCCCGCTAGCCATCACCCGAACTTGAACACTTTGACCGCAACTAAGCCTGTGCCCACAACCCAGCCGCCGAGGGCCGCCAAGTAGGGCCAGGTATCCCAGATAGGTTCGCTATCTATGGCAACGTCACGCAGCGCCGCAAGCATAGGTGTGAGGGGCAGGGCTAGCGACAATTGAGGCAATATCCAGGGCAAGGCCGCAGTCGAGAAGAAGGTCCCTGCTAGAAACATCATGGGAAACGTGATTGCGTTCCCCATCCCTGAAGCAGCCGCGGGGGACTTGGCCCAAGCAGAAAGTATGAACCCGATGTTCAAGAACACCACACTGCCCAACGCCGTTATACAGAAAACCCACAGAAGATTTCCATGGACTTTCCCGCCGAACACGAATACACCCAGCGCCAGAATGATGCCTGCCTGAACCAAAGCCAATAACACGTGAGCGGTAATCTCAGCGGCAAAGAATTTCCAGATAGAAAGGGGCGTCACCAAAAGCCGCTTCAAGATCGCCTGGTTCCGGAAGGTACTGATCCGAACGGCTATGGAAATAATAGAGTTAGTCATAATCCCCAACCCCAACAGGCCGAGAAGCACATTATCGAAGTAATCGACCTCGGGCACCTGAATCACATCGGCAGTAAGCAACCGGGACGGAACCACAGGCGCGCCTGCCGAGTGGATGTCAGACACCAGATTGCGGACCGCACCGTCCACCAGCTGATTACGGTCAGGGTTGCGGGTACTGTAGACCAATGCCACC
>Ga0209034_10001409_pt1 | contig 11687 bp, 8 predicted proteins | sample MarorgKNORR_S2LV_2_FD_188219 | JGI IMG/M metagenome (GOLD analysis project Ga0209034, IMG submission 188219) | Marine microbial communities from the Southern Atlantic Ocean, analyzing organic carbon cycling - 250m_A/KNORR_S2/LV (SPAdes) (version 2) | ecosystem: Environmental > Aquatic > Marine >...
CTGTATTCTGGTACATATTCATTTAGATGAGCATCTGAGGATGGCACAAGATATAAATCTATATGGGCTTCCTCCATATGCTGATACAACGCATTTAGCCGTTCTGCTAGCTGTTCTCCGTGGTCAAGCATGTTAAGACAACTTCCTCAATTCGATGATACGACTCGCCGATAATATTATTGATTCTAACTTACTCTAAGATCATTATTTCATTATCGAACGTTAAATTATAGGATCAATGAATGAATAATGAAACAGGTCTACTCATTATCATTCGTAGATAACGATCTCATTCCATCTGCATAAGCCCGACAACCCCTTTTCCCAACTATGTCTGATTGTGTTTGGACGAGCATTACTCAAGTGCATCAAGCCTATATACAATAGAATCATAATACCTAAGATCAACATATAGCTCATGCTCTTCCCCTCCTACTATCCGATAAACATCAAAGCCCTCGAATAATATTGTAATCGCTATTCTGACTTACAAATCATGGAGCCCGATTGGAACGAACGAATTCCTGGAAAACTACAGCAGTGCAACTCTTGGCCGACCGGTCTCTACTAGTTGTAGGATCGGTGTTGATCTGCACTTTTCTACTCTTATACCCCATGTTTCAAATGGCTCCAACCTTACAGGCTTCACCAAACCCTCCGGGCGAAGTATTTGAACTCCAAAAAGATCTAAGCGACAAGTTCCCGAACTCCATCCATTTCACCCCATTCTTATTGGAATCTAGATCGGGAGACGTCCTGACACCTAAGGTATTGCAAGAGTTTAAACAGCGAGTGCAACACTTGTTCGCCAAAGACATGAGGGGAGACCTAGCAGCAGGGGATCTTAATCAGCAACCCTATCTCACAAATTATCTAGACCCAGATATCGGAATTCTCATGTCAGGAGCCCACTCTATTTTAAGTCCCATCGAAGAACAGCTAACTAGGCTGGGGACGACGATAGAGGCCGCATCGGTTGAAGAAGTAAAGCTGGCTGCACATCTATTGATCTCTGATTCGAACACTGCAGCAGTTCTAGACTTTCTTTCCCGACATTCGACGTACACCACTAAAACGGTCATGGGAAAAGAAATTACGTGGTGGACCTCACCAGCGATGACATTCAGTGTCATGACAGATAATGAAAAGCTTGGTGGGGGCGGAATGGAGATCGGTGTCGGAGGCGGCCCAGATGTGATTGCCAAAGAGCATCTCAACAGACGCATAAGGGATGCTATGGCAGAGGGATCTGATTCCTTTGATATCTGGGGGATAGCTATCGATGCTAATCTTGAGGCTCAAGACGAGGGTGAGACCGCAGGAATATTCATATTGTTCACGGTTATAGGCGCCTTAATAGTCGTTGGGTTGACCTTGAAGTCTTACTGGGCGACCGCTATTTGTGGAATCGGGTTAGGCATACTAATGATATGGCTCAAAGGCATGTCTGCCTTGATAGGCCTAAAGAGTGGGCTAGTCATTGACCTGATCGTACCGATCAGCATGATTTCTCTTGGTGTTGATTTCGCAGTCCACGCGCTGCGACGTTACAAAGAAGAACTTAATAACTTCCAAACACCAAGAATAGCTTTGAAGATTGGATTGTCCGGTGTGCTCGGGGCATTGATTCTTGCCATGGCAACGGACAGCATAGCGTTCTTATCGAACCTGTCATCTCAGATCGAAGCTGTCATACATTTCGGCAGCGCCGCAGCCATAGCAGTCCTGGCTTCGTTCTTAATACTTGGAGTAATAGCTCCAATTATATTGATGAGAATCGACGAACTAATCATGGCATCTGGTATCCGGTCTAAAGGAAATATTTACTCTACATTTCGTTTGGCCAGCATATTAGGAGTTGCTGTTGCATCTGGAGTAGCAATCATATTGATGGTGGCTATCAGTAAGACAATCGGGGTTCTAATCCTCGGTGTCACAGCATTGTTTTTTATCGTAATGCCAATCGTTTACATTGCGCTAAAAACTAGAATTCCCGCCGCTTCCGAAACCATCAGTTCCAATCAAATACGCCATACTTCAGACATAATCCTAATGCCTCAGATAGAGACTTTGGTGGCTTCAGCAGCAACGCATAGGAAGTTAGTATTGTTGCTCGCTGCGATATTGACTGCTATTTCAGTTTTTTATGCACTCAAGTTAGAGCCAGTCTTTGACGTGAAAGATTTCTTTGATTCAAATTCAGAAATGGTTATAGGCTTGGACAAACTAGATGAACACGTAGGAGATAACGGCGGCGAACCCGGGGTTATTTATATCAAAGGGGATCTGATGGATCCTCAGGCTGTAATCGAGGTTTCAAAGTTCATAGATTCGTTAAGAGAGATTGATTATATTGCCCAAACCCCCAGCGGAAACATCACCGCAGGATTGAACATAGTTAATATCTCTAAACTCATTACAACAAGTCCATCCAGCATTGAGAGTATTCGTTCAGAAACGGGGATATCAATAACTGACTTAAACCGGGACGGGATACCAGACTCCCGCGAACAGATGGAAACGGCGATCAGTTTCTCAATCGAACGTGGCGTTATTGGACCAGGCGGAACAGCAATGTTGACCCCAGACCAAATCAGGCAAGGCATATATTTATCAAACGACGGGGGACATATTACCGGTATATGGTTCCAAATCCCTGGTACGCGTGACCAAGCGATAGTCACAGCAACAGAACGATCCTTACAGCCCTACCTACAAAGCCTTGAGGGCCACGAACTCATCACGAAAGTCGGCTTGACGGGATCGCCATTCACTCGGCAAGCACAGCTATCCGCTTCGACTCGCACTCTTTATACATCGTTACCGATTGCCTTAATCGCGGCGTTGATTCTCCTAACGGTAACCATGCGATCTATCAGATATGCAGTAATCACAGTAACCCCTATTCTCTTAGTAGTGGCTTGGTTATACGGGATAATGTATGTTTCGGGATTTTCACTAAATTTTGTAACCGCGATGATTGGAGCAATATCAATTGGTATCGGTATAGATTACTCGATCCATATGACTGAACGATTTAGGGAAGAACTAAAGCGCACGGATAACAGAATAGATGCCATTAAGAAGACGGCAAGTGGAACAGGAGTTGCTTTAGTAGCTTCTGCTGCGTCCAGTATCGTTGGATTTGCGATACTGGGATTTGCACCGATGCCTATGTTCGCCGCGTACGGGCAACTTACTGCAGTAATGATATTCCTTGCCCTAATCGCTTCTTTGATCGTGCTACCCTGCCTGCTATTAGTTGTAACCAAGGCTCCAAATCTCGGCAATAATAACAATAGCAAAACAGATATAGATCAGGTTAACAGTGTTAGTACCTAGTAAAATAACGCGGCGTAAGAAGTTGATAACGGCTGAAACATTTAACATTCAGTCCTATCAGAATAGAGGCTCAATTACCTGCCGGAGGCTAGGAAACTCAACTAATTTCGGCCACAACATTACTGGAGCACGGTGGTATGAAACTTTACGAAGAGAAATTCACGATACCAGTAGGCGACAAGACAGTATCTTCGATAAGAACTTCAACAGATGAGGATCCAGGCTTTACATTTGTTTATGCTCCTGGAGCAGGATCTAACATAAACGATCAATTCGGGGAATATCTAAGCGTCAATTTACCAGCGGCAGGAGCTTCTCTAGTACGGTTCCAATTCCCATATATGGAAGCTGGAAGAAAAGGTCCAGACCGACCGGCTTTGTTGGAAGAAACCTGGCGCCAAGTGATCAATTCCTTCCGGCCCAAAGAGGGTAAATTGGTGATCGGTGGTAGATCTATGGGAGGACGCATAGCTTCTCAAGTCGTTGCCCAAGGGATAACAGTCGACGCACTAGCCTTATTCGCTTACCCACTGAATCCGCCGGGTAACCGATCCGTTTTCCGTGATGAACATCTTACGGACATCAATGTCCCTACCATATTCTGCTCAGGATCAAGGGATAATTTTGCAACGCCCGGCGACCTAGTCGGTGTTTCCAAGAATATGGCTGACGCAAAGTTTCACGAACTTGACGGCGCCGACCACGGCTTTTCAGTATTGAAACGAAGCGGTCGAAGCCGTGAAGACGTCTGGAAAGAAGCATTAGATATAACGGTAGCCTGGATGAAATATATTCTGGCGCCGGCCAGCTAATGGTCAATAGGTGATTTCAAACCAATATTACGCTATGCGCGAATTTTCATCCGGTTTACCATTCAACTCACTGAGATCAAGCAAGAATCTTAGGGGCGTTAAGGCAAGCAAATCTGGACGACATACAAACAGTAGCCCCGGGATTTGGTTGAATCACCTAAGATATACAAGCCTGGTCTTTAAAAGAGCGACTTCGGTATTACAGATACTTAAGTATTAACCATCCAATCAGCGATACGCTCACCGATCATGATGGTCGTCAAATTAGTATTCGCACGGATGCAATCCGGCATGATTGAGGCATCTGCCACACGAAGACATTCAATACCGTGAACGCTACCTCGCTGGTCCACCACTGCCATCCTGTCATCATGAGGGCCCATCTTGCAGGTCCCGGATAGATGCTGACCGATCCACACATTTTTCAACATCCATAGATCCAAAGCATCATCTGATATCAAGTCTTCTTCTGTCGGAGATATAAGGCTTTCGACAATATTCTCAAACGACTTGTGGTCTAAAAGGCTCAGACCTATGCGGACCGCTTCTCGCAATCGAGACCGATCACGATCATGTTCGAGGTAGCGACAGTTGATATCGGGTTGTATTGATGGATCCGGCGTAGTTAATGTCAACTCTCCAGCCCCCTCAGCCCGTTCTAACATACACGTGAGGCGTATACCCTCTTCAGCGAACGGGTCCCCTCCTAAAGGGGTAGAGAAAGATGACGGGAATATTTGGATGTCATTTCGGTCAGAGGATCCAGTAGACGTGTAACGCAACAAAGCCTGCATCCTAGGCGCATTGGAATCTAGTACAAAGTCAGGCTTGGTTTTGGCTCGGAGTGCCACTAACGGATGATCTCGCAAATTCTGGCCAACCCCTGGTGTGTCTCTTACCACCGGAATACCATGACTCTCCAGGTGTTCCTTAGGGCCAATCCCAGACAGCATCAATATATGTGGAGATGCTACCGCCCCCGCCGACAGAACAATCTCTTCGGCTTCAATCCGAAATGTCTCTCCGCCACATTCAGCTTCTACTCCTACTGCCCGGGTACCCTCGAAGATAATTCGATGCACAAGCACGTTTCCGCGAACAGTCAGATTTAGGCGATGTCGGTTAGGGTTTATATAAGTAAGCGAGGTACTCATCCGTACCCCGTTTGGGTTATTCATCGGAAATGGACCTACTCCCCATGAGTCCGGATTATTATGATCGTAGGTCTCAGGATAACCTTGTTCGATACATGCTTCTTGAAAAGCGTTCTGTGCAGGTAACCAATCTTCTTTTTTGTGGCGTCGCACTGGAATCGGGCCGTCGTTTCCGTGGAAGTCGTCGCTGATATCTGTATCAGTTTCTAGCTTTCGAAAGAATGGCAGGACTTTTATGAAGCTCCATTCATCGTTACCCCAGGATGCCCAATTATCATAGTCCTCCGGTACGCCGCGGAGAAAAACCTGGCCGTTAATCGCACTAGTTCCTCCGACGACCTTCCCTCTTGGCACATTTATAGGAGGTTGCTCACTAGTAGCAGTTCCCATGAATGACCAGTTATGCGGTGCACCCATCTCCGATGCAGTGGGTGCGTAACCGAATTTGATATCATCGGGGTACTGATTGAAATCCGGGTAATCTGGTCCTGCCTCCAAGAGCAAGACCGAACGGGTTGGGTCTTCCGTTAGCCGGGCCGCAAGAGTCCCGCCTGCAGAACCGGCACCAATCACGATAACGTCGTACTTCATAGTCCCTCATCTGTAAACTACTGAATCACCGAAACCAATTAGAATCCCACTTGGAGTATTTTTAAACTGCTGGATGAGACATAACTATGACTTATCTTCCAACAATTTGACACCCCAAACAGCAGCAATTGACAACAACGCCATAGAAGATGATATCCAATAGGCTAAAGAGTAATCCCCAAATAGATCAAACATCACTCCAGTAAATAACCCACCGATCGCCCATCCTATACCACGGCCCACATCTACCATTCCCATAACCCTTCCTAACACCTCCGGACGATAGATGTCTGCCGCTTTCGCACCCAATATGAGACCACTTAGGCCGTCACTTAATCCCGACAAAACTACAAAAAATATTAAAGCCCATAACTTAGCTCCACCAGTGAATAAGATGACTATCACTATGGCACAGAACGTCATACCCATAGCAATTGTGAAAACAATCTCTCGACCCATCTTATCGGACAATATCCCAAAGCAAGGACGAGCAACTATCCCAATTATTCCGGCTAGACCTAAAGCACCAGCAGCTTGCATCTCGCCATATCCAGCAAGCACGAAGAAGGCAAGGATATGGAGATGGGTCATTTGATGAGATAGCGACGCCGCCGATCTAGAAAGCAAAAGTAACCAGACGGTAGGCTCATGCATCGCATTGAACGTCTCGGGGCTTTCTGAAATCGATACAGACCTATTTGGGGTGTCTTCCTTAATGATTTCAGTTGATGGGTCAAAACTAATATTCGACTGGGAGATACCCTCCTTATCTATGACAGGTCCCGCAGGCGGATTACGTTGAAGTAAAAAATTCAAAGGAACGGTCATCAGGAAAAACACAAGTCCTACAACCTGAAAACCGGTCCTCAGCCCAAAATTAGTAATGGTATATTGGGCCAACGGTGTTATTACAGCTTGGCCTGCGGGATTCCCTGAATCAGCAAGGCCTAACATGACGCCTTTGGATTGTGGAAACCACGGGGCCAATACCGCTGTGCCTGTAAATGAGCCTATGGCAGTATGACCAAGAGTGGCTATGAAACTGTAGAAAATAAAGATCTGCCAAGTATCAGTGGCCAAGCTGCTTGCCCACCACCCAACCAATATTACGGTGCCAGCGATGGGAAACATGTACCTAGGGCCTATTCGATCAAGGATTTTGCCTATTATTGGTGACGCAAATCCAGCGACAACGCCCGACACTGAAAATACCGCCGAAGTCATCGTAGCGCTACCACCAAAAGTTTGCCTCAAGGCAGGCAGAAGTACTGGCTGGCTATTTCTAACACCTCCTTCAACGAATAGATTCCCAAATATTAAACCTAGTATCACCCAACCATAATTGAGTTTTTTAGCTCTATTTCTTTTCATCAACAGGATATTACTACCTGTGTGGGTCTGGTGGAACCAGAACATTCGCTATTCTTGCCTCTTAAAACCACTCCTCAAATAAGCCAGAGTATGGGTTAGAATCCGGGAACTTGTACATTTTGCAACAGAACCAATACGCATCCTAGATCCACCAATGCTCAGTTGACGTCGTACAATAGCTTGAAGAGATATCGGAATCACATCGCAGGATCAACATGAATATCACTCAAGAAGTTATAGAAATAATCAAAAACAGACGGAACACCAAGGCATTTAAAGATTCTGAAGTTCCAGACGAGGATATAAAAATCCTACTAGATGCTGCAGTTTGGGCACCGAACCATCGAAACACTGAGCCTTGGCGTTTCGTCGTAATACGAAAAAACGCGGAAATGAAATCTCGTATTGCAGAAGGGCTCGTCAGACTTCAAGAAAAGATGTCCGATATTAAGTTACCAGAGGACCACAAGCAACTAATCTACGATGGGGTATTCGCATCGCCTACTCTAATATTTGTATTTAGCCTGATTGGAGATACCGATGAAATCACCGAAGAGAATTACGGTGCAGTCTGCTGTGCAATCCAAAATATTCAACTAGTTGCTGAAAGCATGGATTTAAGCGTCGGTTGGTCGACAGGCCGGATGTGTAAGATATCCAACTTAGATGAGATATTCGGCATAACCGAAGAAGGATTAAAAATCGCAGGCGTTTTGACAGTCGGATACGCAGAGCCAACGTCAAATAAAACGCGTATTAACTATGAGGAACTAACTAAATGGTTCTAACTATTACTGTCCTGCAAGAGTCGCTACAATTTCCCTATTGTATCCACATATGTTCAAGCGAAACGTCGATTTGTCTTAACTAACACACGCTTAGCTTAGTTGTTATGAGGCAACAAGACAGTAACTAAAATCAACATAAAGCAAGCTGTACTCACAATCTGGAATCAAATGCCCTGTTTAATTTTTATAGTTGCCGTTGTTATATTTGGTGTCATTGTGCAAGCATGCCAAGTGGCTATTGTCATTTGACATACTCATCGTAGATAGCCAAATCACCATCCAAGGTTCCATGGTGGATCTTTGGGCGTCAAGATAGCACCCTCGAACCTATCCATCGAGTTATCTGACTTTACATCCAGTTCTCCCGATAACAGACCCTTCGAGTCCATGACCTAAACCCAAGAACTACATCCAAATCCACGTCCGGCGATAAAACGAAATTGGCTGGCTTCTATCGTTCAGTTACCGTGGATCTATTTTAGTATCTAAATGATCTCTTTGAATGTCTTGATCGCCTGTATGTGTTCCTCAGGTGAGGTAAACGGTGCTCTGGCTGTGCCGATAGAGACTAAATCAGCGCCCAAATCTTGCCAATCAGTTAACGCCGTTTTCCAGTCTTCAGGAGTTCCAGTCAACTCTATCCGGCCTTCAATTTTCAGGTCATCAGGATTTCTACCCGCCTCTTCGGCATACTTTTTAACTGTTTCAATGAGTTTCCGTGCCGTATCTCCAGCTTCACATAAAGGGAAGTAACCATCAGCTAATCGACCTACTCTCTGAAGAACCCGATTTGGACCTACGGGCATTCCTGGTGCACCAGCTCCCATCCAGATAGGTATGGGACGTTGGATGGGCAGAGGATTTATTCCTGCCGATTCGATATGATGCCACTTCCCATGAAATTCGACCGGATTCTCAGTCCACAGAAGTCTCAGAACCTCGACCTGCTCCTCAATCCTACGCCCCCGATTTCCGAAGTTCTCACCTAGGGCAGTGAATTCCACTGGATTCCATCCAACTCCTATCCCAAGCCTAAGCCTTCCACCGCTCAAAACATCTACCTCTGCAGCTTGCTTGGCAACCAAAACCGTCTGACGCTGTGGCAGAATTATGATGCCGGTAACGAGCTCTATTTTATTTGTGAATCCTGCTATGTAAGCCATTAGAGTAAATGGTTCCCGAATCACGCTCTCGTGGGTGTAGTAAAATTCAGGAACTTCAGGGTGCTCTTTAGGATCCGCACCAACGACGTGATCCAAGATCCGTATATGGCTGTAACCCAAGTCTTCTACAGCTTGAGCGAACTCTCTGACTGCCCCAGAATCATGCCCTATGCTTGTTGTTGGGAAAGATGCTCCAATATCCATTTTGCTCCTCTAACGTTGTAAATTCAGTACTCTTACCCTTTATCAAAAGCGAACACTTTCAAGATGAACGCATATTCCAACGCAACTTCCTTCAGGCGATCAAAACGACCTGAAGCACCAGCGTGTCCAGAATCCATATGAATCTTTAAAAGCAACAAGTTATCGTCGGTCTTTGACTCACGTAGTTGAGCCACCCATTTAGCCGGTTCCCAATATGTCACGCGCGGGTCGCTAAGGCCGCCGGTGATCAGCATGTTCGGGTAATCTTGAGGCCTAACGTTGTCATACGGTGAGTAAGATTTGATATATTCGTAGAATTTTTGGTCCTCTGGATTACCCCACTCGTTATATTCCATAGTCGTTAAAGGTAAAGTACTGTCCAACATAGTGTTCAGGACATCGACAAATGGAACATCCGCTATAACCGCCTTGAACAAGTCTGGACGCATGTTCGCCACCGCTCCCATTAGCATTCCGCCGGCACTACCTCCAGAAGCAACTATCTGACCTTTCGTTGCATAACCTTCGCCAATCAGATGTTCAGCGCAGGCTATGAAATCGGTGAACGTATTCTTCTTGTTGAGTAATTTACCGTCCTCATACCAATCCCATCCCAGATCCATACCGCCTCTAACATGGGCAATAGCGAATACATAACCCCGGTCGACCAGACTTAGTCTGGCTGAACCAAAATCAGATTCGACAATTATCCCGTAAGAACCGTACCCGTAAAGATATAAGGGTGCTGAACCGTCTAATAGAGTGTCCTTTGAATAAAGTATGGATATTGGAACTTGAGTGCCATCAGACGCTGTAGCGAACACCCTTTTGGACTGGTATTTCTCAGACGAGAAACTTCCGAGAATCTCGACTTGCTTCCTAAATTCCCGGTGTTGCGTGTCCATGTTGTAATCATAGATTGTCGCTGGTGTAGTTAAAGAAGCATATGAAAATCGCAACACTGGACTGTCCCACTCCCTACTTCCTTGAAGCCTGACAGAATAATCTTCTTCATCCAGACTCAGATTATGGGTCACGCCCGTCGATAGCTCCAAGATCTGTACCTGAGGCAGGCCATTGGCGCGGTAGTAAAGGACAAAGTAATCCTTAGAAAGACCGAATCCAGCAATGGGACGACCAAGCACATGTGGGACGAAGTCTTTCCAATTCTCCGATCCAGGGGTAGAGACCGGGGTCTCGGATACCTTGAAGTCTCTGGATCCGTCCCTGTTGTTTCGAATCAGAAATCTCTCACCGTGATGATCGACGTCATATTCGAAATCTTCCTCCCTCTCTTGGACAAGAATTAACCTACTGTCGGGATCATCAGCCTCCATGAAATACCATTCGGACATGTTGTTACCAGCAGAAGTGACGAAAATAAACCGTTTGCTGGAGGATTTCATCACGCCTACAAAAAATCGCTCATCCTTCTCCTCATAGACCAATCCATCGTTAGACTCGTCATCGCCCAAGCAGTGCTTGAATATCTTCACAGGCCTATGATTTTCATCAAGAACATCGTAAAAGATCGTCTGACTGTCGTTTGCCCATTCAAGAGAGTAATACGATCCGGGTATAGCTTCAGATAGGAGTTCACCGGTCTCCAGGTTTTTGATCAATATGGTGTATTTTTCCGATCCATCGGTATCTATGGAATAAGCCAACCATTTATGATCCGGGCTGTTCTCACAATTTCCGACACGGCAATAATCCAGCTCTTTAGCCAGTTCATTTACGTCGATTAAGACTTCTTCGGGACCGTCAAGAGACAGGTGTTTACGACAGTAGATCGGGTACTGCTCTCCATCCTCGAACCTGGTGTAATAGTAATAATCACCATCCTTCTCCGGAACCGTAGAATCATCCTCTTTAATCCTGGCTCGCATCTCCTGATACAAACGTTCCTGCAGGTCTTCCTCTGGAGCCATGGCGGATTCGGTAAAGGCATTTTCGGCCTTAAGATATTCCATGGTTTCTGGATCATCAACGTCACGAAGCCAGAACCACGGGTCAATACGGGTCTCACCGTGCGTCGTTATCTCTTTCGGTCTTTTAGGGGCGATAGGGGTCGGGTTGTACATAGTTTCTCCGGTGTGGCTTGGACCGTTGGGTTATTATTCCAAATTTAAATCTGAATATATAAAAAGAGTGGTGTCCTGAAGATTTTAAATCAGGGCAATCAAGTGCCTATCACTTATTGTCCTGCCTCGTATCCAACCGATAAATCTTCTACACCAATGCAGCTATCAGAAGGCTACT
>Ga0209034_10001411_pt1 | contig 11681 bp, 29 predicted proteins | sample MarorgKNORR_S2LV_2_FD_188219 | JGI IMG/M metagenome (GOLD analysis project Ga0209034, IMG submission 188219) | Marine microbial communities from the Southern Atlantic Ocean, analyzing organic carbon cycling - 250m_A/KNORR_S2/LV (SPAdes) (version 2) | ecosystem: Environmental > Aquatic > Marine...
GGTCATCATCCTGTATTTCCTTTCCAATTTCAAGTGGGGTCCTACTTATCCCCAAACGCCTAAAAGCGCTACTAAGCGCTTGAGGTCCGCAACTTTGTAAATGACAAAGCTCATAGCCCGATTTACGCACTTTTTTGTGACTTTCCGACTCCGATAGGTAGAAAATTGGCCCGCAGCCTCCTCCGAAAACGCTCAGCGTTACCACGGTCAGGAGCCTTATGGCTATTTTCATATATTATATATACACTTTCACTGCTTTTCGTCTCCTGGCTTCCAGTTTGTGCACCACTTGAAGCTATGATTCGCTACAGCACCCATTTGAAGCTCGTCTAGGTAGCTTGTCGCGGCTCTCAGGTTGCACTGAAGGGTATCTATCACTACATAAAGTTCGCATATTTGTTTTGTCTTTTTTTCAAGTTCTAATTGGAGTTTATTTCCGAATATAGAGTCTTCTGGCCACGGTTGGTTTTCGCCGCCACTCTCGTCGTCTGGCGTTTTTCGCATATAGTTATATACACGTCGGTTTTTTTTGATTGGGCGATTTGTTGTCTATTTCCGATTGATTTAGATATTGAAAAATACCACCCCCCCTCGAAAACTCAAATGACGGTACCATATTCAATTGACAAAATGGGTAGGGTCGGGACCCCGGGGGGGTCATAAGTCCTTGATGCTTATATGCTTATGGTTTTTTAACGAAAAAAATCTCCCTTAGTATCTGATGCTCAGGTGTTTACGCATAAAAAAAAGTCGAGAATTCATTTTTGCCTGTTTTTCCTCCGCACGACATGAAAAAAAACTTCTTTTTTTTCTCGTTGAATACCAATGAGTTACGCATATGCTACTGCTTAAAATACGAATTAGCTCGCAAAATGTCAGATTTCTGTCATAATGTAGTTATGAAAATTGAGAAAGACCTTTCACACATCGCTGAGGCAATCGCCTTGGCTAACGCCAGCAACAACGCAGTTGCTCCTCAGTTCGCTGACTTGCTCGCAGACCTACAAGGTCAAAAGCTTGCCGAGGACTTCACAGTTGAACACGGCACGCAACACGCTTCAGATGATGAGGTGAAAGCCGAGTTCGTTTCTCTCGATGCAGTCGAGTCCGACAAGGACGACATCGACGAGAACGACGAGAATCTCGTCGACATGGATTGCGTAAGCGGTTCGTTCGCTGACCTTTTCGACACAATCGAAAGCTAAGCCTTTAACTTAAACTAATAACACAACACAGAAAAAATTATGTTCGTACTAGAATCAATTCCCTTCGCCTCAAAATCTGGCTGGATTGTCGAATCCATCCCAATGCTGAAGAAGCAAGCTGAGAAGCTTTACCGTTCTCGCATTGCTAACTCCACAGGAGCAAGGCGTTTTCGCCTTGTCAAGGCTAGCTAATGAGCCAGCCCAAAATCAGGTGCAAGGTACTGTTTACCAAGTCACGACCTCACAAGGTCAAGCGTAATACTCTACCACGCAAGGCTAAGCACAAGCAACGCATTACTGCATAAGATGATCGAAAGCATACTAATAGCTGGGCTAATACTACTGTTCCCCATTATACTCTGCTCGTTGAGACCTCACTAAGCTACTGAGTAGCAAGGACTTACGTCGCCACCGGCCCCCCGCCCATGCGTAAGTCGTTGATATGCATGCGCTTAACACAAGAGAATTGTGCAAAACATTAGTTGAATCTTAGCCTTGACAAATGGCTCTTTCTATGGTATCTTATAGGTATACTAAGATGAGAAAGAATCAAGATAGTTGCCCTTTGATAGTAATGCGAGATGATCCTACTCAGTTGAGTGGATACATAGACGATTGGAGCGATGACGATTGCCGTGCGGTGCAGGCAATGGTTGACCGTTACGAGCAAGTACTCAAGCCCACGCCATTGACTGCCGAGCAAGCTAGAGATGCAAGGCGTATGTGGGCAAGGTGGAGAGATCACACCACTGGCAACGCTTATGTGCTGTATGTACAAGCAAGGCATTACGATCAAAAGCCCATGCGAGTCATGGCATACGGTAAGAATGTCCATCAGGCTGTCAGGCGTTACTATCGTGGGCTAGAGAACTCTTGCAATCATGTATGGCAATGCACCAAGGTGGTTGCAGTATACAGTTGTGCATGTGACCAGACCGCTCAAGCTGGTGATCTACTGCATGGCGTAGCTCAAGCCTCAGCCCCTTGGTAGTCAACGACTTACGTACCCACCGGCCCGCCCCGGAGGCGTAACTCCTTGGTGTGCAGCAGGTTACAGTTTTATAACGAAAAAAATAGTCGTTAAGTACTGATGCCCAGCAGGTTGCGGCAGAAAAAAAGTCGAGAATTCATTTTTGCCCGTTTTTCCTCCGCACGGCATGAAAAAAAACTTCTTTTTTTTCTCGTTGACTGTCAACACTTTGTGTGGCATAAAGTTAACCGAATCCAATTTGTGTTGCGATTACTGGAAATTCTGTCATACTGTACTCATAACAATCATGGAAATCTTAGGCTTTTTATTCTTCATTTTTTCTCTCTTTGTGGCAATTAATTTGCCTCTTGTTCTCGCTGTCCTTTTCACTTCTAAATAAATCATGAAAATCAAAACCAACGAAAAAATCAAAAACCTAGATAATGAAATCGCCAAAATCAAAGGCATCCTAAAAGCTAACTCGCTTAAGCTTTCCTTTGGTTGGAAAGATATAAATCTTTCTGCTTCCGAAAAGTCCGACCTTTGGGACAAACTCGAAAAGCTCGAGGATGAACTCAATTGCCTCTTGTTAGATGAGGGCGTAGAAATCAATTCCTGGGATTGGTAAAACTTTAAAAACTAAATAGAAAAGTTATGATCAAAATCAACTCAATAGTTCGCAATTTCCGAGGGGAAGTTTTTCAAGTCAAGGCAATTCACGCCTACAATACTGGAACGGTTGCCGTTTGTCGTTTGTATCGCTCAAACAAATTGTTTAACATTCCTGTTAGTGAGTTAGCTGTTCACAAATGGCTAGGTTAACGTTAGAGTCTGGTGGTGTAATGGTAGCACAGATGGTTTTGGTCCATCTAGTCAAGGTTCGAATCCTTGCCAGACTGCCAATTTTTATGGCGGTAGTAGCTTAATGGTAAAGCATCGGCTTGTGGAGCCGAGGATTGCGAGTTCAAGTCTCGTCTATCGCCCCAAATCCTTTTTAACCAACGACTTACGTGCCGGAGCCGGCCCCCGGCGGTGCCGGAAGTCCTTGAGGTTCAATAGGTTACAGTTTTTTTACAAAAAAAATTGTCGTAAACCTCTGAGCTTCAGATGGTTCTGCACGAAAAAAAGTCGAGAATTGGTTTTCGCTCAAAATCCTTGGAAAAAAGATGAAAAAAACTTCTTTCTCTTCTCATTGAACAGCAACGACTTAGCAATCTCTTAAAATAAAAAAACGAATTGGCTTGCGAAATACCGAAAACCTGTCATAATGTAGTCATAGATAATTGAGAAAACCTAAGCGAAAAATTTATGATTACAATACTGATACACGAATTCCACTCTTTCATTTCTGTAAAGATTCTTGAGGGTGGAGAATTTCCACGAGTAAGAACTGCCAGCAGTCTTTCACACTTCCGCACCATTCTGCGAGAAGAGTTTGCACATTTTAAGCAAATGGGCATTGAAGTCTCCTTCGCTCGAAAGAACGCAGGAAAGTTTGGCGGTATCAAATGGAAAGACATTGCGAAACTTCGCTAAAAAAACCCTTGACAAAATCCACTTTTTAGAATAAAATTATAGAATAAAATAAAATGATAGAAGTTAGTTACATCCTCCACAATCTAGATCGAGATGGCAATCGCCTAGAACTTAAAAACCAAATCTTGCGGACTCAAGTCGCCAAGACTGAGCAAGAAGTCGTTGACTCTTGGAATTACCTCAGCAACTCCGAAGTTGAGATTCGTTCAAGTCGTGAGTTAACTCAAGCAGAAGTTGACACTAAAAATGCAACTGCCAATCGAATTGCCTCAGATTACCGTCAAGGCGTTTACAACGGAGATTGATTTTCAAAATGGAAACACTAAAAGATTCACTCGCTTGCATTGCAATTGCTTTGCTCTTCTGGTTAACGCTTGCCTTTTTCGGGCTTTTCCTCATGGGCTTATGGTCTTGGGTTGAAGTCTCTACTGGCTTGCCAACTTCCGCAACTGGCTTGCAAGTTTTCGGCGTGCTTTTCATCGGTGGGTTTTTCACCTTTGTCGGCTCGATCGGAATGGTCAAAATCGTAAACGAATTGTTAAAGGTTAAAAATGTTTGAGCTACTTTGTGCAATCGGCTTGCCGTTCCTCATCCTCTTTTTGATTGTGATTGCTTGGCCAAAATAGCTGGCAGTCGGAAAGGTTAAAATAATGATTGAATTATTCTTTCTACTGGGTTGTCTCGTTGTGGCGTGGTGCGGCTTGGTTTGGTGGATAGAAGGCTCCTAAAGTCCTAATAGCTAACGACTTACGCGCCGGCCGGCCCCCGGCGTTAGCGTAACTCATTGAAGGTCAAGGGTTTAACGTGAGAGAATCGTGCAAAACAAAAGTTGAAAGTTAGCCTTGACAAAATGCCTTTCCTGTGGTATAGTATAGGTATGATTAAGATAAAAAAAGATGATATCGTTCTCGACCGTTTCGGCGGTTTGTTTGTTGTGCTTGGCACAATCCAAAGCGGAGATCTTGCAGAAGTTCGCCGTTGGGGAAGTTCCCAAATTTTCCACCTTGTCGTGGGCGACTTCGGCGACTCTCGCGGGCTTCGTAAAGTCGTGCAATAAGGCACAAACAAAAGTAGAATAATGCAAAAGAAAAAGCTTGCAATTATCGCAAAACTGGTTTAGTATATAGGTATGATTAAGATAAAAAAAGACTTCTGGACTCAGAAAAATGTCCCCATGATTCACTTTCGCCAAGCGAAAATCCAAATGACCCTTGCCAATGGCGATAAGCTTGGCACGGTTCAAACTTTGCCGTTTCAAAAGAACGCACCAAGTAAAGGGCAATGGTTCGCCAAGGTTGCTGATGTCTGGGATGTCGCAGACATTTCCTTTCGTGATCTTGGCGTGCAGTCTTGCATTGCTCCAAGAGGGCATATCGCTTGGAATCTAGTCGGAAAATCCGCTTAAAAAAACACTTGACAAAAACGCAAAAATCTGACAAAATAAAATCATGATAAGAATAATCCAAAACCCAAATCTCAAAAACTGGTTTTCTCTCATTAGTGGTGAAACGCTACTTGACCAAATCAAGGGAAAAGCTAACGCATTGAAAATTGCCCGCAAGCTTGCAAGAGTCGAAGGCAAAATGATCTCTGAAGAGTTTAACGCAAGCAAAAAATAGAAATGTACATTCCACAAACTCCAGCACTAATTGATGCAAAAATTGCACAAAAGGAAAAAGCCCTTTCCGAATGGAAGGCAAAACTGAATAAGTCACGCAAGCAGTCGTTTCTTGTAGCTAGAGCCTTACAGGTCAGAGAGCTAGAGCATGATCTCAAGGCTTTGCGTGCGGTGCGAGCGGTACGGCTCGCAAGGTGCTAATAGTCAACGACTTACGCTCCGGCCGGCCCCCGGCGTCGCCGGAAGTTCTTGAGGGTCAATAGGTTACAGTTTTTTTACAAAAAAAATTGTCGTAAACCTCTGAGCTTCAGGTGGTTCTGCACGAAAAAAAGTCGAGAATTGGTTTTCGCCCGAAATCTCTGGAAAAATATGAAAAAAAACTTCTTTTTTTTCTTGTTGAATACCAACGCTTTACGCACCAAATGAAAAAAAAATACGAAATAATTTGCAATTCCCTGAAATTCTGTCATACTGTAGTTAAACAATTAGGGAAGCTTTAACTAAAAAAATTATGTCAGATATACAAAAAGAAATCTCGATCCTCAGGGAAATCCTTGAGGATTCCGTCCTCACTCCTGCCGAAAGGCAACACATCTGGGCACAGATTGCCCAACTGGAGGCATTAGCCTCCTAAGGAGAAAAGGACATAAAAAAAAGATAATAATCTTGTTGACTTTAACATAAAAAATTGAGATAATAAAGGCATGAAAGAATCAGAAAGACTCGAAGCAATCAGAAACGCATTCGCTACTAGCGAAGGATCAAAAATCGTACCGATGGAGTTTAAAAGCTTCCTCGATGAAGTGAAGTCGGAAATTGCAACCGAAGACTTCACGGTAAAAAATGGAGCCGTTCACGCTTCCGATGAGGAAATCAAGCAAGAGTTTGTTTCTCTCGATGCAGTCGAAGCTGAAGAAAAGGAAGACTTTGACGGTGATGAAAACCTCGTTGACATGAGTCAAGTCTCTGGCTCGATGCGTGAAATCTTTGGAGAATAAAAATTATGAGAAAAGTCACAGAACAAATCAAGGAAGCCTTTGAACAAGGCGAAAGCAAAACGGTAGGAAATACTCGCACCGATGGAACGAGCGTTTTCTTGCATGGTAACGAAATCGTGAGACGAGATGCCAGCGGATTGGTTCTTGCCACGCTCGCAGGTTGGAACACTCCAACCACAAGAGAAAGGGTCAATGGAATCACAGGAATGGGCTTCCATCAAGTCAATCATCGGGCTTGCCTAAATGGTGAACCGATTGACTCATCCGACTGGTTTGTCAAGACCGTTCACGGGCGTGCTGCTCAAGCATTGCCACCGCCACCCAAGTCCTTGACTGTCAGCTAGTTACGGGCCGGCCGGCCCCCGGTGTTAGCGTAACTCATTGAAGGTCAAGGAGTTAACGTGAGAGAATTGTGCAAAACATTAGGCGAATCTTAGCCTTGACAAAAGGGCTTTTCTGTGGTATTGTATAGGTATGATTAAGAGAAAAAGTAAAGCCTTCGTTTTCGACTTCGATGATACGCTTGCGTTCACCGATGCGAGAGTTCATGTGCTGAGTTCATTCAAGAGTCAAGTGGTCGCAAGCTTGACTCCCAAACAGTTCAATGATGTAAAACTAAAGAAAGGCGAAAGCTTCGACTTCTCAGACTTCGACAGGGCAAGCTTTATCCGTGACGGTAAACCAAGCAAGCTAATTGACTTGGCAAAAGATGTTTTTGCCGAAGGTCATTCTGTGTTTATCTTAACCGCTCGAAACGATTGCGTTTCTTCTGCAATCGCTGAATGGCTTACAGACTTTGGAATCGTTGCAAGGGAAGTTCATTGCGTGGGCGAAGAAGGTTCAGACATTGCAAAAGCAAAAAGACAAGTCTTGCTTGCCATAATCGAAAACTTCGACAAGGTTTGGTTTTTCGATGATGACGCTCGCAACATCGAGCTTGCCGAAGGTCTAGACCTCAAAGCGAGAAAGGTGTAAAAAATAACATGGATAAAACAAAACTTGCAAAGATAATGAAAGCCAAAGGCAAAAAGAATGTTTTCGCTAAACTGATAGCAATACAAAAAAAGTTACAAAAAAGGCTTGACAAAAATCAGAAAAAAGACTAGTATATAGGCATGATTAAACAAGAAATAGAAAGACTAGTTTCTGTCCTGCAAGCGTTGACCTTGCAAAAGATGGAAGCATTACGCAACGGAAAGCAAAGGCAAGCTTTACAAATCCAATCCGTACAGGTTGACATTGACAACAAGATCCAAGACCTAGAAAGGCAACTAGTTTAATGGAAATCGGAATTGTTTTGCTTGTCACCTTTTGCCTTGCGGGCTTGAGAGAAATAATAAAACCAACACTAGAAAAATAATGCAACACTTTGAAATCTTAAAAGTCGGAGCGAGTCCAGAAAGGCGTTTTCTTCAGAAGCGTATGACTGGCACGCATTGGACAAATCAGTATCATGCCCACAAGTTTCTCAAGTTAGACGAAGCTAGGCAAGAGGCTGACAATCACGAGAATGTCGTCATAATCTGGGTTGATGAATCAATCCGAGACGGAGCAAATTGGGGCGAAGTAAATCCCGATTGCTCACCCGACTTCGCTCGTCAGAGAATCGTTTCAACCCAATAAAATAAACTAATGAGAGAATACAGAAATCTAATCACTTGCGGAATCTTATACCTCGCAATAGCTGGGCTAATGGTCACTTGCTTTTATGTCGGTTGCCTAATCAGCGTCGCAAGTAACTAAGCGTCAACGAGTTACGCCCAGCCGGGGCCCCGTCCGAGTCATAAGTCGTTGATAGGCATATGCTTACAACCGAGAATGTGCGAGAATGTTATTTGGTGGTATTTGGCTTCAAAAATCAAGTAATTTCTCTATTTCTATTTGATTGATTATCAATCGTTTATAACTATTTTTATCCATTTGTAAAAAAGTGTTTGACTCAAAATGGGTTTTAGTCTATTATAGTAGGTATAATGAAAAATGGAATAAGTCTCACCAAGAAAGAATTACAAGAAATAATCGACCAGAATGTCGGTGATGCAAATGACGGTTGTGCTCAGTCACAAATGATAGTCGTCAATGCTCAATGGCTACTGGATAGAATCGCCAACCAATGGGGATGATATGGATTCGACTTGCTCTACGGAGTAAGGACTGCGGTTCGACTCCGCACATCTCCACCAATTTTTAGAATTATGTTTGACCTAAAAAACGAAACCACCGCTCTCATCGAGAGGAACGAAACCCTCTCCAACGAAAAATGGGACATTGTAAATCATGCCATAGCTACCTCAAACGAAACTTGCTCCCGACTGTTCGATGAGGTTTTGCTTCCGCTTTCAGGTATGGAAGGTAAGCTGAAGTTTGCCACAGGCAAAGTTGTCTGGGATGATAGCCTTGACAATATAGAAAGGAAAACAGTCCGTGACTGCGTTGCTGAGGTGCGAGACAGTATCTCTGAACTCCGCAAGGTCGTGACGGACATCTCCAAGGAGCTTCGCAAGGAATCCGAAAAGCCCCTAAACCTCTAAGCTCCAACGACTTACGCTCCGGCGGGGGGCCGGGCCCGCCGTAAGTCATTGACCTACAACGGGTAACAGATTAACCAATAATAAAGTTATTTAGCTATTTAGTATTTCTATTTGGCTATTTCAGTTCTGTAATTAGCTCATCTAATCGCTCGTAATCAAGCCCCGAATCATTCCAAGCAACCTTGTCTGGCGTTTCGGTAGACTCAAAGCAGTCTCTCATTTGAAAAACAAAATCTTGGTAGGTGTCGCAACCTTTTGCAAAGTTGTACAACCCCTCATCATTGCCTATCCACAATGCCACATTCCAAGTGGCGCGATTTTTCCATCCGTTATAGCTCATAAGTTTGATGTGTCGTGTCCGTGTTGTTCCATGTTTCGCAATGCCTCTTGTCGGGTCATGTTAAAACGACCTATTAGATACATTACGACATGGGATGTAAGCAGTATAAGAAGCGTTGCTCCTGTTAATTCTATTTCATTACTCATTTGCGAGTCCAATCGTATAGGGTGAATGTTCAGTCAGTCGGTTCATGTCCGATTCTAAATCTCTTATCGCCTCAACGACAAGAGCAAGACTTCCAGCAATGCCGATTGACTTTCCGTTTTTTAATACTTCGTAGTTTTTCACAGGATTGTTTGTTGATTGTCTGATCATTCCTTCTATTGTTGAATAGCTCATTCGTCTGCGTAAAGTTCTGCGTTATGTTCTGCACGAATCTCTTGAAGCAAATTGACCCAAGCAACGCCATTTTGTTGAGCCTCACGCATTAGGCGAGTGATCGCAACCTCATCTTGCCAACCGAGAACATCATCGAAGGATGCAAGCGGAAGCATAGAACCATCGTGGAACATTGCGACTTCGTAAGTTCCTGCGGACGCATTACCATAAAGCCCGCCGAATTGCTTTTCTTTGTCCTTCATGGAAACAACGGAAATCTCAAATCCATTGCCCAAGTCAAGTCTAGCTTGGATACCATCTGCATGGTTTGCGTGATCCTTAAACTCCAAGTCGGAGAAGGTTTTCTCATCTTTTGTTTTAATCATAAATATATTCTGACAGATAATAGGGTTTTTGTCAAGGCTTTTTTTTATAAATCTTCCGTTAGGGCAAATATTCTTCCGTTGTAATCAACTCGACTAGAGATGTTTGTAAAGGTTTTTTCCCTCAAATTGGCTTGCAAGCAATCTTCGCTGATATAATACTCTCGCAACCAAGGCGTTTTTTTCTTTTTCTGTTCCTCTGCTTTCCTCTCCACTTCAGCAATAACTATAACGCCATCGCTAGAGAGTGAGAGTAAAAGGCTTTTTCCTTGTTTTAATTTCATCCCTTTATACTAGACTAATCGAGCCTTCGTGTCAAGCTTTTTTTAATGAGTTATAGAAAAAAATCCTATAACTCACACTAGTCGTAAAACCCTGTGACGCAACGACTTACGCTGACGCCGGGGGCCGGGCAGGCCCTAAGTCCTTGACTATCTGCCGTTTAGGATTCTCAAGAGATGCCGATAACCTGGCAAACCTGAGTTTAGCCCATGAGCAACCCATTTTCCCTTTTCTTTACGGTAAAGCAAATCCCATTTACACTCGTGATCGTGCACTCGCATAATTCCATTGGGCAAGATTTCAGTTCGGTATCTCATGAACCCAACCAAACTATCGCAACGGCATAAAGCAACATCCAGATTTTCCACCATTCGTCAACCATCCAAAGCAATAAATCCATTACGAGTTTATCCCTTCTTGCACAAATCCTGTCTCATCCTTTTTTGCCATGCCCTTTTCGATAAGCCCGACAATAACGCCTTGCTTGTCACGGAAACGCAAATCACTTTCATCACCATTGATAACTTCGTGACCTTTCCAAGTTTTAGGTAACCTATCACGGAAAACCACGGCGACATTTCCACCCATTTGCAAAACCAGATCGCAAAGCGTATCGTTATGCTCTGAGCGAGAAAAAGTCAAATGATAGTTGCTCGGAAAATCCCTAGCTTGATTGACGAACTTTGCCATGCGTTGAAACGACTTGGTATAATCATAGAATTGCGTGTCGGGAAACTTTTGCATAAGCGTTTGACCGTTTGCATCTTCAATGTTTTCCCAAGTCAAGTCACTTGTCAGATTCGGACGGAAAACTGCAGTCATTTCTTTCTTGATTGCTGACTTAATGCCCGAAGCAATTTCCTTTGCGAGCTTTTCCATGAACGCAAGCTTTTGTTCAAAGAATAACTTTGTCTTGGCAATGCGAGAGTCTTGGATCTTGTCCATTCGTCCACGACCAGCAGTATTCAAGCAAGCCATTGTGCAACCTTTAGAACGCCAATGGCAAGCCTCGTAACCTGAGAGATTTGCTGGAGCAAGATGAATGCCCTTAGTCATGAAGCCAAAAGCTTCGCCTTTTACGATTTTGGCATTTCCTGCCGTGAGTAGAGTTTGCTTAATCATGCCTTAATACTATCTTAATTCTGCTTTCTTGTCAACAATTTTCTTTGCTTTTTCAATTCCTTTTTCCATGCCGAACTGAGAAACCAAGCGTTTGAAAGTTTCCCAAGCAATCGTGTTTTCGGGAAGCTTTTTCCATTCTTTCATTCTTTCTTTACTATTCATGCCTTAATTATGGCAGATTCTAGGGGCAAAGTCAAGCCTTTTTTTAAAATAAAATCAAAAGAAATCTAAACCCCTCTAGATCAAGGACTTACGCACCGGCGGCGGCCCGCCCGAGCCGTAACTCGTTGATACTCAGCTACCTACAGCGTGCGTATAAACGCACAGGCTAGTATAAGTAGCAAAGGCAACTGTTATAAATATATATAATAGTCTATT
>Ga0209034_10001413_pt1 | contig 11678 bp, 8 predicted proteins | sample MarorgKNORR_S2LV_2_FD_188219 | JGI IMG/M metagenome (GOLD analysis project Ga0209034, IMG submission 188219) | Marine microbial communities from the Southern Atlantic Ocean, analyzing organic carbon cycling - 250m_A/KNORR_S2/LV (SPAdes) (version 2) | ecosystem: Environmental > Aquatic > Marine >...
TCCGCAAAGTACCGCAGATTTGCCAATCACGTTGAACAAAGGTTCAGCGCGCTTGAAATCACTCGGATCACCACCAACCATTATTGCCAGGTCACCCGATATAGCAAACGGCTCTCCACCCGAAACTGGGGCATCAATAAAATTGACGTGCTTTTTGTTGCAGCGGTCATGGATTTCCCGAGATACGCCTGGCTCAATCGATGACATATCGATAATTAAGTCACCACTTGCAGCACCTTCAAGCAGACCGTTTTCACCAAGGATTACGGCTTTAGAATCAGGACTGTCAGGAACCATGAGGATTGTAATGTCTGACTTGGATGCAACATCGGCGGATGACACACCGGCCTTTGCACCTTGTTGCACCAATTCGGCTACTGCCTTGGAGGATCGGTTGTAAACCGTCAAATCGTACCCTGCTTCGACCAAGTTTTTGGCCATAGGCTTACCCATGATTCCGAGTCCTACGAATCCGATTCGTTCCGACATATTTAAATCCTTCTATCTATTTATTAGTGGATTGTGCTGTTGAGTGTATTTTCATAGATTTCAGCATGACAGTGACGGGCGGTTATTTATGTATGCCAAGTTAATCTTATTGGTCCAAGGTCATGTTGATCCTTATTCGTCTTCTTTCCAGAATCGCTCTTCTATAAAGGTGTAATCGGTATTAGCGAATCTGCGCCCGACGTCCTCAATCATTTGGGGGTGGCCACACGCGTAGATGCATGTTTCCTTGGGGTCAAATCCGAGTTGGGAAACGTAGTCTTCAACCAGAGTATTAATTCTACCTTCTGCCCCCGTCCATGGATCATTACGTGCTTCTGCTGGTCTGGAAACCGAGGGGTAAAACTTCACGAAATCGTGTTTGCTCGCTATTTGTGTTAGCTCGTCATCATAGCCAAACTCGTCTAAATAACTTGCGCCTTCTAGCACGTCGAACGTGTAGTCATTTCGTTCTATTCCTTCTTGCGGCTCGGGCCACTCAGGATCGTTGAGGAATTTTCTAAGAATTGAAAGGTAAGGAACGACTCCGGTTACAGTACCGACAAAAATGTGATGTTTAAATTGTGCTTGTAGTACAAAAATACCCTTTGCGCGAGGTCGTAGTGTCATTTCAGCTCCGACCTCGAGATGGTCAAGTAAAGGAGTTAAATGCCCACCTTCAGCAACAGGCACCACTTCAATGAATAGTTCAATCTCTTTTTCATCAGGAGAAGAGACGATCGAATACGGACGTTCGATGCCATCCACTCCTATTGTGCAATATTGACCAGGTTTGAATGAAAATGGCTGCGCCGGCTTGATCCAAAATTTGATCAAGTCTTCGGTTAGTTCTTCTCGTCTCACAAGTTCACATGTTGTGAAGCGGCCTCGAATTGTTCGACTCGTATCGTCTGCCATCATGTTCTCCGTACACGTATGAAAATTTCAACAACCAGAATACCCGAAGAGTAGTGTCTCTGAGAAAGCTGATACGACCTGTTGTGCGGTTGTTTTTATATCTCGCCAGATCTATCGTATTTACGCGGGACGATGCAAGCCGATGCGATGTTAGACTTCAAATCAATTCGAAACGAGATAAATCAACTCATATCTGTCTGAATTGTGATGGTGGTATTTAGTCATTCACGACTGTGATGGAGCTGGAAATATGGTAGTACGAATATCGGACGTTGTGCTGAACTGTTCTTATTTTGGCGACGAGGATCAAATAGTGACGAGGTTCCATAGTTAATAGCTTGGCTGTTGCATACATTGAACAATTTTAAGGCTAACCACTAACTATGAAAATTTTAATTATTGGTGGCGGTATTGCTGGATGTTCTGCAGCGTACTACCTATCAAGAGATGGCCATGATGTATCTCTATTTGAACGTGATTCTGTTGCGTCTCACGCATCAGGTTTTGCACTTGGAGGAATAACCCCATCCTTTGGGGATTCGCCAAAAGATTCTTATGATGTGTTATCAGACTATTCGATTGGATTGCATCGAGACTTGGCAGAGGAATTGAGTGGGGGCAACACAGAGAAGCTTAATTTATTGAACAAAGCTTCGGTTAAGTTGACAACAGAATACTCCTATATGGAGCATATGCTGAAGACATATGAATCCTATGCCACGGATTACGCCAAAGATATTCGCTGGTTGAGTGTGGGTGAGCTAAGCCATGTGGACGCTAGGATTTCACCTGATGTGTTGGGAGGTCTTTATGTTGGTGAAGCTTATGAAACCGATCCCTATAAATTGACACTAAACCTATGGCAAGCTGCTGAGCAGTGCGGTGCTAAATTAGTAAACCGAGGTGTAACGGATATTGTTGTGCAAGGTGGGCGAGTATCTGGATTGGTGGCAGGTGGAGATGAATTTGAAGCAGATTCAATTGTTGTAGCGGCGGGTCCATGGAGTTCATCACTACTTTTGAATCTTGGTATTAACGCTCCCGTAACTCCATTAAAGGGTCAGATCCTACGACTTGACGCTCCAGGTCCGCCATTGAAGGTCTCTCTCTGGTGGGATACAGATTACGCAACTACTAAACCTGATGGTCTTTTATGGGTTGGGACGACAGAAGAAAAGGTTGGATACGATGACCGCACGACATCTGCAGCGCGTGACCGTATTATTCGATCTGCTGTAGAAATTCTTCCGTATCTGGATGACGCTGAATTAGTTCAACAGACAGCCTGCTTGAGGCCCATGACATTGGATCGGTTGCCGATTATTGAAGCTGTATCTGAACCTCAAGGTTTGATAATAATTACCGGTGGTGGGCGAAATGGGATACTGCTGGGACCATCAATGGGATTGGCAGCAGCTAATTTTGTTGCTGGCTCTGAGTTTCCTGTAGATATAAGCGCTTTCTCGTTGTCAAGATTCTCGTGAAAATCAGAAAAATGTCTGAGTAATAAACGGGGAAATCCACATACTCCGTATGTCTCGAATTTCTCAAAATAGCTTCGGGGGTACAGTATTTACTCTTTGAAATCGCAGGGCGTCAGGCGTGGGGTTTATATGGCAGCAAAGATTGCTCTCGAATTTTCGAAGTTATCTTTTAGATTCCGTCAATATGCATTCGATATAGAGCAGAAGGTAATAGAGAAACCTAAATCACGGTTTGTTGATTTAATGATTGATGAAATTCTCAAAATTCATCAGCCAAAACTTCAATTACCAGAGGTTCGGGTGTCTCGCCGTATGCGTTCAACTTTGGGCTCTTATATGCCGTCTCGGAAGCAAATTGCTATATCTTCAAGATTACTTGCAATGGGTGATGATGAGGACGTCCGTGAAGTAGTTTTGCATGAGGTTGCTCACGCGATCGTTCATGCTCGTTTCGGGAATAAGCCGAGGGCACACGGACGAGAATTTAAAGCTGTCTGCAAGGAATTGGATATCGAGCCAAAAAGATATGTCGATGTTTCAACTGAAAAGTGGCAAATGCGAATTCGTTACGCTGCACGGTGTAACTTTTGTAATTTGCTTATCGTCAGAAAACGACGCATGCCATTTGCTCGATGTATTTGTGGGTCAAAGATTTACCCCAAATCGTGGCAAGTGATATCAGAGACAGAGCGACGTCAAGATTTCGATTGGGTAATGATCTAACGTGATTGGGTTATCAACTTCTTGTAATTGTAGAATTTCTATTTGAGTGGTAGTCTGAATACTAGAAAAATGAATATTAGGGGCCTTTAAATCCAGTCCAGTGAGGCTGGCAAGGGAACTTGACTAGACATGTGCTTATCGGCGGTTTGCTGTTTCGATGCACGTGCCGATTGTCACCAGAGTGATTCTAAATCCTTGCCTGCGCTGCAAGGATTTTTTTGTGCCACGTTACCGATGGTAAAAGCGGTGTCAATTTGGCGATCGGCGATAATAAAGTTCTTCTAACTGGGGATGGTGTCCGCAGAGCGTTGACGAGGATTTCACACGAAATACTCGAGCAGAATGCTGTATCTGATCATCCTGTTTTGGTTGGGTTGCAAACTCGCGGAGTTCATTTAGCACGTCGTATAGCGGAAAATATTCAAAATATAGAAGACTATAAGCCCATAGTTGGATCTCTTGATCCTAGGTTATGGCGGGACGACCCTCAGGTTGCTTCAGGTCAACCTCTTATGCCTTCTGACATCCCTACGAATGTAGATGGTCGATTGGTAGTTATAGTTGATGATGTTTTATATACAGGGCGAACCATTCGCGCTGCTATGGAGGCATTGCTAGATTTTGGACGGGCAAGTCGAATTCAACTAGCAGTTTTGGTTGACAGGGGTCACCGTGAACTCCCGATTCGTCCTGATTTTATTGGGAAGAATATTCCCACATCCCGTGGAGAACGTGTGCAAGTTCGAATGCTCGAAATTGATGGGGAAGATGCTGTCTTGATTGGGGAGGAGCATTAATGGCACAACCATCTACCGTGTCGCCCAGTCATTTAGAGCAAGATACGATTGCATTCCAACCTCGTAGGCATCTTCTGGATGTTGATGATCTCAGCGCTTCTGAAATTTCGAATTTGTTAGATACAGCTGAAGGTATGTTGGAAATTACGGCTAGAGATATCCGTAAGACACCTGCATTGCGTGGTAAGACGATAATTACGATGTTTTTTGAGAACAGTACCCGTACTCGTGTTTCATTCGAGCAGGCTGGGAAAATACTTGGCGCTGATGTCATTAACATCACGGCATCTGCTAGTAGTGTTTCTAAGGGTGAGTCTTTGTTGAACACAGTGAAGACCCTAGAAGCGATGCAGATTGACGCATTGGTTGTACGCCATCCTCATTCTGGGGCTCCTTATTTCATTTCAAATCACATTGATGCTTCAGTAATAAATGCCGGTGATGGAACCCATGCGCATCCGACGCAGTCAATACTCGATCTCTTCACTGTGCGTGCTCATCTAGGAAACCTATCAGGAAAAAGGATAGCGATAATCGGCGATATCTTGTACAGCCGGGTGGCGCGGTCAGACATCATAGCGTTTCAAAAGATGGGAGCTGAAGTCGTTGTTTCTTGTCCCAATACGTTACTACCTGATGAATGGGAATTAGGCTCTATATTGGCGAGTGAGTCAGGGTTTGGAGGATTACGCCTTGTGAAATCGGTTGAGGAAGCGGTTGATGGAGCTGATGTGGTAATGCCATTGAGAATTCAAAAAGAACGGCAAGATGCTGGGCACCTGCCAAGTCTGCGCGAATACTCGGTGCGTTGGGGTGTCAATTCTCAGAAAATGGCTCTAGCGAACGAATCTGCATTGTTGTTGCATCCTGGTCCGATGAATGAAGGCGTGGAAATTTCAAGTGAAGTTGCGCATGGAGCACAGAGTGTTATTGAAGAGCAAGTTCGTAATGGTGTAGCGGTGCGCATGGCAGTTTTATACACGCTCTGTGCTCCAGGTAATTCGGTGCCAGCGTTCCAAAATGGTGGGAGCTCGGAGTCTAATTGATGCCTTCAATCGATATAAAAGGAGATGCTTTTGGTAGCCAGAAATAAACTGGCAATAACGGGTGGAAGAGTGATAGATCCTGGGGAGGAAATCGATCAGATTTCCGACGTTCTAATTTCCAATGGCAGGATTGAAAAAATCACCCTGAGAACCGGAGAAAGTAAATTAGATGGATATGAGGTGATTGATGCTACCGGCATGATCATATCGCCGGGATTTATCGATCTTCATACTCACTTAAGGGACCCTGGCCAGGAGTGGAAAGAAACGATAACTTCCGGAACTCATGCTGCTGCTAGTGGGGGATTTACGACAATTTGCGCCATGCCCAACACTGATCCTGTTCAAGATTCAGCAGGCACTGTTGAAGACGTGATCCGAAGATCTGCTGTCGATGGCATAGTTAGAGTTCTCCCGATAGGGGCTATTTCGGTGGGTCAACGTGGTAAGCAGCTTGCTCCGATGGGGGAACTTGCTGATGCCGGTGTAATTGGATTTTCAGATGACGGTAATCCTGTCGAAGACGCTAATTTGATGCGCCAGGCACTTGCTTATTCGGCTGAGGTCGGACTTCCTGTCATAAATCATGCTGAAGATAAAAAAATAGCTGGCGGAGGGGTTATGACTGCAGGTTTGGTTGCAACCAGGCTTGGTCTCGCCGGGGCTCCAAATGAGGCTGAAACCGCGATGGTTGCCCGTGATTTATATTTGGCAGAACTAACAGAAACGCGACTTCATATACCGCATATTTCTACGATTGGATCTATAGAAGTACTGCGTTCAGCAAAGGATCGAGGAGTGGACGTTACTGCTGAAGTTACCCCTCATCATTTAACCCTTAACGAGGAGTGGGTGTTTGGCCTCAAAGGTGAGGTGCCATCTAGTGTCGGCTTGCAAAGTTATGATACGAATACTAGAGTCAATCCTCCCTTGCGGAGTAAGGCGGATGTGAGGGCGTTGGTTGATGCTTTGCGGGAAGGCGTTATTGACATCATCGCTACGGACCATGCCCCCCATGCTTCAACTGACAAAGTGTGTACCTATAACGAAGCTGCGCCAGGGATAAACGTGCTTGAAACGGCATTTTCTTCGGTATTTGCTTTAGTAAATAGTAAGAAAATTTCACTGGTGCGATTGATTGAATCGTTAACAACCCGTCCGGCATCCATATTAGGACGTGATCTTGGTAGGCTGAGGAAAGGATTCCCGGCTGACATCACACTTATTCATCCATCCGCCCTGTGGGTGGTCGATCCGAGCACGTTTGCTTCGAAAAGTGTGAATACACCATTAGCCGGAGTCGAAATGACAGGTCGGGTTGTCCGAACCATATATCAGGGTAAGACCGTGTTTCAATCTCAACCCGAAGTCAGGAAAAACGTATGAGTGATTCACGCACTGCCGCATATTTAATTCTTGAAGATGGTTCAGTATTTCAGGGACAAAGACTCGGCGCTCAAAAAGAGGTGATTGGTGAAGTAGTTTTTAATACTTCTATGACCGGTTACCAGGAAATGCTTACCGACCCTTCTTACGGTGGTCAAATTCTTGTCCCCACTTACCCGATGATTGGCAATTATGGCACTAGTGAGGCAGATGTTGAATCCACGCGAGTGCAGGTCACGGGTTTTGTAGTACGTGAGGATTGTGATGCTCCCTCTCATCCCTTGTCCGAGGGCACTGTTGACGATTACCTGTCGCAGAATGGCATCCCAGGCGTATCAGGTATAGACACTCGCGCTGTTACTCGAAAACTTCGGTCATCAGGGGTGATGATGGGCATGATTACTTCAAATGGAAGTGTATCCCATGCTATGCAAGTGTTGGAAGATGCTCCTCGCTACGGTGAGTTTGATGTCGTAAGGGATGTGTCCACCGATGAAATCTATACCTGGGAAGGCGATGCTGGGGAACGCTCTCGGGCTTATCGTGATTTGCGGGCTAGGGCTCTCCAAGGGGGGATGGGTCGTGGGGTTAAAGCAACAGTGTCTGAAGGAGATATTCGGGAGGATTTAATTAAGATTGTGGTCAATGATTACGGGGTTAAATTGAACATTCTTCGGTCATTACGCGCCCGAGGTTGTGATGTTGTCGTCGTCCCGGATGATGCATCGGCGGCGGAAATATTAAGACAGAAACCTGATGGGGTGATGCTTTCACCAGGTCCGGGTGATCCAGAATTGCTTGATCGTTCTGTGGATACTGCCAAAGGACTGATAGGTAAGGTTCCGATTATGGGGATCTGTTTAGGGCATCAGGTTATTGCTCGATCATTTGGGGCAGATACATTTAAGTTGCATTTTGGGCATCGTGGAGGAAATCAACCTGTTAAGGACCTTGAATCTGGTCGTGTTTATGTCACAGCGCAGAACCATGGTTACGCAGTTGATTCAGAAGGCCTCCCTGCCGAACTGGAAATCAGTCACCTCAATTTGAATGACGATACTGTTGAAGGGCTTCGGCATCGAGATCTGCCGATTATGACTATTCAGTATCACTCTGAAGCTTCCCCTGGCCCACATGACAGTGAGTATCTTTTTGATCGTTTTCTGAAGATGATTCAGATTGGAGTGACTACCGAGGATTAGGGATTCCACGTTTGTGCCTATTAGACGGAATAACGCTGTTACGGTGTTTGAAAAGGAGACGCGATTGAAGAGAGCGCTGGGCACTGATTCGCTCAATGAGATGCCAAAAAAAGTACTTGTAATCGGTTCTGGTCCAATAATCATTGGTCAGGCCGCTGAGTTTGATTACGCTGGAACGCAGGCCTGTCGTTCCCTCCGAGAGGAGGGAGTAGAAGTTGTTCTGGTTAACTCTAATCCGGCAACGATCATGACGGATGAAGACATGGCTGATCGTATCTATATCGAACCATTAACTGTTCCCGTTCTTGAAAGAATCATTGACAGAGAGCGCCCGGATGGTCTGTTAGGCACTCTTGGTGGGCAGACTGGCCTCAATCTTCTGGTCGATCTCGAGAAGATGGGTATTCTCGAAAAGTACAACGTCAAGGCTTTGGGCACATCTGTGAGTTCAGTTGAAATGGCTGAAGATCGTGAACAATTTCGCGATCTTCTTGAGCGTATTGGTGAACCGGTACTCCCATCGTATGCAGTTGAATCTGTAGATGAAGCCATTGTTGCTGCTGCAAAGATCGGTTATCCCGCAGTTGTACGTCCGGCTTATACCCTTGGTGGCACAGGGGGCGGAATTGCACAAAATGAAGATGAACTTCGCAATATCGCAAGTGGTGGAATCGCTGCTAGTAAAGTTGGGCAGGTGCTAATCGAACGCTCTCTTCTTGGCTGGAAAGAGATTGAGTACGAAGTGATGCGAGACGGTGAGGGCAATGTAATCACGATTTGCAACATGGAAAACCTAGATCCGATGGGCGTACATACGGGTGACTCTATTGTTGTAGCACCCAGCCAGACGCTCAATGACAAGGATTACCAGCGGCTTCGTACGGCCTCTCTGAACATTATTACAGGACTTGATATTAAAGGTGGTTGCAACGTTCAATTGGCCTACCGTCCTTCCAAAATGGTGGCCGACACGCTTGGTGAAGGATCAGGTTATGACGATGAAGGCTCTATGTATTACGTTATTGAGGTTAATCCGCGAGTGAGTCGATCTTCTGCGTTGGCTTCAAAAGCTACCGGTTACCCCATTGCAAGGGTTGCGGCCAAGATTGCTCTTGGCAAAACACTGGACCAGATATCAAATGCTGTGACTGAGAAAACTACAGCTGCATTTGAGCCTGCGCTTGATTACTGTGTTGTAAAAATTCCCCGCTGGCCATTCGATAAATTCCCCACAGGCGATCGCACTCTTGGAACTCAAATGAAGGCTACGGGTGAAGTCATGGCAATCGACCGTACATTTGAGGCTGCATTACAGAAGGCAATCCGATCTCTTGAAAATGGGCGCGGTTCTCTTTTGTGGGAGGATCCTAATTGGATGGGTGACGGACCTTCACAACTTCTTGCGGATGACGATCGTTTGTGGAAATTGGCAGCTGTGCTGCGCGGTGGACGATCAGCAGAATCGGTATCCCTTGAGACAGGTATAGATCCTTGGTTCTCACGTGCTCTTTCGAGAATTATTGAAATGGAACGTCAACTGTTGGCCGAAGAACTGACGCCTGATTTAATGCGGAAGGCAAAGCGGATGGGTTTTTCCGATGCTCAAATCGGATCGCTTGCGGATTATCTTCCGGAGCAGGTGAGGTCAATACGGAAGGAGTGGGGATTAAAACCTGTATACAAAATGGTAGATACCTGTGCGGGTGAGTTTGAGGCAGTTACTCCGTATTTTTATTCAACCTATGAACAAGAGAACGAGGCTGTTTCATCGGAGGATACTGTTGCTGTTGTTTTGGGAAGTGGTCCGATCAGAATAGGCCAGGGTATTGAATTTGATTATTGCTCTGTTCACGCTGCAATAGCCCTGCAGGCGGCCGGCATTAAGGCTGTGATGGTGAATTCAAATCCTGAAACTGTTTCGACCGATTTCGACACATCTGACCGTTTGTATTTTGAGCCACTTGATGAAGAAAGCGTGCGAGATATTATCGAAAATGAAGGTGATGGGGATTCCCCTCCTGCATCTATGGTCCAATTTGGTGGTCAGACGGCTATAAATCTTTCGCAATCTTTGGGCGTTGCAGGACTGCCTATCCTTGGATCTAGTCCTGATGTGATCGACTTGGCATCAGATCGTGGCCGTTTTGAAATGTTGACGGCTCGTTATGGGCTACCTCAACCACCTGGTGGGATGGCTTCTGATGTGGGAGTTGCTCTTGAAATAGCGGAAAATGTCGGATACCCGGTGTTAGTCAGACCAAGTTACGTTCTAGGTGGCAGAGCAATGGAGATTGTTCAAACTTCATCTGAGCTTCGTCGTTATTTCGAAACAGCATTGAGAGAATTCCCCGATCAGACTATTTTGATCGATCATTATTTGACTGGGCTGGAAGTTGAAGTTGATGCGGTGTGTGATGGTCAAGATGTATTGATTCCTGGAATCATGCAACACATAGAACGGGCGGGAGTTCACTCTGGTGATTCAATGGCTGTATACCCTGCACAATCATTGACTGATGCTGAGGTTGAAAAAATTATTGATTACACTCGTAGGGTCGGACTTGCACTTGGGATCGTTGGTTTGATGAACATACAATTCATCGTTGCTGGCGGTGGTACGTATCGTGGTTTTAATGGTGATCACCATAGAGATGATTTCGGAGACGCTGAGGTTTACATTATTGAGGTTAATCCCAGATCATCTCGGACTATCCCGTTTATATCCAAAGTCACCCGTATACCTATGGTTCGTATAGCCACTGAGGTCATGCAAGGAAGGACCATTAAGGAGCAGGGATACACACCTGGGCTTGCAAAAGAGCAAAATTTGATTGCAGTAAAGGCTCCTGTGTTTTCAATGTCTAAGTTAGCCGGTGTCGATACCTTTCTGGGGCCAGAAATGAAGTCTACTGGTGAAGTGATGGGGATTGACCAGACGTTCGATGGAGCGATTACCAAGGCCTTACTTGGCTCGGGACTTAACGTTCCAGAAGGAGGACCGGTACTGTTGAGCATTGCTGATCCTGACAAGTCTGATTCTACTGGTCTTATTCGTTTGCTAGACGAAGGGGGGCATAAAATTTATGCAACCAGTGGTACGGCGAATATGATCCGTTTGATGGGAGTAGATGTCGTTGAGGTTGAAAAACGCTTGCAGGGTGGGAAAGGTCGTACAGTCGTTGATATTATCGAAGATGGAACGGTGCGCGCTGTAGTCAATACGGTGACAGGTGATCGATCTACATTGCAGGATGGTTTTCACATTCGCAGAGCAGCGGTCATGCAACGTATTCCATGTTTCACCTCGATAGATACAGCTCGCTGTGCGATTGAATCAGAGGGGGTATTGGGGGAAGGTATGGAGGGTCAAAGCTATAACGTTAAGACTTTGGCTGAATACCTTGGTGATGCGTAGGCAGTCCGGATTTGGTTGATTGCAAATGGATTTTTGACTCTGGAGATTTAAGGAATTACTTCCTGTATTTATTTCCGAATGTTAAATTTTCGAAGCGCTTACTGACAACCATACCCTTGGGACGGTTTTGAGTTCCATTTCTGTCCAGATCTGTGCAAGTCCTTTTTGAAGCGCCTCACGCCCTTTATCTAATGGCACCCCAGGCATTACACCTTCAATCC
>Ga0209034_10001414_pt1 | contig 11673 bp, 13 predicted proteins | sample MarorgKNORR_S2LV_2_FD_188219 | JGI IMG/M metagenome (GOLD analysis project Ga0209034, IMG submission 188219) | Marine microbial communities from the Southern Atlantic Ocean, analyzing organic carbon cycling - 250m_A/KNORR_S2/LV (SPAdes) (version 2) | ecosystem: Environmental > Aquatic > Marine...
TGAAGTAGCTGTAATTCTTGATTATATTATTTTAAGGTTGATATCAGGTAAGTTTCTGAGTAATAATCATGCAACGGGAGCCTGTATTGGTTGAAGAATTGAAAAATAAAACCAATACCTGATAATGAAATGATAGCTAATAAAAATCTAATTAATGACTGTTTTTGGGTTACATGTGAGCCATCTTTTTGTATGATTTCAAATTTCCATGCCCTCATACCGAGTGTTTGCTTGCCTCTAATCCAAGACATTGAAAAATAAGCATATATAAGAGGTAAAGTTAATAGGTAGAAGAACAGACTACTGGTTATTGCTTGTTTATTATTGATAATAATGACCACGCCTTCAACAAAAAAAACAAATGAAAATACAAGAAAAAAATCGTAGATGATGGAACCTAGTCGACGTAGAAATGAGACATTGGATTTCATATATGTTTTAATGGTTTCATTAATAATGCAAAATTAATGGCCACTAATTATCCTCTTTCTTTAATACCTTTGAAGTAACTTTTCCATCACGAAATTGGGTGTTGATGAGGTCTCCAAAGTTAATCTTCTTAGATGAAAGTAAAACCTTTCCGTCTTTATCCTGGGTAATGCTGTAACCTCTTGAGAGTGTATTGAGGGGTGACAGTAGGTTAAGTCGATTGACCTTATTACTGAATTGATTTGCCTGATCTTTAAGAAAATATTCAACATTATTGCGTAGACGAATATTTAGTTGTTGGAGTTGTGATTGATATAGTTGATGAACTCTTTTTATCTGCCTTACAAGTCGAAATTCATATTCGTCTAGTTTCTGAGCATTTCGCTGAAGTTGTTGACTGGGGTCAATAATTCTAACTTTAAGTAGGTCAAGGGAGAGCTTTATTTTGTCAAGAGATTGATTGACACTATCCTGCAATTGTTTTCTAAGTTTTATCGCTTGATTGATTATTGCAAGTCGATCAGGTGTTACGATAACGGCAGCAGCACTTGGTGTTGGAGCTCTAACATCGGCAACAAAATCTGCAATAGTGGTGTCTGTTTCATGGCCTACAGAACTTATAATTGGTGTTGTGCAGGCAAAAATCTCTCTCGCAAGCTCTTCTTCATTGAAGGGCCATAAATCTTCCATTGACCCTCCACCTCTTGCCAATATGAGAACATCGCAGCGTTTATCGCTATCTGCAATTCGGAGAGCTTTGATAATTTTTTTATAGGCTTTCTCACCTTGGACTATAGTGTCGTAAAGAAGAATGTTGGAAAATGGATATCTTGTTTTTAGCACATGGATGATGTCACGAATCACTGCGCCGCTAGAAGACGAGATGACTCCGATGTTTTCTGGATAAACAGGGAGGTTTTTTTTGTTTTCAGTATCAAACAATCCTTCGGCTTTAAGTTTATTTTTCAGTTGGTCAAATGCTAGTTGAAGGTTGCCTATCCCTGCAGGTTCCATTTCTTGTACTACTAGTTGAAAGTCTCCCCTTTGCTCATATATTGTTGCAGCACCTCTTATAACAACGGACATACCATTTTCTGGGGAAAACTTTATTTTTCTTTGATTAAAGCGAAAAAAAGCGCATTTAACTTGTCCACTTGAATCTTTTAGTGAAAAATACCAATGCCCTGAAGATGGTTTAGAAAAATTTGAAATTTCACCCTGAATCCAGCAAGGAGGAATATTTTGTGCAATTGAGTTTCTACATAATTTTAAAAAATCAGAAACAGTATATCGTTCATCAAGATTAAACATCAGCTTTTAGGTAAACAAACACCGCTCCTGTTCCACCCGACTCTTGAGGACAAGAACAGAATGCTAGTACTTGAGGGTGCTGCTCAAGATAGTGAACTATTTGAGATTTCATTTTTGAAAGACCGTCAACCGAATGAAGCCCTTTGCCGTGAATAATTCGAATATATCGCTCATCAGAATTATCATAGATAAACGTTGAAAGTTTTTTGCATGCCTCTTTAATTTTAAGGGCATGGAGGTCAATAGAGAGGGTTGAACCTATATTGCCCTGTTTCATCTTTTTAAGTATTTTGGGCGATAGTCCATCTTTTTTGTAACTTACTGGCATAGAGTGCGTTAAGTTTGCTCTATTTACATAACTATAGTTTTCAAAAGGCTTATTTAGTTTAATCTTATTATGATGATTATCTTTATAGTTGTCTTTGTCTATAGGTGTTTGCTTATCAACGGTATTCCTAAATAAAGATTTATCGCTTTCATCAATCATAGTAGTAACAAATATTAAGCATAAAAAACCCTCTAATGAGGGTTTCAATTATAGCTGTGATTTTGCAATTTAGATATTTACCTGTTCTAGAAGCTGAATTTATAAGCTAATTTTTAAGGTCTTTAATTTGAGCTCTCAGGCGAGATTTTTTTCGAGCGGCTTGATTTTTATGAATTAAGCCTTTACTAACAGCTTGGTCTAGGTTTTTTTGCATTGATGTAAAGCCGCTAATAGCCTCTTTTTTGTCTCCGGCTGCAATCGCATAAGCCACCTTTTTAACAAAAGTACGGGCTTTAGCTCGGATTTGAGAGTTATGTTTATTACGATTTACTGCCTGTCTTGCGCGTTTTCTAGATCCTGCTGAATTGGCCATATTGTCTCTAATTTAATGCTAAATTACGAAAGTCAGAATTATAAAGTCTGAGTACTATTAATGCAAGTATTTGTTTTTACTTGTTTATGCACCCAAGGAGTTAACATAGCGAAGGGTCTTTTTCTTGTTAAGCAACAAGTGCCATGTCTTGCCACCCTGCGATTTCCATAGCGAAACTGCCCGAATGCCAGCAAGAAGCAAGGCTCTAATATGGTTTGCTGTATGCCTGTTTGTTAAATAAATTTGCTCACCTCTAACCATAATCGTTGGGTTAAGGCTGCCCAAGGTATTTTTATAGAGTTCAGCAAGTCTAGCAATTGAATTACTATGATGAATGTCAAAAAAATCCTGTTTTTTGATGAAATCAATTTCAGACGAAATCTGAGTCAATAATTGAGGTTTTTTCATTAATTTCTTTTCAAGATTGATTAATGCTGTTGAATAGACCATGATATTTTGCATATTGATTGGCTTTTTCTCGAGTAATTTTTTTAGAGATTCGAAACCGACTCTTAAATCTTCTGGCGATGTAAAAATCTCATCGACATGGTCACTCTGACTGACAATACTATTCAGGCTTGCTTTGTTACTGTGACTATCACATTGTCCAGTAGATGCAAGTTGATGCACTAGGGAAGTTGTTTGAAATATACTTGCCAATGCCAAGGTTTGTTTTGCTGCTTTATTCATTCGACTTTGATTTGATTACACTTCCACCCAAGCAAACATCACGTTCATAGAAGACGATTGACTGGCCGGGCGTTATCGCTCTCTGGGGTTCCGTAAAATTAACCTTAATACAGTTGCCATCTATTTGCATTATCTGACACTCTTGGGAGGCTTGACGATAACGTATTTTAGCACTACATTTGTGAGGTAGAGCGGGTCCGTGATTAATCCAGTGGACACTATCTGCAACAAGTGTATTGTGATAAAGCAAAGGATGGTCTCCTTGTACAGCTACAATTTCATTTGACTCGACTAACTTGTCAGCGACAAACCAAGGTTCAGTGGAGTTGCTATATCCTCCACCGATTTCCAAGCCTTTGCGCTGACCAATAGTATAAAAGGGTAAGCCATTGTGGTGTTTAATAAAGCGACCGTTTTCATCTACAATATTGCCCTTTTCTTTAGGCAAAAAGGTGGTTAAAAAGTCCGCAAAAGGCCTTTCTCCGATAAAGCAAATACCTGTAGAGTCCTTTTTTTCAGCGTTTTTAAAGCCATTTTTTAGTGCGATTTCACGTACTTGTTTCTTATGTAAATCTCCAAGTGGAAACAGGCTCTGTGAGAGTTGGTCTTGGTTAAGCAGGTGGAGAAAGTAGCTTTGATCTTTACTCCCATCAATTCCAGCTTTCAGCAGGTAGTGACCATCATTAATGATAATTCTTGAATAATGTCCAGTTGCTATTTTGTTAGCACCCAAGTCCTTTGCATAATCTAAAAATGCTTTAAATTTGATTCTTTGATTACACAATACATCAGGATTTGGCGTTCGCCCTTTTTTATGTTCGGAAAGAAAGTGCTCAAAAACATCTTCCCAGTATTCGTGAGAAAAGTTCACTGTGTGAAGCTTGATTCCGAGCTTGTCTGAAACTTGTTGCGCATCCGACAAATCTTCAGCGGCATTACAGTAGATGTCATCGTCATCCTCATCCCAATTTTTCATGAATAAGGCTTCTACATGAAATCCTTTTTCGAGTAAAACGAGTGCCGCAACAGACGAATCAACACCTCCAGAGAGGCCGACAATTATTTTTTTATCAGAGGGGTTCATTGTGTTTAATCGTAAGCGCTTACAATTTTTTTAACTAGCTGATGCCTGACAATATCTCGTGAGTCTAATTCACAAAAAGTGATTTGTTCTATGCTGTCAAGTATTTTCATTGCATCCAAAAGGCCAGATTGACTAGGGTTAGGTAGGTCTATTTGAGTGATATCACCGGTAATCACTATCTTTGAGCCAAAACCCATTCGAGTCAGAAACATTTTCATTTGGGGAATCGTGGTATTTTGAGCTTCATCAAGAATAATGTAGCATTCATTTAAAGTGCGACCTCTCATAAATGCAAGTGGGGCAACTTCAATGACATGTTTTTCTATCAATCTATTTACCTTTTCAAAGCCGATAAATTCGTAAAGCGCATCATAAATAGGGCGCAAATAGGGGTCGACTTTTTCACTCAGATCACCGGGTAAAAATCCCAGTTTTTCTCCTGCCTCAACAACGGGTCTGACCAAAATAATTCGTTTAACATTCGAGCTCTCTAAAGCTTCAACCGCCCTTGCAACCGCTAGATATGTTTTTCCTGTACCTGCTGGTCCTATGGCAAAAACTACATCATTTTCAATAATAGCATTGACATAGTTTTGTTGATTAGCGCTGCGAATATTAATATGTTTACGACTTGTCTTAATAGTGACTGATTTGGTCGAACCATTGCCACTTTTTTGAGATTTAATACACAGGTCGATATCACCAGAATCAATTGTTTTACTTTCTGATAATGAGAGAAGTTCTTGCAGAACATTAATTGCTAATGTTGAATTGTCTCCCTTAATATTAAAGTTGGAACCTTTGTTTGAAACTTTTACTTTAAGGCTTTTTGCAATGTTATCGAGGTTTTTATCTAGTGAGCCGCAGATATTTGCCAGTTGATCTGAGTTTTGAATATCGAGAGTAAATTTCATTGTCAATATTTTACTGCTTTACATTGAAAACAATTGATAAGTTGTATGATTTATTACATCATTTAATTTAACATTGATGACATGAAGAGAGCTAGATTTATCTTAAGTATTTTTTTGTTGCTATTTATATTGTGGCCTTTTACTTCTATTGCAGATGAAAATCATTGCGTATTGCTTTTGTACCACCGCTTTTCAGACGAAGGACCTCAGTCTACTAGAACATCTCCAGCTGTCTTTGAGCAGCACCTAGAATATCTTTACGATAACGGCTATAAGGTGCTCCCTTTAAGAGATGTCATTGAGATTCTTAAAATGCAAGGCATATTGCCCAATCAGTGTGTCAGTTTGACTGCAGATGATGGCTACTTGTCTCTCTACACTGAGGCTTACCCATTACTCGTCAAATATCAGATGCCTATGTCGGTCTTTGTTTCTACAGAATCAATTGATAAGAAATATACTCTGATGTTGTCTTGGCAACAGCTCCAAGAAATGTCAGACCTTGTAAGTGTTTATAACCACAGCGTGAAACATCTTCATTTGGTTGAACAGAGTGTTGAGTTAGTGCAAAGTGAAATTACTCAAGCACAGCAAAGAATACAACAGGAATTAGGTGTTGAAGATAAGTTTTTTGCCTACCCATACGGTGAATTTGATGACCAGACCTATCGTCTAATAAGTAATCTTGGTTACGTTGGTTTTGGACAGCATTCAGGCGCTATAAGCAGAAATAGCGACTTTTTGAATTTACCAAGATTTTCGATGTCGGGACCCTATGCAAAAATGGATAGCTTTACTTTAAAGATAAAAACATTGCCCATGCCAATTGAATTCGAAGAACCGCAATCTATGCTTGTTTCTGAAAACTTCAAGCCATCCTTAACTCTTACCTTTTCTCGGGATTTGACGAAAAACGAAAAACAACAATTTTCTTGTTTTTTGTCTGGTCAAGATCGGCCCGAGTTGATATGGCTAGCTTCTAATAAGGTCAATGTTCAAGCAATAGAGTCAGTGCCAAAGGGGAGAAGTCGTTATAACTGTACAATGCCATCGAAGGAGGCGGGGCGATATTACTGGTATTCAAAGCTTTGGTTGAGGCCAAATACTTAGATAAGTTCTCCCTGAAGAGAGTTGGCAAAACCTTCGGTAATTTTTACAGAGACTATTTGACCAATCAATCCCTCATTTCCTGGAAAGTGGGTGGTTCGCATGTTTTCTGTTCTACCTGATAAAGTATTACCTTTCTTCGAATCACCTTCTACAAGGACTTTTTGAATACTCCCGATCATTGATTTAGAGATTTTTTCAGTATTCTCGTTGAGTTTGTCTTGTATAGCGGCAAGTCTTTGTTTCTTGACTGTCTGGTCAACATCATCGGGAAGACTTGCTGCAATAGTTCCAGGCCGTTTTGAATAAATAAAACTGAAAGATTTGTCAAAGCCCATCTCATCGATAAGCTTCATTGTGTTATTGAAATCCTCTTCAGTCTCCCCAGGAAAGCCAATAATGAAATCTGATGACAAAGAAATATCAGGTCTAATTTCTCTCAGCTTTCGAATCTTTGATTTATATTCGACCACGGTATGGCCACGCTTCATTGAGCCGAGTATTTTATCTGAGCCACTCTGTACAGGAAGATGCACATGCGAAACAAGTTCAGGCACTTCGGCGTAAGTTTGAATTAAACGATCACTAAACTCTACAGGGTGAGAAGTTGTATAGCGGATACGTTCTATGCCCGACACCTGAGCGACGATAGCAATAAGAAGAGCTAAATCAGCGATTTCACCATCATCCATAAGACCCCGATAGGCGTTAACATTCTGCCCCAAAAGGTTGATTTCTTTGACACCTTTTTCTGCCAGAATTTCTACTTCATGAATCACATCGTTGAAGGGGCGGGAAATTTCTTCACCACGAGTATAAGGAACAACACAAAAGGTGCAATATTTACTGCAGCCTTCCATCACAGAAACGAATGCAGAGGCACCATCACTGTGAGGTTCGGGCAAATGGTCAAATTTCTCAATTTCTGGGAAAGAGATATCAATACTTACTTGACTTTTATTAAGGACATCATTGAGCATATTGGGCAGTCGATGTAGGGTTTGAGGACCAAAAATCAGATCAACGTAGGGAGCTCTTTTGAGTATCAGATCACCCTCTTGAGAAGCAACACAGCCTCCAACACCAATCACTAGATTTGGCTTAGTAGTCTTTAATTTTTTCCAACGTCCGAGTTGATGAAATAGTTTTTCCTCGGCCTTTTCACGAATTGAGCAAGTGTTTACTAAAAGTACGTCTGCTTGGTCAATATTATCGGTCAATTCGAGGCCATGAGAATGTTTGAGTACGTCACTCATTTTGTCTGAGTCATACTTGTTCATTTGACACCCAAAGGTGCGAATGTGTAATTTAGAGAGACCCATTAAGCTGGCTTTTGAATGTGAAGTGTTTGGGTTGGATATGCGATTTCTGCACCATGCTCGGCAATAATGTCTGCTATATCAAGCAATAGTTTGCCTTTAATTTTTTTAAATTCAGCTCCCTCGGTAACCGTACTAAAAGCCCAAATCACAAAATCAAGTGAAGAGGCATTGAACAAGTCAAAATACACACGACAAGGTTCATCGTGAGCAATCTGTTTATGATCAGCCAATAATTTTTCTACCTTCTCAATAATACTTTGCATTTGTGCAATATCATCATAACGGATACCGATAACTGCGTTAATTTCACGGTTAGTCATTCTAGAAGGTGTCTCAATGGGAATGGTTGCAAAAATACCGTTGGGGACATAAATAGGGTTTTTATTAAAAGTACGAAGTCGAGTCATTCTCCAGCCAATTTTTTCGACCACACCTTCTATGCTTTTATCCGTTGTTCGAATCCAGTCTCCAGTAGAAAAGGGTTTGTCCATTTGAATCATTAATCCACCAAAAACATTGGCAAGCATGTCTTTGGCAGCAAAACCAACGACAATGCCGCCGACACCACCGAGAGTCAAAATGGAGGACACAGAGTAACCAAAATATTGTGCGACACCAAGAACGATTGCAAAAACAAATAGTATCTTAATTAGACGGGTAAACAATCTAACGGAGTCTTTATCGACATTACCTTCTTTTTCTAACATAAAACTTTCAATACTTGATATTAGTCTGAGTACCCCCCAGGTTAGAATAAAGATAGGAGCAATGTCTATATATTCAACAACTTTGCCAAGGGTTAAAATTTCAGCCTTCAGCTCGTGTAATGAAAAATATAGCCAGCCATACCAGATAAGTAATTTTAGGGGAGCCGAGATTGCATTGATGAGGTAGTCATCTATTTGTGTTTTAGTACCACCAGTGTGTTTTTTTATTTGTTTCAGTATAACGCCTAGTGCAACATGGGCAATAATAGCCAACAACGACAGTACGCCCGTCATCTGGATTGGGGTTATATTTTGGAGGAATTCGTTCATTAGAGGTATTTTAACGGATTAATAGGTTCTTCGTATTTTTTCATTTCGAAATAGAATGGCTTGTTACCTGTTATAGCAATCACTTGACCTTTCTCAATAATGTCACCCTCACTAATATAGATTTCTTGATTTTGATTGTAGATACTGTAGAAGCCATAGGCATGTTTGATAATGATCATTTTCCCATAACTCGTCATTTTGTCTCCGCTATAGACCACTTCTCCCTTTCTGACAGCTCGGACATCTTGACCAAGTACATTATCATAGGTCAAGCCTAGGTGATTATTTTCTACTGAGAACTTTTTGAGTATTTCTGCTGCAACTGGAAGAGACCAGTTTTTATTGTTGTTTGCTAGTTTGGCTTTTGAATTATTTTGATTTTCATCCAATACCTTGTTAAATGACTTTTCAACAACAGTTACTTGACCTGGCTCATTGGTCAAACAACCTGATAGGATTAAAGATAAAAAAAGAATCAAATATTTAGTAGACATACCATATCCCCAAAATAACAATAACAATCAGTGCGTATCCTAATCTATCAATGTATTTATTTAACCATGCATCTGTACGTTTTCCAAACTTTCTTACCAGAAAAGCAATCAATAAATAGCGAGCACTACGTGCGACCAAAGAGAAAATCACAAAGGGTAAGAGGGGCATTGACATCATTCCTGCACTAATAGTGAAGAGCTTATATGGTATCGGACTAAAACCAGCAATTAAAATGATCCAAATACCATAGGTGTTAAAGTACTGCTCAGCTTTATGCAATTCCGGTAGATAATTCATTGTCTCTAATAATGGCATGATAAGGTTGATTGCATAGATGCCGATATAGTATCCAGCAATTGCGCCTAGTACTGAACTTAATGTGCAAATAATTGCAAAGTAGTAAGCCCTATTTCTAACTTTGAGTGACATAGACGCCAGCAAGAAATCTTGAATAGGGTAGGGTAGTATCGATGATTCTAAGAAACTAATTGCGGCCAACCAAATTATAGCAAAGCGACTTGATGACCATTCAAGAATTTTATTGTAGAGTGTATAAAAAGGCCTCATTCAGAGATTAAAGCTCAGTTCTTCTTTTTTAGCATTGGGAAGCCTAGTCGCTCTCTTGATTCGTAATAAGCCTGAGCAACTTTTTGACTCATCGATCTCACTCGGCGAATGAAACGAGCTCTGTCTGTGACGCTGATTGCATGCCTAGCATCTAAAAGGTTAAATAAATGAGAAGCCTTCATGGTTTGTTCATAGGCCGGGAAAGGTAGTTCTTCTTCTATGAGTTTTGCATTCATTGATTCAGCTTCATCGAATTGTCTAAAAAGAACCTCAGTGTCGGCAATTTCAAAATTGTATTTAGATTGTTCCACCTCGTTTTGGTGATAAACATCACCATAAGTCAAGTTTTCTGTCCAGGTAAGGTCAAACACACTATCGATACCTTGAAGGTACATCGCGAGTCTCTCGAGACCATAAGTCAGCTCTCCAGAGATTGGTTTGCATGCAAGGCCACCAACTTGTTGGAAATAGGTGAATTGACTCACCTCCATGCCGTCCAGCCAAACTTCCCAACCGAGCCCCCAAGCACCCAGAGTGGGTGACTCCCAATTATCCTCAACAAAACGCACATCATGAATTTTTAGATCGATACCAATCGCTTTTAATGAGGCTAGGTAAAGGTCTTGAATTTCAGTGGGTGATGGTTTAAGTAGGACTTGGAATTGATAGTAATGCTGCAGGCGGTTGGGGTTTTCACCGTAACGTCCATCCCCTGGTCGACGAGAAGGTTGTACATATGCAGCATTCCATGGCTCGGGTCCAATTGCACGCAAAAAAGTCGCAGGGTGAAAGGTTCCGGCACCAACCTCCATATCAAATGGTTGAATAATAGCACAACCTTTGTCAGCCCAATAATTTTGTAATTTAAGAATTAAGTTCTGAAATGATGTACTTGTATCTAGCTCAGATGAGGTCATTAAAATTGATCGAAAAATAACAAAAATTTTACCTCACCGCTAACTCTAGTTGAGTCTTTTAAATGCATTTGTATATTTAAAAAATCAAATAGGTAATGAATTTAGTGGCCAAAAATAAAGTAGTGTTGGAATACTGACAATGATAATTAGAATCTCAAGAGGCAGACCAAGCTTCCAATAATCACCAAATCGATAACCTCCTGGCCCCATCACTAGGGTATTATTTTGGTGTCCAATAGGTGTCAAGAAAGCACATGATGCACCAATCGCAACTGCCATCAAAAAGGTATCAGGATTGACAGCTAAGCTTTTGGCTATTTCGACACTGATAGGTGCAGCCACTAGAACCGTTGCAACGTTGTTAAGTACTGCGCTAAGGAGTATCGTAATGATGAGCATAGAGGTAAGAATCGTGACTGGTGTCGCACCATAGGAAATATTAATAAGAATATTTGAGATTGTTTCTGCACCACCACTGCTTTGGAGTGCCTGACCAATAGGTATCATTGAGCCTAAAAGAACAATCACCGGCCAATGTATAGAGCGGTAGATATCAATTTTCGGAATGACGTTAGCTGTAATATAGAAAATAACAACCAATGACAGTGCAATAGTTAGGTCTATATATCCAAGACTCGAAGCGATAATTGCAATCAAGAAAGAAGAGATCGCTAGTGAAGCTTTTTTACGTTGTGGAATTTGCAAATCACGCCTCTCTAAGGTAAGACATTCCATCCATTTGACTGCACTCTCTAGGTTAGAACTGTTGCCGTGAAGGAGTAAAACATCCCCTGGTTGGATTTTGGTGTTTCTTACGTGATGAATTATGGATCTTCCGGCGCGAGAGATACCCAAAAGAGATATCTGTCTTAATTTGAGTAGGCTTAATTGGGTCGCGGTTCTTCCAATCGAGCGTGAAAATGGCGGAGCAACAGCTTCG
>Ga0209034_10001415_pt1 | contig 11672 bp, 5 predicted proteins | sample MarorgKNORR_S2LV_2_FD_188219 | JGI IMG/M metagenome (GOLD analysis project Ga0209034, IMG submission 188219) | Marine microbial communities from the Southern Atlantic Ocean, analyzing organic carbon cycling - 250m_A/KNORR_S2/LV (SPAdes) (version 2) | ecosystem: Environmental > Aquatic > Marine >...
CATTTGACAACTTCCCAATTTCCTATTTGTTTACATATTGATAATTTCTCTTCTTTTGTTGTAGGTTTTCTTAAAATCAATCTATCTGTTTTAATCTCAGTCATAGAATTATTATAAATAAAAAGTTCCATGAAAAGTTCCACCATTATTCTTGGATAAAAAGTTGGATAAATGAATTTCGGGGTGAAAAAGAAGGGTATTTGAACTTAGAAATGAGTTTTGAACCTCCTCCTTGACAAGGAGGCGTGTTAAACCGCTACACCACGGGACCACTTTCACAGATTGTTTAATTTTACAAATTCTAGAAAATATTTAAGATATTATTCCTATCAAATCCTTACAGTTTAATTAAACTGGATGTTTTAGCATTAGGTTTAAATTTATAAAGTAAATTATGATTAGTAAAACTGAAAGATTCCATGGCCTAGATGCTGTAAGAGGAATTGCCATGCTTTTAGGTATCGTATTACACGCTTCTCTTCCATATATTGAAGGTCTACCTAAAGGACTCTGGCCATCTGATAAAAATACTTCAAATATAATTCCAATAATTTTTGAATTTATACATATATGGAGAATGCCAATATTTTTTATTATTTCAGGTTTCTTTGCAAATCTTGTTATAACTAGAAAATCACTAATTATTTGGTGGAAAAACCGATTTTTACGCTTAGTTTTACCTGCAATGATTTTTTTTCCTATAGTGAGTCTAACTATACCTTGGATATTTAAGTATGGTTATACTGGGAATATTAATTTCTTTTTCTCAAATGAAGGCCAACCACACCATCTATGGTTTTTATACCATTTATTTATTTTTGTGTTATTTTCTATTTTTATTAAATTTTTTGGATTAATAATTTACAAATTTTTCAAACAAATTAATCTAATCGTTGTTGTTGATATATTCAATACAGTTAAATCCTTTTTGGGTAGACATATATTTGATTCAAGATTTCCAATTTTAATGATTTTCGTTTTTTTTATTTTCAATCTATTTACCGGAGCTGATTTAATCATCAATCCATTAGCCAGTGGATTATATTTTTTATTTGGTTACAGACTTTATAAAAATAATTTGTTATTTGATTTTATTAAATCTAATTGGAAATTTTATTTGATTGGTGGCCTTACAGTTACAATTATCTTTTTTATTTTGAACACTCAGGCGTCAAATTTTGCAAAAGAAGATGTTCGTTGGATCCCATGGGTTATTTTAAAAATAAGTTCGGCTGTATTGCTTTCATTTTCATTTATTGGTTTAGCAGAACAGAAATTTAGTAATTTAAACCCAATAGTTAGATTTATTTCTGACTCTTCCTACTGGGTATATTTAATCCATTTACCTTTAGTAGCATTTATAACTTTTTTTATGTTCAAGATTACTATTTTTGCAGAATTAAAATTTCTGATAGCGATTATTTTAACATCTGCAATTTGTTTAATAACTTATAAATATTTCGTAAGATCCACCATTATAGGAATACTATTAAATGGTAAAAAGTTAGGTTCAAAGTAATGAATAATTTGAAAATGAATCAAATAGGATCTTCAGAGATTAAAGTAACCGATATAGGGATGGGGGGAGCTCCTTTAGTAAGTACTGAAGAATCTAATGCCATAGAAACCTTGCAGACTGCTTATAATGAGGGTATACGTTATTTTGATACGGCTCCATACTATGGTACAGGTATAAGTGAAATATATTTTGGGAAATTTCTATCTTCAGTAAAAAGAAATAGTTTCGTGATTTCAACTAAAGTTGGTCGACTGATTGAGAATCAAGAAATAAGATTCGATTATACAAGAGAGGGTATACTGAGATCTTTAGACGAGAGTCTAAAAAGACTTAATTTGGACCATATAGATATAGCACTAATTCATGATCCAGATGATCATTATCGCCAAGCATTAAATGAATCCTTCCCAACATTGTCTGATCTTAAATCTCAAGGAATAATAAAAGCTATAGGTTGTGGAATGAATCAGTGGCAAATGCTTTTAGAATTTGCTAATAATGCTGATTTCGATTGCTTTTTATTAGCAGGAAGATATACCCTACTTGATCATTCAGCAATGTACAGTTTGATGCCAAAATGTTTAGAAAAAAACATAAGCATAATTTTAGGAGGACCTTATAATAGTGGGATTCTTGCTTCTGATTTTAAAAGTGAATCAACATATTTTTATGAACCAAGTCCTACTAAAGTTACAGAAAAAGCCCGTTTAATAAAAAAAGTTTGCGACAAATATGAAGTCCCATTAAAAGCTGCATCTCTTCAATTTGGATTAAATCACCCATCTGTTGTTTCAACCATACCTGGCCCTAGTAACCCTAATGAATTGAAAGAAAATCTTAAAATGGTGAATATAGCTATAAATAACGATTTATGGAAAGAATTAAAGGATAAGAAATTAATTGATCTAGAGTGTCCTGAAAATATAAATAATTAAAATTTAAGAATTATAATTACAACCTATCCCTCTGAAACCTATTTCAACACTCCCATCAGGATTTACTAATACAGGCGTTATTCTATCTCCTCCAGACAATTTCTCAACTTCTTTCCATTTTTCTGGAGTTTTTGAAACATCTATTTCTTCAAATTCCAAGTTTTTTTCCATTAATTCCTCTCTCATTAGATCACAATATCCACAAGTAGGGTGAGAGTACATAATTGATTTTGTTTTTTTGCCCAAATCTTTTCCTATAAAAGCTGTTATTTTTAATATTGATTAAATCACCTTTTAAGCATACTATAATACTACAGACAATAAAATACCCGCTTTGTGTGCTGACCTAAATCATGAAGAGGGTTTTTTCTTTTAAAGTAATTATAGATTTTCGTACAGGAGCTTTTTCATGGTTTTAGCTGACAAAAAAGTAGATTCTTTCAATGATGATAAAAAATGGTTCAACAGAATAAATAATGTTGTTGATGTACCAAACCTAATACAAATACAAACGGCTTCTTATGATTGGCTAACAGGTCCTGGGATAAAAGATCTTATTGATGAAATCTCTCCCATTGAAGACTTTTCCGGAGGTAGATTTGAAGTCAGGCTAATTGGTCATGAAATTAGAGAACCAGAGTTAACTGAAGAAGAATGCAGAATAAGAGAAATATCCTTTCAAGCTCCAATTTATGTAACAGTACAACTGATAATTAAGGAAACACAAGAAATAAAGGAACAGGTTTTATTTTTTGGTCATTTACCAGTAATGACCAAAACAGGCACTTTTATTATTAACGGTGCAGAAAGAGTTATAGTTTCTCAATTAGTTCGTTCTCCAGGTGCCTATTTTACAACTGAAACTGATCCTACAACAGGAAGAGAATTATGTTCAGCTAAGCTCATACCGTATAGAGGAGCTTGGATAGAATTAGAAACAAACAGTAAAGACATCATCTCAATAAAAGTTGACAGAAAACGAAAAGCAAATATTACAACTTTCCTTAGAGCACTAGGTTGGGAAACAAATGCCGCTATTTTGTCCTTGTTCAAAAATGTTGATTCTGATGTAGTACATCAATATATAAAATCAACTCTGGCAAGAGAAGGTGAAAATGTCTCTCAAGATGAGGCTCTTATTGAATTTTACAAAAGGTTACGACCTGGAGAGCCACCAAATCCAGAAAATGCCAGGAACCTAATCGATGGTATGTTTTTTGATCCAAAAAGATATGATTTAGGTAAAGTTGGAAGGCATAAGTTAAGTAAAAGTCTAGGCAATGCTAAAAATACAGATCTAAATAGCAGTACAGATGAAGACCGCACTCTTACGAAGGAAGATATAGTTGGAATAATCAAAAGATTAATACTAATAAACAATGGACTATCAAAAAAAGATGATATAGACCATCTTGGAAACAGAAGAGTTAGGGGTGTTGGAGAACTAATTCAAAATCAAATAAGAGTGGGATTGGTAAGAATGGAAAGAGTCGTTAAGGAGAGAATGTCTACACAACTAGATCCTTCCACAACAACTCCTGCAGCTCTAATAAATATCAGACCCATTGTATCTTCTTTGAGAGAATTTTTTGGAGCTTCTCAATTATCTCAATTTATGGATCAAACAAATCCTTTAGCTGAATTAACTCATAAAAGAAGATTGTCGGCTCTCGGACCAGGAGGATTATCTAGAGATCGTGCTGGTTTTGATGTAAGGGATGTTCACCATTCTCACTATGGTAGAATTTGCCCTATTGAAACTCCAGAGGGTCCTAACATTGGACTTTTAGGATCTCTTTCAACATTTGGAAGAATTAATAATTTTGGATTTATTGAAACACCTTATAGAAAAGTTTTGAATGAATGCAGTAGTGATGATCCTGACATAATAGGGAGAATTCCTGCTGAAGATATATTAGATAAAGAGAAAATTATATCAGAATCAGGTAAGCTCATTAGCAAACAAATTTTTGACGAAAAATTATCAAAAATTAGGAAAACAAAAATCAAAGTGATTCCTTTTCCTTCCAACGAAACAAGCGATGTTGTATTTATGACAGCAGATACTGAAGAAGAGCATAAAATTGGTCAAGCTACAACTCCAGTCGATGCAAAAGGACAAATTATTTCAAGACAAGTTGAGGTGAGAGAGGGAGAAGGGTTTGCTCATGAAGTTCCAGAGAATATTCAATTCATGGATGTATCTCCAATGCAAATTGTTTCTGTCTCAACTGCACTAATTCCTTTTTTGGAACATGATGATGCAAACAGGGCTTTAATGGGATCAAATATGCAAAGACAAGCAGTGCCATGTATTAATCCACAGGCACCATTAGTAGGTACTGGAATGGAAAAAAGAGTCGCAATAGACTCTGGTCAGGTTATTGAATCTTTATCTGAAGGAATTGTCACAAGCGTTACCGCCAATCAAATAGTAGTAACTAATGATAAAGGAAAAACTTTTACACATGAACTTTACAAATATAGGAGATCAAATCAAGGTACATGTATTAATCAGTTCCCTGTAGTAAAAAAAGGGGAAATCGTTTCATACAAACAACCTTTAGCTGATTCAACTTCTACAGATGGAGCGGAATTAGCATTAGGACAAAACTTAACTGTTGCATTCATGAGTTGGGAAGGATTTAATTACGAAGATTCAATTGTTCTTAATCAAGATCTGGTTGTAAAAGATAAATTTACATCCATACACATAGAAAAGCATGAAATAGAAGCTAGAGATACTAAATTAGGACCTGAAGAAATCACTAGAGATATTCCAAATGTTGGAGAAGAAGCATTAGTAGACCTTGATGAAACTGGAATTGTACGAATAGGCGCTCGAGTGAATCAAGGAGATATTCTTGTAGGAAAAATTACTCCTAAGGGTGAAACAGAATTAACTGCTGAAGAAAAACTACTTCGTGCAATTTTTGGAGAAAAAGCTAGAGATGTTAAAGATAGTTCTCTAAGAGTTCCTCATGGACAGCACGGGAAAGTTATAGATATAAAAATCCTAACAAAAGAAAATGGAGATACACTTTTACCTGGCGTACAGAAGATAGTCAGAATATGGATTGCACATACCCGAAAAGTCTCTCAAGGTGACAAAATGGCTGGTAGACATGGAAATAAAGGAGTAGTTTCAAGAGTTTTGCCAAGAGAGGACATGCCTTACTTAGAAGACGGCACTCCCATAGATATTATTTTAAATCCTATAGGTGTTCCAAGTAGAATGAACTTGGGCCAAATTATGGAAACTCATCTTGGTTGGGCTGCAGACATACTTGGTTTCAAAGCAAGAACACCAGTGTTTGATGGTGCAAACGATGTGATTATAGAAGATCATTTAGCTAGGTCATGGTTTGTAAAAGTTTCGGGTGGAATTAATGAAGTAGACTTTGAAAACAAAGAGATTGATTGGGACAAAGTTGATATTTGGCTAAAGAAACGTGGCTTTCAACGAGAAAAACTTTGGAGTGATGCACCTACAAATCAAGGAGTTGCAAGAGATGCTTGCTTAACGATTTGGTTAAAAGAATTTGCTAAAGAAAAAGTAAAAAGTTTAAAACCAACAGACCTAATGAACTCGGCTCAAAAGCTAGCTAAAGAAAAAAATATTTCTGCTCCAATTTTTGGGAAACAGAAAATATTTGATGGTAAAACCGGATTAGAATTTGCAGGAGATGTGACTGTTGGGAAGGTTTATATGATGAAACTTATCCATTTAGTTGAAGATAAAATACATGCTAGATCAACAGGACCTTATTCTCTAATCACTCAACAGCCATTGGGTGGAAAAGCTCAATTTGGAGGACAGAGATTTGGAGAAATGGAAGTGTGGGCCCTAGAAGCATATTCTGCTGCTTACACTTTGCAAGAAATGCTTACTATAAAATCCGATGATGTTATTGGAAGAGTTAAAACTTATGAAGCAATAGTCAAGGGTCAACAAGTCATACAGCCTGGAATTCCTGAATCTTTTCATGTTTTATTAAAAGAATTACAGGGGCTAGGGCTATCAATTGAATTATTAAGCAAAAACCAAACGGAAGAACTACCAGAAACTTCAAGTGCCCCCTCAGGTGAAATAGACTGGAATGATATGCTGGATATTTCAGATTTAGATGTTCCAGATGATATGTCTGATTCGGACGACTTAGAGGACACAACTGATTCAGACGACTTAGAGGACACAACTGATTCAGACGACTTAGAGGACACAACTGATTCGGACCACTTAGAAGACACTAAAGACTCAAATTAAATATAACAAAACTTTACAAAACAGGAGAACTAAATGACTACAAAATCATCCACAGACTTTAATTCTATAAGAATTTCTCTAGCATCACCTGAACAGATAAAAGCATGGTCTTATGGAGAAGTAACCAAACCAGAAACAATCAATTATAGAACACTTAGACCCGAGAAAGATGGATTATTTTGCGAAAAAATATTTGGTCCTACTAAAGATTGGGAATGTTATTGTGGAAAATATAAAAAAATCAGATATAAAGGCGTTATCTGTGATAGATGTGGAGTAGAAGTTACGAGAGCAAAAGTAAGAAGAGAAAGAATGGGCCACATCAAACTTGCAGCTCCTGTTGCTCACATTTGGTTTTCAAAAAGCACTCCTTCTAGATTAGGATTATTATTAGACGTTTCTCCAAAAAACCTTGAAAGGGTTTTATATTTTGCTCAATACATTGTCACTTCTATAGATCAAAATGCCAAACTTGATGCAATTAATTCTTGGAATCATCTTTTGGAGGAAAAAACAACCGAAATACAAAATGAATTAGATAACATTATCTCCTCTGGCGAAATAAAAGAAGCTCTAGATAAATTAGAAGTAAAAGTCAAAAAAAGTGATCAAAATAAACTTGAAGAAATTTTGAAGGAAAAATATTCAGAAAAAATAGAAGAATTCAAAAATGAAGCAGAAACAAGAATTGAAGACTTGGAATCTATAGAACTTATGCAATTGTTAACAGAGGCTAAATATAGGGAGTATAGGGATAAATGGGGAGATGTTTTCAAAGCAGAAATGGGAGCAGAAGCTATCTTAAAAATTTTACAAGAATTTGATTTAGATAATTCTATTAATATACTTAAAGAAGAAATTCAGCAAACCTCTGGTCAAAGAAGAAAAAAAGCGATAAAGAGACTACGAGTAATGGAAAGTTTCAAGAAAAGCGGAAACAAACCAGAGTGGATGATTTTAACAGTTTTACCTATTTTACCTCCAGAACTGCACCCTATGGTGCAACTTGATGGAGGTAGATTTGCTACTTCGGATCTAAACGATTTATATAGAAGAGTTATTAACAGAAATAATCGTTTAAAACATCTTTTAGAATTACAGGCTCCAGAAATTATTATAAGAAATGAAAAAAGAATGCTTCAGGAAGCAGTTGATGCATTGGTTGATAATGGCAGAAGAGGTAGACCTATTCTTGGGACTCACAATCATAAATTAAAATCATTGACAGATTTACTTAGAGGTAAACAGGGAAGATTTCGCCAAAATCTTTTAGGAAAAAGAGTAGATTATTCAGGACGTTCAGTAATAATATCTGGACCACAACTAAAACTTTATGAATGTGGATTACCAAAGAAAATGGCTTTGGAATTATTTAAGCCATTTGTAATGAATCTATTAGTTGTAAAAGGATATGCTCACAATATAAAAACTGCCAAAAGAATGGCTGAAAAATCTCGACCAGAAATATGGGATATTCTAGAGGAAGTAATAAAAGACCATCCAGTACTTTTAAATAGAGCACCAACACTTCACAGATTAGGTATACAAGCTTTCCAACCAGTCCTTGTCGAAGGTTCAGCATTACAACTTCATCCGTTAGTATGTACTGCATTCAATGCAGATTTCGATGGAGATCAAATGGCTGTTCACGTACCTTTATCAAGAGAATCGGTACTAGAAGCTAAAAAAATAATGATGTCTACTAATAATATGTTAGCTCCTAGATCTGGAGAACCTATTGTTGCGCCAAATTTAGATATGGTATTAGGGATATATTTTCTTACTGGAACCGAAGAGAAAAAAGATGACAAAAAGATTAGAGCATACGCTAATCTTGAAAGTGCTGTGTTCGACTACGAAACAGAAAAAATTAAATTACGAGAAATAATAAAAGTAAAAATAGATGGTGAATTTGTAGAAACAACAGTAGGTATAATCTTGTGGAATAATGTTATACCCAATGAATTAGGATTTAGAAATCACAGATTTACTAGATCAGAAATTGAAGATTTAGTAGCTGAATGTTTTGATAAACTAGGAAAAGACAAAACAACTGTGGTGCTTGATGATATCAAAGATATCGGATTTAAATTTGCTACAGTATCTGGAACTACTATAGCGATAAAAGATATCGTTACACCTCCTCAAAAACAATCTCTATTATCATCTGCAGATCAAAAAATTAGAAAATTGAATGACCAATATATGGAAGGAATGATTACTGAAACAGAAAAATATCAAAGTTCAGTAAATATATGGGAGGATGTTTCAAAGAAAATGGAAAAAGCTGTTTCTGATTCGCTACCTAATTACGGAGGAATTTTTGCAATGGCCGATTCAGGAGCTAAGGGTAATCTAGCACAAATCAAACAAATGGCTGGAATGAGAGGGCTAATGTCTGATCCCAAAGGTAGAATTATAGAATTACCTATTAGGTCTTCTTTTGCTGAAGGGCTAAGTGTTATGGAATATTTCATTTCAACACATGGAGCAAGAAAAGGTTTGGCTGACACAGCTTTAAGAACTGCAGATTCTGGGTATCTAACACGCAGACTTGCAGATGTTGCTCAAGATTTAGTAGTTAATACAGCTGATGATGAACTTGCTGTAGGAATAAAAATAACCCAAGCTGAGGATAGAACAATGCAATCAAGTTTAGCTGATAGAATAGTAAGCAGATACGCGTCTATCCCAGTAATCCATCCTGAAACTGGAGAAGAAATAGTAGATACTGACACAATAATATCTCCAGAATTAGCAAAAAAAATACAAGATGCAGGAGTTACGGAAGTTTGGTGTTTTTCTCCTCTTTCATCCACAGCAAAAAAAGGAATTTCACAGAAGTGCTATGGCTCTTCTCTAGCAACTGGTGAAGTAGCCATGATGGGAGAAGCAGTAGGGATTATAGCTGCACAATCTATTGGTGAGCCAGGTACTCAATTAACAATGAGAACTTTTCACACTGGAGGAATTGCGGGACTGGATATCACTTCAGGTCTTCCAAGGGTGATTGAATTATTTGAAGCTAGAATTCCTAAAGGTGTATCTATACTCTCAGAAATTTCAGGAACAGTGAAACTTGGTAGTATTGGAGAATTAAGAGTAGTTAGAGTTACAAATATTGAAAAAAATTCTGTTACCATTCCTATCCCTGATACGCACCGAGCTGCAGTAAAAACAGGTGCACGAATAGGAGTTGGTGATATTATAATATCAGTAAAAAAGGCTTTGATTTCAAAATTAAAAAAAGAAGAAAATTTTGAGGAAATTGCCAAAGGCATTGTAGCTCCTTATGAAGGTGTAGTAGACGTCACCAAGAAAGATTTAACAATAACTTGGGAAGATGAAAATGAAAGAGAGTATGCTATCCCAGCTGCATCAGAATTACTTGTATCTGATGGTCAAAAAATTGTAGCTGGAGATCCTATAACTTCAGGGCCAAAAAACCCACATGAAATTCTAAGAATATTAGGAATTGAATCCGTACAGGCATACTTAGTTGCAGAAGTTCAAGCAGTTTATCGATCTCAAGGTGTTCATATTCATGACAAACATATAGAAGTCATACTAAAACAAATGCTCAGAAAAGTTCGTTTAGAATCTGCAGGCGATACGGGGTTATTACCTGGTGAGTTAATTGATAAAAATGATTTTGCAGATATCAATTTATCAATGATTGAACAAAATAAAGAACCAGCTATTGCTTCCCCAGTGTTGTTGGGAGTTACAAGAGCCTCTCTTGTAACCGATTCATTCTTAGCAGCTGCCAGTTTCCAAGAGACTGCAAGGGTTTTAACCGAAGCCGCTGTAAATGGTGCAGTAGATCAACTTTCAGGACTTAAAGAAAATGTAATTATTGGCAGATTAATTCCAGCTAGAATGGATCAATCACCAGAGGGTCTTGCACTATTAGGCATGGATGAAGAAAAATCTCTTCAGGGTTCCATGACTGGTATGACTGAGGCTCCTGCAACTTTTGAAGAAGCTTTGGCAGCTATAGCAAATGATTCTGACAATACTGACAATTCTGAAAAGCCAAAACGTGATTTAGGGAACGTAGATCTTCAGAGTATTGATGAAATCATAAATGAACTACCAGATGATAGTTCTGTTACTGAGGAAAGTTCTGAGGAAGATTCTGAAGAAGAACCTGTCGAAGAAGAATAGAATTACTAGTTTTGGGCGGTTAGCTCAGCTGGCTAGAGCGCGTCGTTGACATCGACGAGGTCACAGGTTCAAGTCCTGTATCGCCCACCAGTATAAAATAGGTATTGTTTGGGTGTTCTGGAATGTTTAATATTAGCTTTTTCACCTTTTTTTTCACCAAAATTCTTGGATTTACTGGTTATTTTGTAATTTCTAGAAAAGTCACATATAGGATTGTTACATTATTCGTAGCCGTCTGATTTAATTAAATAGTAGCTATTAATGTTCTAGCCAGAATCTGTTGATAGCTACAGATAAAAGGTCCGTCCGTTTTTGAAAGGGCGGATTTTTTTATTGAGATTATACTAGTTGTTATAATAAATGAATGCAAGATATAAAATATTACATAATAATAGCAGGTGTACTTATTTTATTTGCTCTTGTAATTTCTTTTTTTGTTATTGGATTCACATCACGTTGACAGAACACTCTTTAGGAGCAAGCTATCAACTTACAGATTTGTAATATTACACCTAATGGAATGAACCATAATAAAAAATAATTTGGGTTAGCTAACATTAGACTGCTAACTCTGACATCATGTTGAGGTTTTTAAATATGAGAAAATATGTTTTTGGATATTTTTTTGTTGTGGTCTTATATATTTTTATTGAATTCATCATCAATGAATATTCAAACATAGATGATTTTACTTTTCTTTGGATTTTTCAGGCTATTTGGCTTTTTGTTGGACTCGTATTATTTCTTTACCTTATTATTTCTTGGTTTAGGAATAGTGATGATA
>Ga0209034_10001416_pt1 | contig 11671 bp, 11 predicted proteins | sample MarorgKNORR_S2LV_2_FD_188219 | JGI IMG/M metagenome (GOLD analysis project Ga0209034, IMG submission 188219) | Marine microbial communities from the Southern Atlantic Ocean, analyzing organic carbon cycling - 250m_A/KNORR_S2/LV (SPAdes) (version 2) | ecosystem: Environmental > Aquatic > Marine...
TTACGAGCAATGGGTGAACTCCCATAACGGACGCACTGCCGTGGGTGCCAGTTCCATCCCTCAGCGCCGGTTCCGAGGCATGGTTCGTTTCATTGAGAGTTACATAGGCGGCGAAGAAACAGATATAAAAGAACAGCCGAAAGACATGAGTCTTCCCCAGTTCCTTCGCCACTGTGTAAATGACCTAAAGGCATTTTATTACGAGGCCAGAATGGCCCAGCGACCAGACGGTGCAGACCGGGACATCCACGATTGGTTTTGGTCGGAAACCGCCATGGGAGCTTTGGTCATGGCCTTGGGTGCCCATATGAGTGGCATCGACGACGAAGAGACCAAATCAGTGGCTTACGGAATCGCTAGATAACCCTTTACGGCCACATACATCATCAAATAAATCAGGAAGTGAGCACAACAATGGTTACCTACAGCTACGACCACATCCACCTGCGCAGCCGCCATCCGTTGGAGACGGCCAGATACTTCAACAAGATGTTTGGAGCTGAAATTAAGGAGAGCGTCCAATCTGATGGTCAATCGCGAGTCGATATCGACATAAACGGCCTGGTGGTATTCATCGCACAAGCCGAAGACACCACCCCCGATGGCCCCCACGACCCATATGTCGGCTTGGATCACTTTGGATTGAGGGTGGACAACCTGGAAGCCGCGGCCACTGAACTCAAGGCCAAGGGTGCCGAGTTCTCCATGGAACCCAAGGACCTACGCCCCGGATTACGCATCGCATTTGTACGGGCCCCTGGAGACGTTCGTATCGAACTACTCGAACGCAGCGACTAACTCCATGTTGCTTCTTAATAAAAAGGCCGACGCTACTTGCGTCGGCCTTTTTATTTCACATTTTGAGTCTTCTAGACAGAGCGGTCATTACTTGAACCCTTGATCCATAAATAGATTTCTATAGCGATGCTAAACCCGCCGATTAGAACGAACAACCAACCTATACCTGTAATCAACCACTGCCCGACAGGTGAAACTAGAATCAAACCGAGCAGAAAAAGCAGTCCACCGCAACCAACTTTGGCGCTTGGTCCTGCTCCGCCAAGATTGATCTGTTTAAACAGCATCTTATTTAGATTTAACCTTTAACCATTTTGAATCTAGCCTCGGAACGCTCAACTCGACCTTCTTCGGTCAACTTATCAAGATGGGTTCGCACATTACGCCCAGCAGCGCTCCGCAGATTACGCCGCAGGTTCCGTGAGTAGACGGCGGTGACGATATCATCCACTGATTCTACTCCAGACTCTAAAGCGGCCAGCACCTGGTCTTCACGCTCAGTACGGTGTCGAATGTACCCCGCCACTCTGGCGGTGCCGTTCTTGATAATCTGGCCGTGGCCCGGGCAAATCAAGTTCGGCTTCAGCCCGGCAAGGGTTTCAAGCGATTCCATATATTGTTTCAAATTGCGCACGCTGGAGGACGAGTTGCCCAGTATGGTGTCTCCACTGAAGATAACTTTGTCTCCCGGTATGTAGTAAGAGACGTGGTCAGCTTCATGTCCTGGAGTGAAGTGTGCCCTCAGCTTGACCCCACCGCCGGCAATCACAGATTCTCTGGAACGGAGTTTCTCCACGGTGCCACCCCCCAGCTTATGGGTAAGCAGCGGCTCCAGCTTGGGGTGGCATCGGACGATACAGCCAAACTGCTCTTGGAGTCGGTCCAACCCACCGATGTGGTCTCCGTGGCCATGGGTAATCACTATAGATGATATACGCGGCTCGCCGAGCTCTGAATAAAAATCTTGAATCTGCTTGGTCCAAGCGCGATATGGTTCTCCGGAGTCCACCATCACCATGTGGTCATTTGGGTCACCCACAAAATAGATGTGGGTACCGCCGGGGTGCATGGCCCCAAAGGTACTTGAGTCTTCTTCAATATGTGTGGCGTAGATATTCTCGCTAATCTGCATCGGCCCGTTATTCCCCATAAATAAATACTGAGACTTTAGGTGCTCGGATAGTAGCTCTGAGCCTGAGGTCCGTCAATCCCCAGACGACCATATGGTAATATCCTGTTGATTCAACCACCCCGTCACAGAGGATTGAAAGCAAACATGATCTCTGAAATGATTACCCATGATGACCTGCAATCTGCTATCCCCAATCTGACTGGCACAATCTCTTTGAAAGGATTGGAGGGGCGAGTAAAAATCTACCGGGACAAGTACGGTATTCCCAGGATCAAAGCAGGTTCAGAAATGGATGCTTACTTTGCACAAGGATTTTCCACAGCACAAGACCGATTATGGCATATGGAATATGACCGTCGCCGAGGTTCGGGTCGCTGGGCGGAGGCGGTGGGTCAACAGGCGGTGTCCCAAGACATCATGATGCGGCGATTCAGAATCGAAGCTAGCGCCAAAGCCGACTATCAGGCCATGGACGCCTTTACCAAAGCTATGTTTGATGCCTATACCGCCGGAGTGAACGCGTTCATCAACAGCGGGGACGCGCTGCCGATTGAATACCGCATCACAGGACTAGAGCCTGAGCCATGGCAACCGTGGGACGGACTGACGGCCTATAAAGTCCGCCACATTTCCATGGGTGTGTTTGAATCGAAAGTCTGGAGAGCGCGCATGGTCCGCGAGATGGGAGCCGAGACAGCTGGCAGGTTGTTCCCCGGAGTCGAACCCGGATTCTTAATGATACTGCCCCCTGGCTCGACCTCTCCTGCCCCCTTGGACGACGGGCTAAAAGAGCTTACAGAGGGGGCCGCTGCACTGAACTACCTGAACGAGATGGACTCCGGCAGTAACAGTTGGGCCCTCAGTGGCGCTAAGACTGCTACTGGCAAGCCCATCTTGGCCGGAGACTCTCACAGGGCCTTGGACACACCCAACGCCTACTACCAGAACCAGGTAGCTTGTCCGGAATTCGATGTTGTGGGTCTATCATTCCCAGGCGTACCGGGATTCCCTCACTTTGGCCACAACGGGCGAGTCTCTTGGAGCGTCACCCACACCGCAGCCGACTACCAGGATTTATATATCGAGCAGTTCAATGAGGGACAGCCTGACAAATACCTTTTTAAAGACGAGTGGCTGGACGCCGAAATCGTCCAAGAAACCATCAAGGTCAAAGACGGAAGTGACGTTGAAACCACAGTAACCATCACCCAACATGGCCCGATCATCGCCGGTGACCCTACGGATGGGTCAGGCCTCGCCTTCAAATACACCGCCACTGAGAAACCTTCCACTTGGCCGGAAATTCTATGGAAGATGCTCCGTTCCGAGACCAGCCGCGAGCTTGTGGACTCCATGAAAGGATGGGTGGACCCATGCAACAACTTACTATTTTCCGATATACACGGGGATATGGGTTATCTGTGTAGAGGGCGTATTCCCATACGCTCTCGGGTCAACGGGTGGTTGCCTGTGCCCGGTTGGACAGGGGAGCACGAATGGGAGGGAGATATTCCATTTGAGGAATTACCGGTCTCCATCAACCCAGCTGAGGGCTATATCGCCACTGCCAACAATCGACCGGTGGGCGATGATTATCCCCACTATATTGCCATCGACTTTACCCCTGAATACCGGGTCAAACGGGTTACTGAGGGTCTAAAATCGCTGGACCGCCCCACGGCTGAGGATATGGCCAAGGTACATGCCCAGCGGGTGTCCATTCCTGCGTTGGCGTATATGGAAGTGGTCAAGCAGATCGAAACACACGATGAAGGAAGCAAAGCGGCCAAAGAACGGCTTCTGGAGTGGGACTGCCAAATGGACGCAGATGCAGTTCAACCGACAATATACAGCGCCATGCGAGACGCCCTACTGAAAGAGGTGTTGGAGACTAACTTAACCGATAATCTGGCATATGAGGCTTGGCACCCGGCGGACAGGGGCCTGGGATCATTCTCCAACAGGCTCAAAGCCAGGTTGGTATCCATGATTGAACAAGATGATTGTTCCTTGTTGCCCAAAGGCGACACCTGGCCCACAGCAGTCTCCAGAGCATTGGCTACGGCCGTGTCTACACTATCTGGACGGTTTGGCGACGGAATTGACCAGTGGCAGTGGGGGAAGGTACATCAAGCGCGACCCAAACACAATCTCTCTGCGGCGTACCCAGAATTGGCCAAACTGCTAGACCCTCCGGCCATCCCCACCAGCGGCGATGGCGACACGCCGCTCCAGGGCGGTTATTCTCCCGCTAATCCCAATACCGTGACCAGTCTGTCGGTGGCTCGTTACTCCTACGACACCTCCAACTGGGAGAATTCTCTGTGGGTGGTGCCGTTGGGCAGTTCCGGCCATCCAGGCAGCGTCCACTATGCTGACCAGTCAGATACATGGCGACAAGTCAAGATGGTTCCCATGGGATACGACTGGGACAGCATCACAAATACTTTCGAGACCGAACAGACATTAAATCCCGGTTAGGGAATTCCAGACTAGGAACTGAGTTCTTCCCCCAATAAATCCAAGGCAGCCTTGGCGGCTCCCTGTTTGCAGGCATCGCGGTCGCCAGACAAGAGGACTTCAATGGCTCTATCCTCGCCATCTTTGACTGCCAGTCCGATCCAGAATGTGCCGATCGGTAATCCGGCGCGGCCTGCAGCAGGTCCAGTTACTCCGGTGGTGGACACTGCATAGTCTGTCCCGCAAAGTTCCAACGCACCTCTGGCCATCCCGATCGCCATCTGGCTGCTGACAGTGCCGTGGGTAGGAGAAATATCATCGGGCACACCCAGTACCTTCTCTTTCAGCCCACCGGTATAGGCGATGATGCCGCCGGGGAAATATTTAGAGCTACCGGGGATGGCACCCAGCATGTATCCAATCAGTCCTGCAGTGTCGGCCTCGGCTACTGAAACGGTCTTCCCTCGAGAAGTCAGTATTTCTGCGATTTCTTGTACTTCCATTGAAATTCTCCTTTCAACTGGTGATAACTAATTTTCGGGTTTTTGCAGCAATATGAAAAATTCGTGGTTTCCAGCATCGCCCTGGATCGGCGACCGGCAGATGTTCCGAACTCGAATGCCTTGGCCGACAGACCAGTTAACGATTTTACCCAACACATCGGCATGCACTTTGGGATCTTTGATCACGCCGCCGCGTCCAACCTGGGTTTTCTGAGCTTCAAACTGGGGTTTCACCAGCGAAACTATATAGTGACCTGGATTCAGGTGACGCATTGCTTCTGGAATCACCATGCTTATCGATATAAACGACACATCCATGATTATCAGGTCCACCGTCCCTGGAAGCTCAAAGGGGTAGCGAGCGTTGGTCTTCTCCATCACCGTCACTCGTTCGTCCTGCCGGAGGCCGTAGTTCAGTTGTCCATGGCCCACGTCGACTGCGTAGACTTTTTTTGCACCGCGCTGGAGCACACAGTCAGTAAACCCCCCGGTGGAAGCACCAACGTCCAACACGGTCGCCCCCGAAACATCAACCTGAAATTCTCCCAGGGCGTGAGCTAATTTGAGTCCACCTCGACTGACGTAGGGTAGGCGGCCTTTGACCTCAAGTTCCACGTCCTCCAGTAGGGTAGAACCAGACTTTAAGACTCGGCCGGTGGGTGTGTAAACCACACCTTCCATTATCAAGGCTTGAGCTTGTTCCCTAGAATCAGCCAATCCTCTTTCAAAAAGCAGGCGGTCGGCGCGAATTTTAGATGGGCGTTCTGTCAAAGAGACTCATGCATGCGAGGTCGAATCAAGAAAATCTGGTCAAGTCATATGCCTAATTAAGACTACGTTCCCCGTTATTCGCCGATAAAGTTTGGGCGGCGCTTTTCCAAGAAGGCTTTGTATCCCTCTAGATAGTCTTTGGTATCAAACTGAGTCAATGGTAGATCGTCCTCTTCCTTGGTGAGGTTCTCTAGAGATGGCTTGTTCTCCACCTGGCTCATGGTCAGTTTGTTCACCGCGTGGGACAGTGGTGCCAGGCACGCGATGTCTGCAGCCAACTTGTAGGTGTAGTCGGAGAGTTCATCAATTTTCACCACCTGATTGACCAGCCCTACGCGCAACGCTTCCTCCGAGTTCAGCAGGCGTGCGGAAAGTAGGATATACATAGCATTGCCCTTACCCACCAGGTTAACCAAACCGCGCATCTCTCGGTGACCAATGCTGATGCCCAGCTTGCCCACCGGGATACCCATCCGTATATCATCGCTGGCAATACGTAGGTCTGTGGCCACAGCTAATTCACACCCACCGCCAACAGCAAACCCGCGGATCATGGAGATTGTTGGCGTAGACATTTCGGCCAGCGTTTTCAAAGCACCGTTAACCGCGTCGTTATAGCTTCGGCCTTTGGTAGAGTCGGAACGGTAATCGTCAAAGTCTTGAATGTCTGCGCCGGCTGAAAAAGCCTCCTCCCCGGCCCCGGTAATCACCACCGCTCTAACCGCCCGATCTGAATCTAATTTCTGCATGATATCGGAGAATTCCCGCCACATAGCAAAGCTGATAGCGTTCCGTTGACTAGGACGATTGAAAGTGACTGTGGCCACTGGGTTTGAATAGTCCAGAATGATGTAATCGTTCAAGGCGTTGGTGTCCTGTTTTACCAGTATGAAGTGTAATTGGTGAAGGATTTGGGCAGGTTAGGCAAGTATATCCCTAAGCCTGACGGGTGTCACCACTGGGACAACAAAAGAAAAAAACGGCGGGCATGATGCCCGCCGTTTTTTTAAACACAGATTGAACTGCGTCTGTACTGTTTACCGGCCTCGCAGCTTGGGGTCCATGACGTCTCGTAGCCCGTCTCCCAAGAAGTTCACTGCGAACACCACCAGAGCGATGGCAATACCAGGGAACACAGCCAACCATGATGTTACGTCGATGTATTTCCGTCCGAGTTGTAGCATTCCACCCCAGGTGGGAACATCTGGTGGAACGCCGACGCCCAAGAAGCTAAGGGCCGCCTCAACCACGATCGCAAAGCCCACAGTGATAGTGATTAAAACGATATAAGTAGCCATCACGTTGGGTAAAATGTGCTTCCATACGACCCTTCCGGCAGTGGCTCCGATGGCTCTAGCGGCCAGGGTATAGTCCAATTCCTTGATGCTTAGGGCTTGCGAGCGAACGACCCGTGTAGCCCCAGGGGTGAGAATCGCTATCAGAGCGATGATTACGTTTCTATCAGAAGCTCCAAGAGCTGCCATAAGACCAAGAGCCAAGATGATCGGAGGGAACGCCATCAAAGAGTCCACAACCCTCTGGACAACCAGATCAAATAGGCCGCCCATGTAGGCGCTGAATATTCCGATGATAGTACCAGCACTAATCCCGATCACGGTACTCAACAGCCCTACTTTCAGAGACACCCAGGTACCGAACATCAGCCGACTAAGAACATCTCGACCCAACTGGTCAGTGCCTAAAATCAAATCAGTACCAGGGCCACCAAATTTACTGGCAACCCCTATCTGCTCAGGGTCATAAGGGGCAAGGCCTGCGTAGCGGGTCAAAAACGCAATAACAATCATGGCAGCAAGAACCACACCCCCGCTAAAGGCTAGTGGTTTATTCTTGGCAAACCGTATTACGTTTTGATATACGGCGATATGAAATTTTGGTTTGGGCTTGATCCTTAGATTCGCCTCTAAGATATCTACTTCGCCTGTTTCTGTTTGATCCGCAAACATCTGTTAATCCTATATGAAACCTAAATTTCGGCCTTTCGAATTGATTTACAGTCGCCTCTAACAGCGGTTACTTATTGATCAGGCGTACCGAATTCTGGGGTCGAGCCATCCGTACAGTAGGTCAACTAGCAGGTTGATGCACACGATGGCTATACCAATAATCACGATGGCGGCTTGGATTAGAGGGAAGTCCCGGTGCTGTACTGCTTCAATGAGGATACGTCCCATTCCGGGAATCAAGAATATCGTCTCAATAACAACCGTCCCGCCGAACAGGCGACCGAACTGCCAGCCGGAAATTGTCAGGATTGGCAAGATGGCATTTTTCAGTCCGTGACGGAATAGAACTACCTTCTCAGATAGACCCTTTGAACGGGCTGTACGCATGTAGTCTTCCCGGATTATCTCCATCATTGAGGACCGGGTCACTCTAGCTATGAAAGCCATTTCATACAGGGCTAGTGCTAATGCAGGGAATATCATCTGAGAAAGGTTCTGGACGGGGTCTTCCCATAAATTCACATAGCCCAATGACGGTAACCAGTTAAAGATCTTCAACAAGAACAGGATCATCATCACTGCTACCAAAAAATTGGGAACAGCAATACCGATAAGCGTGAAAATCCTAGACCCGTAGTCCAGTGGGCTATCTGGTTTGATAGCAGAAACAATACCGAGCGGAACTGCAACCACCACCGCGAGAAGGGTGGCTAATACGGCCAACTCTACTGTGACTGGAATTCGACCACCAAGCTCCGTCATCACGGACGACTTGAACCAGAGCGATTCTCCAAAATCACCTTTTGCTACGCCCCCGATCCATGATCCATATTGAACGAAAACATTACGATCAGTTCCCAGTTCTTTTCTGAGTTTTTCCAAGTCCTCCGCCGTATACGATCCGCCGCCGTCGCCTTCTAAAATGGCAATCGCCGGGTCACCTGGTAATACGGCCATCACAATGAAAGCAATCAGCGTAACGAGGAGAACCGTGGGGACAAATAGGATTATCCGTTTTATGACGTATTGTTGCATTATCAGCTTGTCCGGTTTTCGATTTCGAAGGTGATTATACCCGTTCGTCCGGTAACAATATATAGGGGCAAATTATATAAGGGCAACTTGACTGTTACGGTGAAAACGGCACCACGACAAGAGAAGCCCTAGTAATCTATTTCACGACGATTTGTAACATAAAAAGAGTCGTCATTTTCGATACGCAGATAATAGCAGATTAAGTCGGTATGCACTATTGGCAATTCACTGGCTTTACAAGAGTCAGATCCGTTTTAAACGCCTATATAAATGATGGCCTACTCCTGGACAGGAGTAGGCCATCATTTATTCCTACACTGTTAAACCCGACCTAGTCGTTTAACGATCTAGCCAGAGGTCTTCGTGTTTGAAGCTGTATTGGACTGTCGCGGGAGCATTGAATCCCTTAACATCCTCATGCGTCAGCCAGAAGAACTGCCCCCAGTACAGGGTCACCCAGTGGTTATCTTCAAATCCCTGAGAGATATCGTCAGGATTCGTCGGGACTAAGAAGTCCTCGTAGTCCTTGAGGAGTTGCTGACGTTTGGCAGGGTCTTGTTCGACCTTCTGGGCCTCGAAAGCGGTTCTGGCAATCTCGGGTTCCCAGTCGGTGTAGTTACGAGTACCGCCCTTAAGGTAGACACCGCCTAACAGAGCGTCTGGGTCGAGAACAGTCATGCCCTCTCCTTGGCAGGCCAATTCCCAATCACCAGTGCCGGCTCGCGACGTCCCGTATAGGGCGTATCCTGCCGCACTTTCATGCGTCATGATATCGCCGTCAATACCCAAGGTATCGGATAACTGTTGCTTCACTACGGAACAGACATCGGGGTAGTTACCTACCTGACGGGCATCATATTTCACGGTGAAGCCATCAGGATAACCAGCGTCGGCCATAAGCTGCTTGGCGTAGGCTAAGTCGGCCTTTCCGCCTTCACTGTTCTTATCGCGCATACCAGGGAAGGTCGCGCATTCCTCAAAGCTGTAACCCATACTCCACAAGGCACATGGAGTATCAGCTGTATTATCTTCGAGAATCTCGTTCAACTGAGCTCTGTCTAAGGCCAAGTAAATGGCCTTTCGAACTCTGGGATCGCTGAGCTTCTCCGCTTTGCGGTTCATCATCAGGCCCCAGTTTCGACTACCTCCAAGACTGTTCGCAATTATATGACCATTTGAAGTGCCGACCGTGTCAGCGTCCAATTGCTTGTACTCAGTGGGCGATAGGTTCGAGAATCCACCATTCATCATATCGAGGGTGCCGGCTTTGAACTGAGCGACCAAAGTGCCAGTATCGGTGATGATGAAGTGTTCTATGCTGTCAAAGTAAGGGCGACCCTCTTTGAAGTAGTCCGGATTCTTGGATACCGAGTAACCGTTACCTCGTTGGTACCCTTCCAGGACGAACGGTCCTGAACCAGCCTTACTGGCCATGATACCTTCAGCCTGGTTCAGGTCTACCCCTGACTCCAATATGTGCTTCGGCAGTACCTTGGCATAGTCTAATGCCAGGAAGTTCATGAACGCCCCAGACGGGAAGGAAAGGTTCATCTCAACGGTATGATCGTCGATTTTCTTGATCCCGCCTTCGGATTCAGGAACTGTGTAGTTCCGGAACAGACCTGAGCGACCCATAGAGTTCTCAGTGTCCATATAACGACCCAGAGCGTATACCACGTCATCTGCGGTAACGCTTACACCGTCTCCCCAAGTGGCATTCTCAGCCAAATGGAAGGTGAATGTCTGCCCTCCGTTAGAACTTTCCCAGCTGGTTGCCAAGTCTCCGACGATTTCCGTCGTGTTAGCTCCAGTAGAGAACTGTACCAACTGGTTATAGAGCTGCGAATAGGCCTGGATGCTGGAAAGAGACGCGGAACCTAGCGGGTCCCAGTCCTTCGTGTCGGCATACGCAGACATACGTACATTTCCGCCGTATTTCGAATCACCACCGGTCACTGCCGGTATTTCAGTCGCAGCTGCTGGAACTGCTGTGGATGACGCAGCCTGCTCTGTATCTGTATCCGATGATCCGCACGCAACAGCAACAATCAATAAGATCGCCGAAACGATTGGAAGCAGAGTCCTAAGGTTAAGAAAGCGATGCCTCGACATGTAGTCTCCTCCGTTGATTGATCGTAGGTCTTACTCAGAAATTAAGCCCTCGTCATTCGGGCCTTTGGCTTAGGCATTTCCTGGGCAAGGCAATGGCAATTTTGGTTCAATAGAATCACGTTTATTAATGCAAAGTATTCACTTCACCAAATCCAAAGCCGCGCAATCTTAGCGTAACGAATAATCCAAGTCAATGGGTTTAATAGTGAGTTAATACATTGATATATAGATATAGATAACTACGATAAATATTTAGTGATTCAAAGTTAAATCGAATTTCTGCCTTTAACAAATATATATACACTATTCGGCGCAGGTGGATTTCAGATCCAAGTTTAAGAACCATTTTGGTAGAAACCACACTGAGATTAGTACATCAGATGGGCAAAAGAGCAACTAGGGTTAGCTAAAAGAAAAAAGTTCGGCTCTACTTAAGCAGAGCCGAACTTTTTGTTGCCTTACTAACTTAGTCGCTGTTCGTTTAGCGATCTAACCAGAGGTCTTCGTGTTTGAAGCTGTATTGGACTGTCGCGGGAGCATTGAATCCCTGGACATCCTCATGCGTCAGCCAGAAGAACTTACCCCAGAACAGAGTCACCCAGTGATTGTCGGTGAATCCCTGAGAGATATCGTCAGGATTCGTCGGAATCAAGAAATCCTCCAAATCCTTCAACTGCTGGCGACGCTTTGCTGGATCTTGTTCAACTTTCTGATTTTCAAAAGCGTCCCTGACATTCTCGGGTTCCCAGTCGGTGTAGTTACGCGTGGCTCCCTCAAGGTAGACACCGCCTAACAGAGCGTCTGGGTCGAGAACAGTCATGCCTTCTCCTTGGCAGGCCAGCTGCCAATCACCAGTGCCGGCTCGCGACGTCCCGTATAGGGCGTATCCTGCC
>Ga0209034_10001419_pt1 | contig 11661 bp, 12 predicted proteins | sample MarorgKNORR_S2LV_2_FD_188219 | JGI IMG/M metagenome (GOLD analysis project Ga0209034, IMG submission 188219) | Marine microbial communities from the Southern Atlantic Ocean, analyzing organic carbon cycling - 250m_A/KNORR_S2/LV (SPAdes) (version 2) | ecosystem: Environmental > Aquatic > Marine...
GTATGCCACCGACGGCTGGAGAAGGTATTGGTATTGACCGCCTGGTTATGCTATTCACTGATAGTCCTTCTATCCGTGATGTGATCCTTTTCCCTCAATTAAAAAAGCAATCAGGGATCAGTTCTTGATTCATCTCCTATATGTCCTTTGAACTTTTTATCAGTCTCCGTCATTTAAAATCTAAGCGAGCGCAAAAGTTTATTTCTCTTAATACCTGGATATCAATCGGTGGCGTAGCTTTGGGGGTAATGGCTTTGATCGTTGTCATTGCCGTAATGTCTGGTTTTGGAAAAGATCTTCGCGATAAGATTCTAGGTACAAACAGCCATATTGTTGTGACCAATATTACACGATCAGGGATGGATGATTTTGAGTCTGTTCTCAAAAAGGTAATGCAATCGGACGGAGTCAAGGCGGCTGCACCCTTTATTCTTAATCAAGTGATGTTGACGTTTGGTAGTAAATCTTCGGGTGTTGTTGTCCGTGGTGTGGATCCGGAACGTGAAGCGATGGTTTCTGATCTGGAGAAAAATTTGATTCAGGGTGAAATTGGCATGCTGAAAAGACGCAAAAAAAATAAAGCAGACCCTGGTCATGACAATATTATTTTAGGAAAAGAACTATCTCAAAAGCTTGGTGTTCAGGTAGGTGATGCAATATCTATGGTTTCGCCTGCATCACGATTAACGCCTATGGGCTTAATTCCAAAAATTAAACTGTTTAAGGTTGTAGGGCTATTTGAATCTGGCATGTTTGAATATGATTCCAGTCTGGCTTTTATTTCTATCCAATCAGCACAAAGATTTTTTGCGATGAAGGGTAAAGTAAGCGGGATCGAAATTCGAGTGGAAGATATAGATAGTGCAGATCAAATTGCTGAACTCCTTCAGGAAAACCTTGGTTTTCCTTATTACGTCAGAGATTGGATGCGAATGAATAAAAATCTTTTTTCGGCCCTGCGTCTTGAAAAGATTGTCATGTTTATTATTCTCATTTTAATCATTTTAGTGGCAGCTTTTAATATAGTGAGTACGCTTTTTATGGTAGTGATGGAGAAAACGAAGGAGATAGCGATCTTAAAATCCATGGGTGCATCACGTACCAGCATAATGAAGATTTTCAGTTTTCAAGGATTAATTATTGGTTTGCTAGGAACCCTAATTGGTTGTATTGGAGGATTCACCATTGTTCCCAATCTTAACGAAATAGTAGGTTTTATCGAAAACATATTTGGTATAACAGCGTTCCCAAGCGATGTTTATTATCTTGATAAATTACCTTCTGAAATTCAATATATGGATTCATTTCTTATAGTAGTATTTTCAATCTTTATTTGTTTTGTAGCTTCTTTATATCCGGCGTGGCGGGCTTCTCGGCTAGACCCTGTTGATGGTCTTCGTTATGAATAATACTGAAAATATAGAAAAAAAATGTCTAATCGAAATAGTAGGTGTTGATAAAAGTTATGCCACCAAACGGGAGACTATTCATGTTCTCAATGATACACATCTGAAAATATTTTCGGGTGAAGTGTTGGGAATTGTTGGTGCATCAGGTGTCGGCAAAAGTACCTTATTGCATGTTCTAGGAGGGTTGGATAAACCTGCAAAAGGTGATGTCTTGTTTAAGAGCCAGAATATTTATTGTCAGGGCAATTCTTTTCTAGAAAAATTTAGAAATATTCATATTGGGTTTGTATTTCAGTTTTTTAATTTGTTACCTGATTTCACGGCTTTAGAAAATGTTATGTTCCCAGCTTTAATCCAGAATGAAAAAAATTCTGTTGCTAAAGAAAGAGCCGAGTATCTTTTAGGTGAAGTAGTTCTGAAAGATAGAATGCACCATAAACCAGCGGAGTTGTCCGGTGGAGAAAGCCAACGAGTTGCCTTGGCAAGGGGGTTGATGAATCAGCCAGATTTATTGCTTGCAGATGAACCGACTGGAAACCTAGATACAAATGCCAGTGACCAGTTAATTGAGTTGATTCGTAAACTAAATAAGGAATTCAATCAGACTTTTGTCTTAGTAACTCATAGCCAGAGGGTTGCAGGACAGTTAGATAGGGTACTTGAGTTGGTCAATGGGAAAGTCAACCCCATCAAACAAACTTTTATGATTTGAAAATTAATATAAGGTTGTGTCTAGAACTATTTTGAAAACCTGGAAGGGGGTCGTATGAAGCTGGAAAGGGTTGCTTCATTAGTATCTGGAACCTTGGAGGGAGAAGGATCTACTGAAATTAGTGGGGTCTGCGGTGTTCATGATGCGCAAGAAGGTGATATTACCTTCTTTATCCAAAACAAATATTTAGATGCATTAAAAATTTCTAAAGCATCGGCAGTGTTGGTTGCCAAACCGATTGAGGTAGCAATTCCGCAAATTATTGTCACAAAACCAGAGCTTGCCTTTGCGCGTTTGGTTAAAGAATTTCATCCAGAACCACGTCCAATACCAGGAATCCATCCAAGAGCAGTCATTGGAGACAATGTAAAGTTGGGGCAGAAAGTGACTATTTCCGCAGGAGTTTGCGTTGGAGACGCCGTTTCCATTGGCAATAATGTGATTTTGCATCCTAATGTGGTGATCGGTAACAATTGCAAAATTGATGACAATTGTATTATTTATCCCAATGTCACTCTTTATAGAAAAACGGAATTGGGAAAACATGTCATTATTCATTCAGGTACCGTAATTGGTGCAGATGGATTTGGTTACACCTTGGATGAAAAGGGTTGTCATTATAAGATTAACCAGTTTGGACGGGTAGTTATTGAAGATTTTGTGGAAATAGGTGCTAATAGTTGTATAGATCGAGCAGCTATGGACACAACTCTTATTAAAGCGGGAACTAAAATTGATAACCTGGTACAGATTGCCCATAACTGTAAGGTGGGCGAACATTCGATTTTAGTAGGTCAGGTGGGTTTGGCAGGAAGCTGTAAATTGGGTCACCATGTGGTATTGGCAGGCCAAGTGGGATTAGCTGATCATGTAACTCTTGGAAACTATGTAACCATGACTGCCAGAACAGGAACCTTTCGTGATCTAGAAAACAATGCGGTAGTCAGTGGTTGGCCGGCAGTTCCAACCAGCACATGGAAACGCTACGTGGCTACCTTACCCAAACTCCCCGATTTGGCTCGAAAGGTAAAGGATTTGGAGGCGCGATTAAGTGAAATTGAAAACAATTCTATAGATAGGTAGAATAGGCCAATAACATTATATTTAATTAACTCTTAAATAAAAATCACTAAAGATGAATTCGTCATTAAAAGTATTAAAAATAATTATTTGTTTTCTTTGTTTCTTAGCCCTTGGTTTCACGTCGGAAAAAATGACAGACGAGGAAATAGAAAAGTACATCCAGAAAAAAATCAAACGAAATGACAAACTCCTTAGAATCAATGGTAAAAATTTAGGTGATGAAGGAGTGAGTCATTTGGCCAAGTTGCCTCTATTGCAAACACTAACAACTTTAATTCTTTATAAAGGGAACTTCGGTGATGAAGGGGTGCGTATGCTGGCCGCATCCGAAAACCTTGCTCAACTGAAAGCTCTTTACTTGGAAAATAATAATATCACTGATAAGGGTGTTGCATTTATTTCTAAATCACAATCCTTATCGAATTTGAAGGTTTTAAATTTGTACCATAACCGAATCACGGATGAAGGCGCATCTTTGATTGCTGATTCGGATACCCTGTCTCAGTTGGAGAAATTGAACCTGAACTACAACCAACTTCATGACTCGGGAGCCATAGAACTTACTCGCTCTAACAAGTTAAAACGTCTGAGAAGTATCGACTTAACTTACAACCCTATTGAAAAAGCTGGAAAAGATGCTTGGAAACGTTTCCAGTTGATGGAATGGTTGAAAGAATTAAATCGGAGTAACCGACTGAACGAGGTTGGCGCTGGTTTGATTGGCGATTTAGGTGTCGATGTTTTATTACAATCACCATTTGCTAACAAATTAGAAGTTTTGGATTTAAAAAATAATGACTTGTCGGATAAGGCGGTGATTGCGCTGTCCCGCTCGGTAAAACTAGAGCAGCTGGTTTCGCTAAATCTTTCTAAAAATAACATTACAGATATGGGGGCAAAGGCCTTGGCCCGATCCAGTAGTTTTGGAAAACTAAAAAAGTTGGATTTAAATTTTAACAGTATTGGCGATGAAGGTGCTTTGGCAATTGCGCAATCCCAAAACTTTACAAACCTAGAATCATTAAAGTTAGGTCAGAATAAAATTGGTACAGAAGGTGCTCAGGCTTTAAGCAAATCTAAAACCTTACAAAATTTGATTCATCCTATTTTTGGTTTTTATTAAAAAAATAATTAGTTGAAACAGGCATGAGTCAGAAAGCTTGGCTTGTATTAATATCAGAAGACTCCTATTCTTAGAAATCATATTTAACCATGGTACAGATACTCGATTTTGAAAGAGAAATTTTTGCATTGGAAACACAGATACATGACCTGGTTTCTCTTTCGCATATGTATGACAGTGTTGGGGATATTACCGATGAGATTTCAAAACTCAAAAAGAAACTTCGTCGGATGAAACATGATGTTTATTCCAATTTGAAAGGTTGGGATAAAACTATGGTAGCTAGGCACCGGGATAGGCCTCATATGCTCGACTATGTTGATCATATTTTTACAGACTTTTTTGAATTGCACGGGGATCGCCACGGAGGATATGGCCCATCGATTGTTTCAGGGCCTGCGAAGTTTGATGATTTCTCGGTGATGGTTGTAGGACATCAAAAAGGTAGGGAAATGGAGGAGAAAATTGCAAGAAATTTTGGTATGTCACAACCCTCAGGATATCGCAAGGCGCTTAGAGTGATGCAGATGGCGGAAAAATTTAGTATGCCAATTATTACTTTTATTGATACACCAGGAGCCTATCCTGGTGTCGATGCAGAAGAAAAAGGTCAGTCTGAAGCAATCGCTAGAAATATGTTCGGCATGGTCCCGTTAAGGGTTCCCATTATATGTGTGGTGATTGGTGAAGGCGGTTCGGGGGGAGCTCTGGCGATAGGAGTTGGTGATCGAATTTTGATGTTGGAGCATTCAGTTTATTCGGTAATCTCTCCAGAGGGTTGCGCGTCAATACTTTGGGAAGATAAGAATAAAAACAAACAAGCCGCTGATGCTTTATGTTTAACTGCAAACCATTTATTAAAATTTGAAATTATTGATCAAATTGTTCGTGAGCCATTGGGGGGTGCGCACCGCAATCATAAACGGGCAGCCATCGGTTTGAAAAAAACACTTCGTAAAAACCTTTTAGAGCTTAAAGAAATAAACCCTGACGAATTAGTTAAGTTGCGCGAAGAAAAATTTCGAAAAATGGGTAAAGTGATTGAAGAAGGAGCTTAAGATCCAAATTTTTTTATAAATGCATCTGATGCTGGAATAGATTCGAGTATTCTGATTTAATACTGATTAAATTATCGTGTGCTCCTGTTTCAACCAATTCACCATTCCTCATAACAAGAATTCTGTCGGCTCCTTCAAGCGTAGATAATCGATGAGCAATAGACAAAGTGGTTTTTCCTACCATTAGTTTGCTCAACGCTTCTTTGATATGCCGTTCAGTTCGTGTGTCCACAGTCGAGGTTGCTTCATCCAATATCAGAATGGGTGGGTCTTTTAAAAAAGTCCGGGCTATAGCGATTCGATGTTTTTCCCCTCCAGAAAGTTTTACACCCCGTTCCCCTACCTGCGTATCATAACCTTCTGGTAAATTATTTATAAATGTATCTGCATGCGAAGCGATAGCAGCCTCAATGACTTGCTGCCGGTTTGCTTTAATATTCCCATAAAGAATATTTTCAGCTACGGTTCCGTTAAACAAAAAAGGATCCTGAGAAACTAGCCCGATTTGTTCTCTTAAATAGGATAATTTTAAATCTTTAATTGGATATCCGTCAATACAGACCTGCCCTGAATCTACATCGTAAAAACGCATGATTAATTTAACGAGCGTTGACTTCCCACTCCCGGTATGCCCAACCAAAGCGATTTTTTCTCCTGCTGTTATTGAAAATTCGACACCCTTGACTACTGGTTTTCCCTCAATATACGAAAAGTGTACTTGGTCAAATTCAATCAACCCTCGAACATTGGTAGAAGGAAGAACAGCGTTAGGGCTTTCCTTTACTTCAGGAACGGTATTTATTATCTCAAACAATCTATCCCCAGAAGCCAGTGCATGCTGCAGCATGTGATTAACTGAATGCAATTGGTTGATTGGAGTATAAAAAAGTGCCAAATATCCGACAAAAGCAACAAGAGAGCCTACTGTGATTTGATTGGATTGCACTAGGCCAGCACCGAATAGCAAGATAAATACGGTTCCAAGTGACCCTAAAAACATCATGGTGGGTGAATAAATTGCCCATAAGCGCATGACCTCCAGGGTTCCATTGCAATATTCGCGACTTTTTTTATCGAACTGCTTTATTTCATGGAGTTGCCGATTAAAGGAAAGTGTTTCACGGATACCTGAAATGGAGTCCTGCAATTTGGAATTCATAGAAGCCGCACGTTTTCGCACAACATGATATTGACTGTGTGCTTTTTCCGTGTAAACCCATGCCCCGTATATAAGGAAAGGGATCGGTAGCAGTGCTAGAAGGGCCAATTTCCAATGCATGTAAAATAGTATTACTGAAATACCGATAAGGGTTAGAACTGCTGTAACAACTTGCTCCACACCATCTATAAAAATTCTCTCAACGTAATTCACATCATCATTTACACGTGACATGAGCTCTCCAGTTGACCCATTTTCAAAATATTTTAAAGACAAACTTTGAAGAGAACGATAAACATCTGAGCGCAAATCAAATACTACATTCTGCTCTACCTGGTTATTGACAACAATACGCTTATGGTTGGTAAAATTACGAGCAAGATAAACACCCGCAAGCCCGGCGATTGCCCAGTAAACCGCAACCATTTCTGAACTTTCAACAAGGTTATCCACAATTACCTTTGTAAGCCAAGGTGGCACGAGATCCAGTAGTGTGGTGAAAATCGCAAGGAAAAGAGTTAGAATAACCTTTCTTCGATAAGGCTTTAAATAGCTTAATACTCTTAATAGAGAATTCATAGATTTCAAAAATTACAATTTAGATATGTAGTATTAAAGTTTATAGTATTATCCTTCTTTATCGAAGAAGAAACTAAAAAATACAAATTTAATGAACTTTCATTATGGAATATAGAAAACTGGATGATTTAAAAGTTTCTGTCATAGGTTATGGTGCCTGGGGCATTGGAGGAGCGCCCTTCTGGAACAACGAAGGTGATAATAAATCCATTGAGTCTATTAAAATATCTTATGAAAATGGTATTAATTTTTTTGATACAGCACCTGTTTATGGTTTTGGGCACTCAGAAAAATTAATTGGTAAAGCACTAAAGGAAGTCCGTGATAAGGTTGTTATAGCTACAAAGTGCGGTCTTAGATGGGGTAAGGAGTCACTGAGCTCATTACGAAAAGATGCCAGTCGGAAATCCATACTGGAGGAGATTGACCAAAGTCTTAGGCGGTTAGATACAGATAGGATTGATCTTTATCAAGTGCATTGGCCAGATCTGGAAACTTCACATAATGAAACCATGGAGACTCTACTTGAAATTCAAAACCAGGGGAAAATTCGCTACATTGGTTTGAGTAATTATTCAGCAGAACAGATAAAGGAAAGTCTACAGTATGGGAAAATCATTTCATTACAACCGGAGTTTAGTTTGCTAGCTCGGGAAATTGAAAAAGATACAGTTCCTCTTTGTCTGGAAAAGAAAATCGGGATCATAGCTTATAGCCCTCTCGCTTCTGGAGTGCTTACCGGTAAATACCACAAAAAAACAAAGTTTAAAGATTGGCGAAGCAAGGGAATAATTGGTACTTTTACAGGTGAAGGTTTTGTTGACAACATAAGCAAAGTGGATCGGTTAAGAGAAATTGCTCGTGAAGAGGGAAAAACTTGTGGCCAGACTGCTATAAATTGGGTGTTACGGCAACCGGGTCTTGTAACAGCGCTTGTCGGAGTTAAAAATTCAAGCCAAATGGAAGAAAATATAAAAGCAATAGGGTGGCAACCATCCAAAGAGAATTGCAAAAAAATAGAAGAAATTTTTGCGCTACCTGTCTCAGGAAAAATTTCTAAGGTATAGGACTAGAAGAAATATTTTTATTGCTCTGCTGGCCAAGGACCATATTAGTTAGCTCCTGAGAATCTTTTTGTAACCTCTTAATCAGTTTATTCATTGTCTGAGTTTCAGGTTGTAATGCGTTTAAGGCTTGATTCATATCCTCAATTGATTTTTTAAAATTATATTTTGGGTTTCCATACATCTTGCTTTCCATTTCAATAATTTCTTCATCCACTTTTTTTTCAAGAGATCTTAAGGTTTGGTTTACATGACTTTGAAGAGCAGATATGTTGGTTTCTAAGTTAGCATATTGAGCACGTTGAAGAGTCTGATTGGTATAAATGAAGCCGAAAAGAAGTACAAAAAGTGCTGTATAAAAAAGAATTTTAAGCGTAGTTATTTCGCTTTTTCTTTTTTTGACATTGGCTTTAATGGCGCTCAATTCACTGGAAATTTGCCTTAAAGATTCATCCAGCCTTTCTATTTCTTTTTGTGAGCTGCTTTCCTTTGAAATCTCCCGCCTTGTTTCTTCCTGATCCATAATTATTTTCCTGTTAATTTACCTTTAAATTTACTTTTTGATTTACCTTACCAGACCCTCTAAGTACAATTTTATCAGAAGATTTCCATAAAACAATGTGATCAAAGTGGCGACCGACAAAAATGGAGCAAATGGAATTAGGCTTTTTCTGGATTTTTTCCGGAGAGCTATTTGAAATATACTAACGATAGAGCCTAAAAAAGCAGCTATAAAGATTATCAATAGCACCTTTTCCCACCCCACTAAAGCGCCTGCTGCAGCAATATATTTAATATCTCCACCCCCCATACCACCCTTACTCAAAGCTGCAAGGAAATAGAATAGTCCACCGCCTAAAAAAAACCCCAGGATAGAGTCTACATAACCTATGGAGTAACTGCCGGCTGCAAGCCCCAAGACAATACCTGGGAGTATGATGACATCAGGGATAATCTGATGTTCAATATCTATGGTAGATATTATTACTAGGGTCGGAGCAACAATCGTATAAATCAGGAAATCAAAGGTTAGTCCAAATTTGAACAATCCTGCAAGCAGAAGCAGGCCGGTGATTACTTCAATGATAGGATACATTGCGGATATATTCTCTTTACAATTCCTACATTTACCACCGAGAATCAAATAGCTTATAACAGGAATGTTGTCGAAAGGACGGACAGGTGCGGAGCAGGAAATACAATGGGAGACGGGAAAAACAATTGATTCTTTTTTCGGTAATCGATGTATACAAACATTCGCGAAGCTACCTACTACCAATCCAAAAATAAATATGGCTATCGCTATCGTTGGGTAAGGAATTATGTCGATATTCTCCATTCCGTATTAATCCTTGCTTAGGATGGAAGGTGTTTGCGCATAGTTAATTTCCATATCGAATTTTAATAATAACTTATAAATAATATCTGCTGAAAAACCTTTTCTTTTTAAGTATTGAATTAATCTGTGTTTCTTTTTTTCGCTTTCAATACCTTTTAAGGTCCCCCATTTTTTATGTGCGCATTCTCTAGCAAGTTGTATTTCTGAGTTATTTTCATAAAGAGTGCTCAAAATATTTTCGAGTATTTTTTGGTCAATACCTTTATTTAAAAGCTCCAGATATAAACGATTTCTACCCAGTTTTTTCTGATTAATTTTGAACTGGCCCCATTGTAATGCAAATCGTTTGTCATCAATGTAATCAAGATTTTCTAGATACTCAAGGGTCTGCTGAATCACAAGGTGGGAATGATTTTTTTTCTCAAGATATTGAGTGATCTCCCTTTTGCTGCGTTCTCTATAAGAAAGATATTTTAACGCCTGGTTTTTGGCTTTTTTCAATGCTACAGGGTCAAACATATTGCCAATTAACCGTTTTTCCCTGCCTTCTTAATTTTGGTAGAAGCTTCATCTTGCTCAGGAGAGTTTTTTTCTGGTGTGCTTCCAGACTGTCCCAAAAGGCCCAACTTTTGGCGCAGTTGGCTTTCAATTTCATTGGCAATTTCCAGGTTTTCTCCAAGAAAACGTTTAGAGTTTTCTCGACCTTGTCCTATTCGGTTCTCTTTATATGAAAACCAGGTACCACTTTTTACGATGATTTCATTGGCTACTCCCAGGTCAAGAAGGTCTCCCATTTTGGATATTCCTTTTCCATAAATAATATCAAATTCACAATTACGGAAAGGTGGAGCTACTTTATTTTTTACCACTTTTGCGCGGGTACGATTACCAATGACTTCTTCCCCATCTTTTAGAGCAGCGATACGACGAATATCTATTCGAACAGAAGAATAAAATTTGAGGGCATTTCCGCCCGTCGTTGTTTCAGGGTTTCCAAACATAACACCAATTTTCATACGAATTTGATTAATAAAGATTAGGCACGTATTTGATTTATTGATTACTCCAGCCAATTTACGCATGGCCTGAGACATAAGCCTTGCTTGAAGACCCATGTGCGAATCACCCATATCTCCATCGAGTTCAGCTTTTGGAACTAGTGCAGCAACAGAATCGACAATGATGACGTCTACTGCACCACTTCGGATAAGCACCTCTGCGATTTCCAGAGTCTGTTCACCCGTATCAGGTTGAGAGAGAAGGAGGTCATCTAGGTTGACTCCCAGGTTTCTGGCATATTCCGGATCGAGAGCATGCTCTGCGTCAATGAAGGCTGCAACACCACCAGATTTCTGAGCTTCTGCGATGATGTGTAAAGTTAAACTAGTTTTTCCTGATGCTTCAGGGCCATAAATTTCGACTATTCTTCCCTTTGGAACTCCCCCAACTCCTAAAGCACTATCCAGCGATATAGAACCGGTAGAAATGACATCCACTCCTTTTTGACTTCCAGCTTGCCCTAGTTTCATAATAGAGCCTTTGCCGAATTGTTTTTCGATTTGTGTGAGTGCCAATTCCAGTGCTTTATCCCTCTCGCCCATCATTCCCCCTTGCTATTTATTATGTCTAGGATCATAAAATAATTCTTTCGTAATGGATTATACCTTGGATAGTAAGAACCACAAAACCCAAACAATGAGGAAAAGTGAAAGAAAGAGGTGGATGGATCTAAAAATAATATAATTAAAGAGTTCGAAGCGAGGCGATGAGATGTATTAAGTTGTTAATTTTGATTCTGGGGAACGGCCGAAACCTAGAATAGTGGCGCGAAAACTCCTATTTTGAATACTGTCATACTTCTGCAAAATCAGCCTTTTCATAATTTCTTTACACTCTTTTTGGGATATCTCTCCTAACTCTAATTTCTTTTTAAGAAACTGTACCTTCTTTGGCTCCAAAAGTGATCGCAAACCGGAATTCATTCCATAGCCTTTCTTGTAAACAAACAAGTTGATTGAGATACGGAAGATTATCATCTCCAGCATAAATTGTAAAGCATTGAATTTTATAGGGTAATGTTGTTACAAAGATTGAATTTTTATGCTCAAATATGGATTAAATTTTGTTACTCTTCA
>Ga0209034_10001421_pt1 | contig 11644 bp, 7 predicted proteins | sample MarorgKNORR_S2LV_2_FD_188219 | JGI IMG/M metagenome (GOLD analysis project Ga0209034, IMG submission 188219) | Marine microbial communities from the Southern Atlantic Ocean, analyzing organic carbon cycling - 250m_A/KNORR_S2/LV (SPAdes) (version 2) | ecosystem: Environmental > Aquatic > Marine >...
GGGTAAAAAGGAGCGTCCGAATGACACTACGCGTCCTCGCGGTTGCTACGGCGTTTCTTTTCCCCTTACAGACAATTGACATCACGACCGTTCTCAATAATGCCACTGCGTATGTTGAACGTTACGAGCCGGCCCTTGGATTGGTCATTGCGGAGGAGGAGTACGATCAGCGAGCTCCCCTAACAGACCTCGCATTTCGGGCTGGGGGGGCCCCTTCCGGTAATCGGTATGCCAGCGCCACCGGTCGTCGTTCACTCAGGGCTCGTCAGGAGTTTCACGAGCGACGGACGAAGGCGGACTTTCTCATGATGCGATTACCTACAGCCGACAATCAGTGGGTTGGTTTTCGTGTAGTAGTCGAAGTTGATGGGCGTGAGGTTCGTGATCGGATGGACCGCGTACAAGACGTTTTAACGCGACCAACGGAATCCGCGATCGCGCAGTGGCGCGCCATGGCAGACGAAAGCGCCAGATTTAACTTGGGTGATGTGCTGCGTAGTACAAATGTTCCGACGTTTGCTCTGGTCGTGCTGCATCGAGAGCATCGTGATCGATTTGAATTTAAACATGTTGATGATGACCGGATAGACGGCCGAAGGGTGTGGGTGATTGAATTTGAAGAAGTGCGTGGTCCGACACTGATCATCGATCCGATAAAAGGGATCAATGTGCCAACTCATGGTCGTCTGTGGGTGGATCCGACAGATGGTCTCATTGCTCGTTCTGAGATAAAGACCGGATATTCAGAGGGCGAACTTGAATCAGAAATTACGGTTCGCTATCAACCCCAGGCAGACCTTGGTGTGTGGGTGCCGCGCGATATGCGAGAAAGTTATAAAAGTCGGGGTCAAAACTTGTTCGAGGGTCATGCCCGCTATTCGGATTATCAGCGTTATGGCGTGAGTGTCGAAGAAGAGGTGCCAGTTGACGATCAAGAGTCCCCACGCTCAGGACGCTGAGCCGTTGGCTACGTCAACGGCTGTTCCACTCGCCGAGCATCCACTCTCCCGCCCGTTGTAGTGCAGGCACGTAACCACCCATTGAGTAATGACTTACGTTGTCGAGTGCTGTAAAGGTGACGCGCCCTTCTTGTTCCAGGGTTCGCGCGGCTTCTTCGGCTGGTCCGAATGGGACGACGTCATCCGCTCGGCTATGGATGATATGGACGGGCATGTCAGCTACCGCCGTGACGTCATCATCACCGGGTGACCCAGCGATCGGGATTGCCCCGGTGAAGAAATCTGGATGCTGAGTGGCGAAAAACCACGTTCCTCTTCCTCCCATGCTGAAACCTGTGACCAGGATACGAGAGCGGTCAACGGCATAGTTGTCAATGACCTGCTGAAGAAGATTCATGACGGCTCGATCAGCGGTGTCGTCTGTCCAACGACGAATGGGAGCATCCGGGGCGACAATGATCGCACCCCAGTCACGGAGTGCCGGTTCGAAAATTCTCCGCATATTAGTGCTGCCGTAGTAGGGGCCTTGTTTTCCTCCTGGATGGAGAGCCAGCACGAGAGGACGGGGTTCTGTTTCATCGTAGTTTGCGGGGACCGAGAGTGCGTATGGCATTTCGCCACCGCCTTCGATGTCAAATACTAGGTGCTCAATAACGGGTTGCTCACCCGTTTGAACGAGCATTCCGAGGGTCACGGCGAGTAGCAGAGTTCTCATGAGCCTCTATCATAGACAGTTCATGAAGGTACGCACGAGATTTGCCCCGAGTCCGACCGGATATTTGCATATTGGTGGTGTGAGGACTGCCCTGTTTAACTGGCTCTTTGCCCGCCACCACGGTGGCCAGTTTATTCTCAGAATTGACGATACCGACCACGAACGTAACGTGACAACGGCCCTCCAGCCAATTCTTGATGGTTTTCGTTGGCTTGGTATTGACTGGGATGAGGGTCCGGATGTCGGTGGTCCGCATGCACCTTATTTCCAGTCACAGCGGTCAGACCGGTATGGACAAGCGGTTACTGAACTTCTTGAGCGTGGCGTGGCGTATCGGGATTACGCCACGGCGGAGGAAACGAATACAGAGCGCGAGTTGGCCCAACAATCAAAGAAACGCTTCATTTACAGTCGCCGCTGGATGGCAGAAACGGAGACAGAGGCTGCGGCCTTTGAGCGTGAGGGTCGCCGTGCCGTCGTACGTCTAAAAATGCCAAGAGAGGGGCGTTGTGAGTTTGATGATGTGGTTCGTGGGCATGTCCAATTTGAATGGGCCCTCGAACAAGACCATGTCATCAGGCGTGCCGATGGCAGTTATCTGTATCATCTAGCGAGCACGGTTGATGACCATGATTTTGAAGTAACTCACGTCATACGAGCCGTCGAGCACCTCTCCAATACGCCTCGACAAATCTTTATCGCGCAAGCACTCAATTACGACCGGCCTCGCTACGCACATCTACCCTACGTAGCCGAACCGGGGAGTAGTAACAAACTGAGCAAGCGAAAACTTATTAAGTATCTCAAGCATGATGAGTTCGGGAAAATTTATAACCACGCGGCAGACATCATGACGACGCTTGGTGTGTCCACTGACCCTGAATCGTTTAATCCGGTACTCGTTGAGTTTTATCAACGCGTTGGTTACCGACCAGAGGCTCTTGTTAATTATTTATTGTTGCTGGGGTGGTCGCTTGACGATCGGACGGAACACTTTTCTCGGGATGAGATGGTGAAACGTTTTACGTTAGAACGGGTTAATCAGTCTCCAGCGAGTTTTGATCCTCAGAAAATGATGGCCTTTGAAGAGCGATGGATGCAGGCGCTTCCCCTTGATGAGAAAGTGGCAGTTGTGGCGCCTTTTCTCGTCCAACTGGGTCTGTTGTCCTCGGTCGTATCATCTGAGGAGAAGGCACGACTACGTGCGGTCGTGGTGGCGGCTGGGGACCGATTGAAGGTTGCAGCTGACATTGTCAATTACCCAGAATTTTTCGTGGACGACGCTGCTTTTCCCTATGACCAAAAAGCATTTTCAAAAAGACTACGCAGTGAAGGTTCCGCGGAGAGGCTTCTCGCATTTCGTAATGCGTTGGAGTCTCTCAATCAATTTGATGCCGAAACGATTGAGGCAGAAATGCACGATTTTGTGACGACTAATGACATCAAGATCAGTGCGATTATTCATGCCGTTCGGATTGCCGTAACGGGTAAAGCTGTCGGGTTTGGTTTATTTGAAGGCATGGCGGTTCTTGGTCAGAGCGCTTGTCTCGTTAGAATTGATAGAGCCTTGGCACTTGTAACCAACAAGGACACACCGTGACAACTAAGAAGCCACCCAAAACAGCGTTGGCGGATGATGCAGAATCACCAGGGCTCGATTTCATCAGACAGATTGTGCACGATGACCAAAACGCAGGTGTTCACAACCGTCGTGTGCATACACGGTTTCCTCCGGAACCGAATGGGTATCTACATATTGGGCACGCAAAAGCGATCTGTCTTAGTTTTGGGATTGCTGAGGAACACAGCGGACTGTGCAATTTGCGGATGGACGATACAAACCCAGAAACGGAGGACCAAGAGTTTGTGCGGGCAATCGAACAGGATGTCCGGTGGCTGGGGTTTCATTGGGGTGACAGATTTTATTATGCCTCGGATTACTACGAGCGGTTATACGGCTGTGCTGTGACGTTAATCCGAAAAGGTTTGGCTTATGTCGATGATCTTCAGGGTGACGAGGTTAGTCAATACCGTGGTCGCTGGAATGAATCAGGGCGGAATAGTCCGTATCGCGATAGGACCATTGAAGAAAACTTAGATCTCTTCAAGCGGATGCGCGACGGAGAATTTGCTGATGGGACGAGGACGCTTCGTGCCAAAATTGATATGACGGCCCCGAACATGAACATGCGGGACCCGACCATCTACCGGATCCGACGTCAGCCGCATTATCGTCGGGCACAAGAATGGGTAATCTATCCGACCTATGACTTTACGCATCCACTGTCTGATGCGTTTGAAGAAATAACACATTCCCTCTGCACGCTTGAATTCGAAGACCACCGGCCTCTTTACGAGTGGTATTTGCAGGCGCTTGAGTGGGTAGATCCGCCCCGCCAGATCGAATTTGCAAGGTTGAATTTAACGTATACGGTGTTAAGTAAGCGCAAGCTTTTGGAACTCGTCACTGGCGGTCATGTGAACGGATGGGATGACCCACGGATGCCGACCTTAAGTGGTATGCGCCGACGCGGCTATCCACCGGCAGCGATTCGTGATTTTTGTGACCGTATCGGAATTGCGAAGGCGAACAGCATGGTGCAGATGGCGCAGCTTGAGGATTCCGTTCGTCAGCAATTGAATCGGCAGGCTCCACGTGTAATGGCGGTCCTCGAACCGTTGAAAGTTGTGATTGAAAACTATCCAGAAAACCAAGCAGAGGAACTGGATGCAATTAACAACCCTGAAGATGAAAGTGCTGGTGTGCGGAAAATTCCATTTTCGCGCGAGCTGTACATTGAGCGAAACGATTTCAATGAAGATCCCCCGAAGAAATTTTTCCGCTTAGCCCCAGGCCGAGAGGTCCGATTGCGCTATGCCTACTTTGTAACGTGCCGGGATGTCGTGAAGGATGCGAAAGGCAACGTCGTAGAGCTTCGCTGCACCTACGACCCCGACACGCGAGGCGGGTACGCCCCGGATGGTCGAAAAGTTCGTGGCACAATTCACTGGGTGTCTGCTCCGCATGCCACGAATGCTGAGGTTCGCCTTTATGACCACTTGTTTACGGTCGAACACCCCGAGGACGTGTCCGATGGAGAAGATTACAAAGACTCTCTCAACCCGCATTCCGTAGAACGACGCTCAGACTGTTGGGTTGAACCAAGTGTAGCCAGTCCGATGGTCGGGACGTGCTATCAGTTTGAGAGGCTTGGGTATTACTGTGTGGATGCGGATTCGACTGAAGGGGCACCGGTGTTCAATAAAACCGTTGGTTTGCGGGATACGTGGGCTAAGCTCCAGAAAAAGTAACGAGCCGAGAGCGCGCTAAATCCAGGAGAAAGATCGTGCGCGCTTTGATTGTTGCCGCTATGGTTGGGTTTATGGGTGTACGTGCCGGGTGCGGGGTCCCGCATGATGTGCGCAGCCCATGTCTCTGTTAGGTCATACCGACGGTACCGGAATATGACGTGGTTGGTTACACGAACCACGCCATATCGCGGCACAATTGTTTGACTTGTCGTCAGGACTCAGAGTCGGTGAGGCCTGCTGCCCGTTTCCATGTCTGCAACTGGCCGATATGCGTTCCTTCGTGAGCCGACATGATGTACATAACGACATCTCCGGTCGTCGGAAACATCTTGCGAAAATCCTCCGCCGATTCTGCCGCCAATGATTCAGGCGAAGCTTGTTTGACTGCGTCTGCGATACGGGCATGCTGATTGGAGAGTTCGGCGAGCAGTTGTTCTTTTGAGGGAAAGAGTCCGGCATCAGCACTCGGTGTGCCACCAGTTTTGCAGGCGTCTTTCCACTCTTTTGGAAAGGTTGATTCCAGTCCAAGTATCGTCGCTAGCCAGTCTGACGTACTAGCCAAATGACCAAGTGTCCAGGCCGGGTGGTTCACCAGGCCGTTGGGCTGCAGCGTCATTTGTTCATCGCTAACGTCTGCAACGATTTTTTTAAGGTGTTCTAAGTTAAATGTATATGTGTGGATCAGATGTTCAACCATCCAAAGACTCCTCAAGGAAATGCAGGGTAAACGGGCCCTAGTATACTGCCCAAAACCAGTATGCATTTCCGAGGACGCCATTGCCAAAACGATTGAATCGCCGTATCTGTCTTGCTTCCCATCCTGTCGGGTTTCCTTCGACCGATGATTTCGCGCTTGTAGAAGATGTTGTAGCTGTACCGACCGCTGGCGAGATGTTATGCCGCACGATCTATCTCTCGTTGGACCCGTATATGCGTGGTCGGATGAATGCGGGGCCATCCTATGCCCCGGGTGTTCCTGTTGGGGACGTCATGGTCGGTGGGACGGTATCCCAGGTTGTGGAATCTAGGCTCGATGGCTATCGCGAGGGAGACTTCGTCCTGACCGCGAATGGCTGGCAGGAGTATGCGTTGTCTGATGGGACAGGCGTACGGAAACTCGATCCGACAGAAGCACCGCTTTCCACAGCGCTCGGTGTGCTCGGGATGCCAGGCCACACTGCGTATGTTGGTTTCCTAGACCATGGTCGTCCACAGCCTGAAGACACGGTTGTTGTTTCGGCCGCCTCCGGTGCAGTCGGTGCGATTGTGGGTCAGATTGCGAAACGGGCGGGCTGTCGTGTCGTTGGTGTGGCAGGTGCGCCAGAGAAATGTGAGTACGTAACGTCTGAACTCGGTTTTGATGCCTGTGTCAGTCACCTTGTCGACGATTTACCGGAAGCGCTTCGTGCTGCATGCCCTAACGGTATTGATATTTATTTTGAGAACGTTGGCGGAAAAGTGTTTGAGGCCGTGCTTCCACTCTTGAATGATTTTGCCCGGGTTCCAGTTTGTGGCCGAATAGCTAACTACAACATGACCGAAGCGCCATCCGGTCCTGACGGTGTTCCGAGATTAATGGGATTGACCTTGGTCCGTCGAATTACGTTCCGTGGGTTTATTGTGTTCGATCATATGGACCGACTTCCTGATTTTCTTCGCGATATGACGGGCTGGGTTCGCGATGGGTCGATTCGCTATCGCGAGCATGTTGTACAGGGATTGGACTCTTCCGTGTCGGCGTTTCTTGGTCTTCTTCGTGGAGAAAACTTTGGAAAACTTTTAGTGCGCGTATCAGATGATCCGACCCGTAGCGATTCCGCATCGTGAAAATCATCTGATACGTCACAATACGAATACCGGATGACTAGCGCTGCCCGACGCATTCCCAACGCACTTGTTTTTATCGCCGGTCTTATTCTTCTTGCTCAGCTGATCAGCTACGTTCTTCCGGCGGGTGAGTACGACCGCGATGGAGCCAGAGTGATTGCGGGCACGTATCAGACGGTGGAAGCGGAACCGCTTTCACCGTTTGCATTTCTTATGGCGATCCCTCGGGGATTGGCCGATGCACAAGACATTATTTTTTTTGTGTTCATTGTCGGTGGTGCCATCGGGATTGTTCGTGCGACGGGAGTCATTGATGCGCTCATCAGTGCAGCCCTTCGGCGTGCAGGAGAGCGACCGGAGCGACTCGTTGCGGTCATGGTTGGAATTTTTGCACTGGGCGCATCGACCATCGGGATGGCGGAGGAATATCTGCCCTTCGTTCCGATCCTTGTCACGATGTGTCTTGCATTGAACCTGGATGCCGTCGTGGCGGTTGGCATCATTTATATCGGCGCGGGCGTTGGCTATGCGTGTGCCGCGCTCAATCCATTCACCGTGCTTATTGCGCAGGACATTGCCGCGGTGCCGCTTACGTCTGGCCAGTCGGTCCGATGGCTCCTGCTTCTGGTCTGCGTGGGAGTCGGGGTGCACCATCTTCTGCGCTATATGTCCCGGCTTAAGGTAGACCCACAATCAAGTTTTGTTGCGGATGTTGACTATGCAGGATTCACATTGCCCGCCACTGAGACTCTGACAAGTCGACACGGTTGGATCATTGGTTTACTGGTCGTTGCAAGTGCAGGGTTTGTGTGGGGTGTCGCGACCCAAGGGTGGTATATCGGCGAGCTGTCCTCGATGTTTCTTGCCATGGCGTTGGCGACAGCTCTTGTTGGTGGACTGACCGCGAATGCTGCGGCGCAGTCGTTTTTGGCTGGTGCGGCAGAGATGACGACTACCGCGCTCCTGATTGGTTTTGCTCGCGCGATTCAAGTGGTCTTGACCGATGCTCAGGTCATCGATACCGTGATTTATGGTTTAGCGCAGCCATTGGCTCTTTTGCCAGCCCACGGTGCAGCGGTCGCGATGCTGGGTGTGCAGACGGTGTGCAACCTATTTGTTCCATCAGGTTCGGCACAGGCCTATGTCACGATGCCGGTGATGGCTCCGCTAGCTGATTTAACGGAGGTGACGCGGCAAACGGCCGTGTTGGCCTATCAGTTTGGTGATGGATTTACCAACATGATTGTGCCAACCAATGCGTTACTGATGGGGATTTTGGCTTTGGGACGAATCCCCTATTCACGCTGGGTTCAGTTCGTGGCGCCGCTCCTGGTCAAGTTCTACGCCGTTGCGGTAATTGCGCTCATTCTGGCAGTGCAATTTGGCTACTGATATTTGGTACTCTCTCTTTGTGGTTCTAGACAGTAAAATGGGTTATTCATGATGCTACCTGCACGATGTGTCCGAGCGTTGCTTTCCATTTTTGTGGCGGCTGGATTGTTGTTTGTCGGATGCAGTTCGCCGTCAGAGAACCAGCCAACAGCTGTCGCTGGCGGTAGTGACGAACCGGCGACCGTATTCGAGGTTCCGTCTGATGGTGTGACGCTTCGGTTCGTTGATGCCCCCGCGTCGGTGGGGCCGCTAACGATGCAGACTATTGACGGTGAGTTGCTCGAGATGTCCGACCTGCGCGGAAAGGTCGTACTCGTTAATTTCTGGGCTACGTGGTGTGGTCCGTGCCGTGAAGAAATTCCATATCTTGCGAGCTTGACCGAACGGTACCCCGAGCACCTAGTCGTTATAGGTGTCTCCGAGGACGCGGGTGGGGTTGATATGGTCGAGGCGTTTGCCGACCAGTACGGAGTGAATTACCCGATCGTTATGTCGACGCCTGAGATTAAGCGAGCATTCCCTGGCGTTTTTGCCTTGCCCACATCTTTTGTGGTCGATCCCGATGGACAGATGGTCCAAACTCATGTGGGTTTAATCAGCCCTGTTATTTTGGAACAGGAAACGCGTTATTTGAGTTCGTTGTCGAATAACGCGACGGTTGAGACCGTTGCGGCCAGCAGCCAAATTCGCTTAGCTAACGCCGCGCAAGCCACCGAGATTCCTGGTGTCGACCTGTCCGTGTTGACGCCGGATCAACGCGAAGAAGCACTACGCCGACTTAATGCGGACGGGTGTCCGTGTGGGTGTCAATTAACGTTGGCACAGTGTCGCATCAACGATTCGTCATGTGGTATCAGTCCGCCGATTGTTGAACAACTTGTTGCTGAGATTGCCGCTGGCAATTGAAGTCGGAAGTTTTTAGACGTTTTACAAATGTTGCAATACGGTTCCCACCCACCCATGACGTTTCATTCATCTGATTACACTATGCTTCAGAAGCTCGGGCGACGGCCGCTCCGCTAGCCCCGACCTTGTAGTCGGACACTGGTCCAGATTTGTCGGTTCCTTGACCAAATAAGCGTGTTGGAATTTGTCGGAGATCATCCAGGATCACGTAAGAGATGGGTACGAGGAACAGCGTAATAAGAGTCGCGAAGAGCACGCCGAAGGCCAGCGAGACAGCCATCGGCACCAAAAAAGCAGCTTGCATGCTGCGTTCAAGCATCAGTGGCACCAAGCCGAAGAATGTGGTCAACGATGTCAGCAGAATCGGGCGAAAGCGATGACTACCCGCTTCTCGGACGGCTGCGGCGATATCGTGCGTTACGGCTCGCCGCCGGTTAATAAAATCGACCATGACCAAGCTGTCGTTGACGACGACACCAGTCAACGCCACCAGGCCAAACATTGACATCAACGTAACGTCAAGGCCCATCACCATATGACCCCAGATGGCACCAACCAGACCAAATGGAATGGCTCCCATGATGATGGTTGGCTGCACATACGATTTCAGTGGAATGGCAAGAAGTGCAAAGATCATGAATAGTGCCAAGATAAAGCCCGTCTGGAGTCCACCGACGGCATCTCTCTGTTCTGCCTGAGCACCTTCAAAGGTATAAAAAACGCCTGGATACTTCGAGAGAACTTCTGGGAGGATACGATTTTCGAGGTCGGCAATCACCTGTCCCCCTGAGGTAATACTGGCTTCAACGGCTGCCGTGACGTTAATAGCGCGATTCCGGTCGACTCGTTTGATCGATGCGAAGCCACGTCCCGGTTCAACCTGAGCTACCTGACGGAAGGGGACTTCTCCACCTTCAGGGGTTCTGATTCGCATATCTTCGAGAGTGCCGAGCGAACGACGACTCTCTTGGGGATAACGAACCATCACGCGGATATCGTCTCGTCCGCGCTGGATGCGTTGGGCTTCTTCACCGTAAAACGCTTGTCGAACTTGGCGTCCGAGATCTTGCAATGTAAGTCCTAAGGTTTCTGCGCCAGGCTTAATGCCGAGTTTGAGTTCCTCTTTGCCGGCTTGAAACGAATCAGAAATCTGGTAGACACCTGCGTATTCTGCTAAACGTTGTTTGACTTCGTCCGCCGCGCTACGGAGGCGGTTACTATTCGGTCCGGCCAACTGCACGTTAACGTCCTCACCTGGCGACATGACTGACATTTTGAAGTTGACTTCGGTGGCTTCCGGAATGGGCCCGGTTGCGTCGCGCCACATCAGACCGAGTTCCTCACTTGTGTAGGATCGCGTCTCCGCGGGCGCCAGTTCAATGGTTACTTCACCAAGATTTGCTGCCGATACGTCTCGGATCCGGCCCATTGGGCCACCCCCACGTGAGTTCATCGGTTGGTCTCCGACAGATGCAGACACGTGGCGAAAGTAGTCCATGCCCGTTTCTTGGATCAGGCGCTCTCTGAGTGTGGCGGCTCCTGCTTCAAGTTTTGTGACCGCGTCCCCAGTTACTTGAACCGGAGCACCCAGCGGCATGGTGATCGAGGCGGCCATGAAGTCTGCTTCAATGGACGGAAAGAAACGGAAGGTCGTCCATCCGCCGAGTACCATCCCGACCGTCAGAACGAGTGTTGAGACACCAACGGCGGCAGTCAGGTAGCGCCACCTGACCGCGCGGGCGAGCACGGGTTCGTAGACAGTTCGTATGAAGGTTTTAAGTCCGTTTGAGAAGAGACTTTGAAATCGGCGCCAGAGTCCAGGTTTACGAGAAGTAGGTGTATGCGACAGGTGGGCTGGCAAAATCCCGAGTGATTCGACTAGTGAAAAGATCAGGCATGGGATAACAATGAGCGGAATCACTCGGAAAATCTTTCCCATCATGCCTGGAACAAACATCAAGGGCAGAAATGCCGCGACCGTTGTCAGGACAGCAAAGATGACGGGTTTGGCAATTTCCTGGGCGCCTTCGATTGACCCACGCATGTTCGATTTATGCTCGTGTTCTTCTTGGTGTCGGTAAATGTTTTCACCAACAATGATCGCGTCGTCAACCACAATGCCCAGCACTAAAATAAAGGCAAAAAGCGACATGACATTAATAGAGACATCACCAGCGGGCATAAAGGCCATCGCGCCGAGAAATGAGATGGGAATGCCAAGACTGACCCAGAATGCCAACCGCAATTCGAGAAACAGCGCCAGGACAGCAAACACCAGAATAAAGCCGGTAACACCATTCCTCAGCATCAGTGAAAGCCGGTCGTCTAGAACCTCGGCTTGATCCTGCCAGATGGTTAATGACACCCCTTGTGGTAAACGTGTCTGCGCAGTGTCGACGTAGTTACGGGCCGCTGCAGCAATGTCTAATGCGCTTTGATCCCCTGTGCGAAAGACAGAGACCATCACGGTCGGCTCGACATCGAAGCGGGCGTATTGGTCCGTTTCAGCAAACCCATCGACCACCGTTGCGAC
>Ga0209034_10001422_pt1 | contig 11642 bp, 12 predicted proteins | sample MarorgKNORR_S2LV_2_FD_188219 | JGI IMG/M metagenome (GOLD analysis project Ga0209034, IMG submission 188219) | Marine microbial communities from the Southern Atlantic Ocean, analyzing organic carbon cycling - 250m_A/KNORR_S2/LV (SPAdes) (version 2) | ecosystem: Environmental > Aquatic > Marine...
TTAAGATTGTCGGTGCAGGTGCGAAACCTGTGAGCATGGACAGTGGTTTAGGTGAGATAAAATCCATTGCTGAATCAGTCTCCTATGATGATTCAATCGATTTAAAGCTGAAAGAAATCAATATTAGAGATCAGTATTTAGATAAAATTCTTTCTTTTGTGAACACAGAAAGCATCAAGCCATTGCATGTCGTGACGAACGCAGGCAACGGTTGTGCAGGCCCGGTAATCAATGCCTTGGAATCTCGATTGCCTGTTACCTTTACTAAGATACAAAATGAGCCAGACGGATTATTTCCAAATGGGATTCCCAACCCTCTGCTAGTTGAGAATCGACAGGTAACCTCTAAAGCTGTCATTGAGCATGAAGCAGATTTAGGAATCGCTTGGGATGGAGATTTTGATCGTTGTTTTTTCTTTGATGCAAACGGTCAATTTATAGAAAATTATTATTTAATTGGTCTTTTAAGTGAGCAATTACTTCAAGCCAATCCAAAGGATCATATTGTTCATGACCCCAGATTAGTTTGGAACACAAGAGAAGAAGTAATGAGAGCAAATGGTATTCCTGATCAATCGAAGGCAGGGCATTCTTTCATTAAAGAAATTATGCGAGCAAACAAGGCAGTTTATGGTGGAGAGATGAGTGGTCATCATTATTTTAGAGATTTTTATTACAGCGATAGCGGAATGATCCCATGGCTTCTATTATTAGAGAAAATTTCTAATGCTGGTCAGACTCTAACTGACTTAGTAAGCGAACGCATAGAGCGCTATCCAGTTAGTGGAGAAATTAATACTGAGGTAAAGAATCCAAAAATTCTCTTAGAGAAAATTAAGGAGCATTATTTACCCTTTGACCCAATTATTGATGACATCGATGGGTACAGCTTTGAATTTTCTGATTGGCGATTCAATTTAAGGATGTCCAATACTGAACCACTAGTTAGACTAAATGTTGAATCAAGAGCAAACAAAACACTAATGCAGAAAAAAACAGAAGAGATTCTAAAGCTAATCAATCGTCTAAATTAACTAAAATTCTATAAACAAATTTAAAAATAGACATTGAAATCTATAATACGTAAGATTATATGTATATTAATTTTAGTTATATTGATAATGAAACGTATCTTTAACTTATTTACTCATCACCCTAATTCAATCAATGAAACCTATTTCCGACACATGTCACAGGCATTTTATTTTGGCTTTAAAATGATTATTTCCGGATTAGCTGCACTCATACATGCAGTCTTTCCATTTATCTTTGAAGCCACTGCTAGTAATAGTGCAAGAGAAATAATTCGAGACATTGATCAAAGAGCGACATCAGACATAAACAAAGATCAATTTCATGATCTTGTCAATTCTAAGTAGCTACATCTGATCAATTTCTAGAGACAGGTTCTGACATTTTAGGTTTCTTTAAATATCGACTAAGCTCATCAAACAGTTCTTTCATTTCTTCACCGGTTTGGGGTAGCTGATCAATAGGCATATCAAGATGATTCATTGGAATTTCTTGTTGATATTGAGAGAAGATTTCTTGCACCATTTCTAGGGCATAATTTGGAATGGTTCTGTTTTTTCTAAATTCTGCAATAGGAATTTCTGCGGAAACAATACCTTCCTCGTGGGTGCTTGGATCTTGAGCAATAATTTTTCCCTGTGGGGAGGCAATTAAAGATTTTCCACCGTTCTCACTATAGGGGATTCCAAGGGGAAGAGTGATATTTGACATGGCACTATAGAAATTGTTTATCCAAGCCATTGATAAAACATCTGATTCCGAAAACAGGGTGGCTGTTCTTAGCATAATCTCTACCCCTTTCATGGCGAAGGCTGCATAAATAAATGGGTCACCTTGTACAGTGCTAACGGCGATATTGCCAAACTCAGTTTTCAGAACAGGAAACTCTTCGTCGATACCGTATTTTTCTCTATATTTGTCTTGTACTGCTTCAATTGTAGTCGTTGTGATTTCCCTGTCTGGGTATAAACGTTTAATGTTGCGTGGCTTCCAATACACTTTTTTGATCTCACCATCTCTTCCTATTACCGTGTTAAGACTAAGAATGTGTTGAGGCCATTCTTTATCGGTGGCATAACTGCCAAAAATGAGATAAGCATCACACTCTTTTGCAACCTTGCCCAACGCTTCTGTTTCCGGACCAGGTACTTCTATGGTGTATTGTAGTTTTTCTGCCCTAGGCCCTGATGAATATCCAGTTAAAGGAAATTCGTGGTAGAGAAGAATATCAGGTTTAGAACCCTCATTGCAGGCACGATCCGCCATTTCAATCATGTGAGCCAGATTTTCTTCTAGCCCGACTTTAGGATCATCATATTCTTGGAGAGAATTAACACCTGTTTGGATGACTTTTAAGGTTACGATTTCCTTTTCAAGGGGTACAACTTCATAGCTACCGTTTTGATTCACAAGTTCAATTTTCATTTCATCTGCCATGACAATACAAGGTAACATTATCCATAAAAAAATGAGACAGCTTTTCAAATCCATCATTATAATTAATCTATGAAAGAACCTAATAATCAAATTGTTTCCCATGACGGCTAATTCTACCAAGATTTTATTTGTTGATACTTTATTTGGTCAACCGCACCCCAATTATAGATCAGTAATAGACTTATAGAAAAGATATGATTACTCGGTGCTTTAAGATAATAGGTAGAGTTCAAGGTGTGTTTTTTAGAGACAGCACACAAAGGAAGGCAACCGGCTTAGGTCTTACTGGATCTGCTATTAATTTAGCAGATGGAAGTGTCAGGGTGATAGCGCAAGGTAATGAAGCTGAAATAAATGAGCTTCTCAACTGGTTGCAGGTCGGACCTGAAATGTCTGTCGTTGAGAGAGTCGATGAAGTTGATATTGGAGATGATCTAGAGTTTAATGATTTCACAGTAGGTTAGCTATTTATATGGATCTTAGTTTCAATTTAATCATGAGGATGCCAGACGCCTTCAAAAAGCGTCTGCTCAGAGGCAATGATATTGCCCGGGATAATAGGACAATGCATCCTGGACAACAGATTATCTTATATATTTTAGAAAAGAGGAGAATTACCAAGGATATATATAGTCTAGACCCTCAGACGATCAGAGATTATTACAACAAGACTGCAAATAGACTGCAGAAAAGACCACCAAGGATTAAACATAAAGATCATGAGATCGATGTTGATAATGGATCGATAAGGGTTCGTGAGTATTTTCCGAAAAAATCGGCCGATCATCAGGGTCAGGCGCTTCTTTATTTTCATGGCGGAGGGTTTTCGATTGGCAGCTTAAGAACTCACGACTCACTTTGCAAACACTTGGTTAACCTCTTAGGTTGGAGAGTTTTTTCCGTGGAATACCGATTAGCTCCTGAGTACCAATTTCCTATTCCTCTAGAAGATTGCGATAAAGCAATGGATTGGTTGGTTGATAACTCTGACAGTTTAAACATTGATCCCCAAAAAATTGTTGTAGGAGGGGACAGTGCAGGTGCTAATTTATCAACCTGTCTTTGTATCAAGCGTCTTGATGAATCTAAACAAGTTCCGGAATATCAGTATTTACTCTACCCAGGGATTGATAGTAAAGGTGATTATCCATCGATTAAAACATTTACTGACGGTTATTTTCTTCTAACTAAGGATCTTCTGCAATGGTTTCATGACAATTATATGACTGAAGAAGACCATACAAATCCATACGTGGCGCCGATGCATTATAAAACTCCAGAACGATTGCCTCCTGCGGTTATCATCACTGCTGGATTTGATCCTCTCAGAGATGAAGGCTTAGCTTATTATGAGTTTTTAAAGAGTGCTGGCGTTAAAGTTTTCTATAAAGAATATGAAGATCTGATTCACGGTTTTGCTAATTTCACTATCGAACCAAGATGCTATGAAGCGGTGGTTGAGAGCGCCGAAGAATTAAAGAAATTAATGGAACCAAGCAGTGGTTAGGACTCGTTTTGCACCAAGCCCTACCGGTTTTCTTCATATTGGAGGAGTGAGAACAGCGCTGTATTGCTGGTTATTTGCCAGGAATAATGGCGGACAGTTTCTCTTAAGAATTGAAGACACAGATAGTGAGCGATCAACTCAAGAATCAATTGAAGCAATATTATCAGGAATGCAATGGCTGGGTTTAGATCATGATGAAGAGATCGTCTATCAATCCGACCGATTTGACATCTATCAGGAAAAAGCAGAAGAGCTGATCCAATCAGGACATGCCTATAAATGTTACTGCACGCCCGATGAGCTTGAAAAGATGCGGTCTGAGCAAACCAAGAAGGGAGAAAACCCTAGATATGATGGTCGTTGTCGGGACAAGGATGATCAGAGTGGGGAATTTGTTATCCGATTCAAGGCCAGTAACAAAGAAGACATCATCATAAGCGACCTAGTCTATGGGCAGATTACAGTTCATAAAGATGAACTTGATGATTTTATTATTTTACGATCAAACGGGACTCCAACCTATCATTTCGCTGTTGTTATCGATGATAATGAATCGAAAATCACCCACATACTCCGAGGTGATGACCATTTAAAGAACAGCGCTAAGCATCTTCAATTAATGGATTCCATGTCTTATAGCACACCTGAATTTATTCATTTGCCAATGATTCTAGGGCCCGATGGATCTCGCTTGTCCAAACGGCACGGAGCCATGAATATATTAGAATATAAAGATCAAGGATTCTTGCCTGCAGCTGTACTAAATTATTTAGTCCGGTTGGGTTGGTCTTTTGGTGACCAAGAAATATTTACCATTGAGGAAATGATCGACAATTTTGATGTTAAAAATCTTAATAAATCCAGTGCTCAATTTGATCTAGAGAAGTTACAGTGGCTTAACCAACAGCATCTGATGAATACAGATAATTCAGATCTTGCAGAATTCCTTACTCTAAATTCAACTCTCAAAAGTAAGCCAACAGCCGAGACAATTATTTTATTCGTAGACGCTTACAAATCCAGAGTTAATTCTCTTAACGAGTTGTTAGATTATTTTCATTCACTTTATGCTGAAGATTTTATGGTCGATGATGTTGCTGCTCAGAAATTTCTAAAAGCAACCATTCTTGAACCGTTACAAGATTTGGTTGTATTGTTTGATCAAGTTGAATGGAACCCTGAATCAATCCATCAGATTATTGCCAATACTTGTGAAAAACATGAGATTGGTTTTGGTAAGATTGGACAACCTTTAAGAGTAGCTATTACTGGAGGCACTCAATCACCATCTATCGATCTAACAATTACTTTATTGGATAGAGAAAATGTGATTTCCAGACTCAAACAAGCAATACAATACATTGGTTCCGAAAATGTTTGAAACAGCATCTCATCTTGAAGTTGATAGAGTAATGGATTCAATGGGTACCAGAACCTTAGTTCTTAAAGCTTTATAAATCTATGTGCATTTTATCAAGAGCAGTTCTGGGTCTTTTTTTATTCTTGATGTCTGCCTCAGTTCTAGCCAATGAACCAGCTTTTGCACAGCCAGAATCAGCCTATTTTTACACCTCAGGCAGTACTGATCCAGGTGTTTATTTTATTTCAAGTACCAACGGCAATGAGATGGGTTGGGTGAGCAAACTGGCAGCAGATGGGAGTATTATCGACTCACGGTGGGCGACAAATATTCGAAACCCGATGGGCATGAGAGTTTCTGGTAAACGCTTGTGGGTCAATAATATAACTGAGATTATTGGTATCAATTTGAAAGACCCCAGTGATCGAATTGTTTACTCGATAGACGATGCAATCCTTTTGAATGATTTGGCCACTGATTCTTCAGGATATGCCTATCTTTCAGATTCAATGAATAGTCGAGTGGTTAGAATCGATTTGGCCACTGGAGAAAACAGCACCTTTATTTCCACCTTGCCATCATCTCCTAATGGATTACTGGTCCATGGAGACAAACTTTATATTGCCAGTTGGGGAATCATGTCTGAGCAACCTGAGGAGCGTGCTGAGTGGATAACCCAGACAGCGGGGGATTTGTATTGGGTTTCTTTGAAGCAGTCAGAAAACGTGAGACATATTGTTGCCCCTGAACTTGGTAACCTTGATGGAGTAGAAATTGACCAACAAGGAAATATCTATGTTTCTGATTGGGAAAACGGCAAGCTCTACAAGATTTCTAGTAGCAATAAAACGGTCATCGAACTTGGCCAATACAAGCAAGGTTTGGCTGATTTAGGTTTGAATTCACTCACGGGAGAATTAGTTTTACCTATCATGCTCAGTAGTGAAGTTTTATTTTATAATCCCAGTCCTTAGTCCAATAAATAAAGATGTATAATATTTGCGAAGCTTGAGAAATCAAAATGTTTAAAAGCTTATTGGGGCTATAGCTCAGCTGGGAGAGCGCTTGCATGGCATGCAAGAGGTCGCCGGTTCGATCCCGGCTAGCTCCACCATCCATTCCATTTTGGAATAATTCATAAACCTGTTATAACCTAGGTATATGAAAAAACTCATCCTCATCTCAGCACTATTGTTCAGCTTTAATGGTTGGGCTGCTTTAAAGCCATTAAGAGTTTATGAGATCAAAACATCATGAAGAGAAGAGAATTTATTAAGAGCACTCTAATTGTTGGTGCTTCAGCATATATGCCTTTGGCAAGAAGCTCTATTCAAGACACAGCTGCCATTTCTATCACTGGCGAAGAAATAATCTTGCAACGGTCAGAAATCCTTGAATTGATGGATGCACTAGAAGGCAATATTTTGACTGCAGGAGATTACTGGTATAACAAAAACAGGCTGGTCTGGAATGGTGTCTGGGACAAGTACCCAGCATTAATAGCTGAATGCTCCTCTAAATTAGATATAGTTAATGCACTCAATTTTGCCAGGGAACACAATTTATTGGTTGCAGTTCGAGGCGGTGGCCACAGTATCTCGGGTAAATCCACGTGCGATGGTGGCATCATCATTGATTTATCACGGATGAGAAGAGTATCTGTTGACCTTGAAAGGAAAATCGCCACTGTAGAAGGTGGAGCTCATTTACATGATCTAGACTCAAAATCAATACCTCATGGATTGGTTTGTCCTGCAGGTGTTGTGTCTCACACAGGAATAGCAGGACTGACTCTAGGAGGCGGAGTTGGCTGGTTAATGAGAAGTCATGGACTAACCATTGATAACTTGCTTGCAGTTGATATTGTTACACCAGATGGTCAATTACGTCGAGCAAGTTTGGATGAAAATCCAGACCTGTTTTGGGGAATTCGAGGAGGAGGTGGCAACTTTGGTATCGTAATCTCGTTTCAATTTAAACTCAGTCCATTGGGTATTAAAGGCAATGTCATTGCAGGAGCCAGACTCTATGACATCAAATATGCCAAAGAACTTTGGGATTTCTACTATGATTACACAGAAAGCACAATGCCAAGAAACATTGCCATCAATGCTGGGATGTGGAATACCCCTGATGGAGAAGAGGGTTTATTTTTTCTAAGCATATGCTATTCGGGAGATGTCAGCAAAGCTGATCGACTATTGGAACCCATTCGGTCCTTTGGTAAACCCATTTCAGATAATATAGGCACTACCAATTTTCTTGATTTACAGCAGGCGCTCGACAAAAGAAATGCTCATTACCGAAAATATTACATAAAAGGTAGACACATTGATGACTATGATCCAAAGATGAATGAAGCTCTTCTGGAACGATGGCGTCCTCAGAAAGGCAGATTTGATACAATGCGTGTGGTTAGATTCGGTGGTGCAATCAGTGAAGTTGGAGAAACAGAAACGGCCTGGTCAGGAAGAAATGCTAAGTGGGATATTGAAGTAGGCGGCCATTGGGCAGACCCCAACCTCAATGAGAAATATACCCAATGGGGAAGAGATTACTGGAAGGCATTGACCCCTTATTGTGCTGAAAGAATTTATGTCAATGAATTAATGGATGAAGACCAAGCATTTGTTAAAACATCCTATGGGCAGAATTATAAAAGACTTGAAGATCTAAAAAATAAGTACGATCCAAAAAATCTTCTCAGTCTTAATGCCAATATTAAACCCACGGTTTAAGGATCACTAATGGCGGTGATTAAAACCATCCACCAGTATTAACAATTTGTGATTTCTTGACTGAGTCGTTATCTCTTTTGCAGCTTGCTTAATATTTTCTCAAAGAAGTTTAACTTATCAGTATGTACATTCTCTCCATTTATCAGAATTGAAACCTTTACTGTAAAAAGCCCTGTCACATAAACTTCAATGGTTTCAATATCATCTGAAACTTTGGATGCTTTTAAGGTTGGCTTGTTTGGGTGAACAATATTTTCCTTGGAACTGTCTAGTAACTTATCATCTACATAGAGGCTTATTTCGCTCCTCGTTCCACCAATTGTTGTCCACCAGTTCTTGACTCTGACGATAGAATTATTATGGGTTACTTCCCACACTTTTTTGTTTTCATCTGTCATTGATCAATTGTACTAAATTATAACCATCAACAATTTGTGATTTCTTGACTGTCTGTTGTAGGCTTTATAGGTATGAAAGATCTTATCAAAAAACTAATGCTCATATCAGCACTACTGATCTATGTTTTACCCGCTTTTGCTTCCCAGCCTGGGGAGGAAGCAGCTGAGCTTTTCGTATCCTACGGCGTGCAGATTCCAGACGATGCACCGGAACGGTCTGCCGGTGAGGGTGCAGGGCCCTATGAGCGACTGGTTATTGACCGCGTTATGTTGGTCGATGGGTTGGGATCACCCCCGCGCGGACCCGTTAGTATTGTCATCGAAAAAGACCAGATTACCAAAATTCATGATCGGTCACCGAAGCCAGTTCTTGGTGAAGAGCGTTTTGATGCAAGGGGTATGACAGCGTTACCCGGATTTATCGACGCACATGCACATGTGGGTTATCCGGGTCAAGGTCAGGCGGGACCTGTGACGCCGCCTGAATATGTGTTTAAGCTTTGGCTTGCACATGGCATCACAACGGTGCGCGATGTCGGTTCATTTATGGGCCTTGAATGGACGGTAGAGCATGCCAAGCGTAGTGCCGCCGGCCTTATCGTCGCGCCTCGTATTATTCCATACGCGTATTTTCCAGGAGAAGACATAACTGAGACTAGTGCTGCGAGAGAGTGGGTTAAAGCCGTTAAAGAGCGTGGAGCCCTGGGTGTGAAACTGCGCCGCGGCACAAAAGAAGCGTTGACAGCAGTCTATGAAGAGACGGACAAGCTGCAGATGGGTACGGCTAACCATCATGATCAAAATAGTGTCTACCACATGAATGTTTTGGATAGTGCGCGACTTGGTCTCGATAGTATGGAGCACTGGTACGGTCTCCCCGAAGCGATGTTCACCGACAGGACTATTCAGGATTATCCGCCCGACTATAACTACTCTGATGAGCAATGGCGGTTCGGTGAAGCTGGGAATCTCTGGCTACAAGCGGCAGAACCTGGCTCCGACACTTGGAAAGCTACCATCCAGGAACTTCATAACTTGGATTTTACGTTGGTGCCAACTTTTACCATTTATGAGGCAAACCGTGATGTGATGCGCGCCCGCCGAGCTGAGTGGCATGATGATTATACGTGGCCAGCACTGGACCGATTTTTCCAACCGGATCCAAATTTGCATGGTTCTTATCATTTTGACTGGACGACAACCCATGAAGTCGCTTGGCGGAATAACTTTGCTCTCTGGATGCAGTTTGTGAATGACTTCAAGAATGCGGGTGGTCGGATTGGAGTAGGATCAGACGCTGGATTTATTTTCAAACTCTATGGTTTCGCCTATATCCGTGAACTAGAACTACTCCAGGAAGCAGGGTTCCATCCACTGGAAGTTATTCAGGCAGCCACGCTGAACGGCGCCGAATTACTTAAGATGAATGAACAGATTGGCTCTATCACCCCAGGCAAACAGGCTGATATCGTCCTAGTTAGTGGCAACCCGGTTGCTAACTTCAAACTGCTCTACGGTACGGGACACATGTACCTGGACCGCGAGGCTGGCAAAGTTACCCGTGTTGGCGGGGTAAGCTATACCATCAAATCGGGCATTGTTTACGATGCTAAGCAACTGCTTGCGGACGTCCAAGTAATGGTTGAGGAAGCCCGAGATGCAGAGAAGTAGATAGAACCATTTTAAAGGGTTTCGAACTCCTACTGCATTAACATCGAGACGTGAGCTTCAACACTGCTAGCCAGAGCTGATAGATCGTAACCACCCTCCAGCGTTGATATGACTCGTCCCTGGGCATGATTGGCGGCAATACTAAGCAGTTGTGAAGTGATCCAGCTGTAATCTGCTTCATGAAGGCATAATTCTGCTAAAGGGTCCTGCTCATGGGCATCAAACCCAGCGCTAATTAAGAGAAAGTCAGGTTGATGGGAGTCCAGCACTGGTAACCAGTCTCTTTCAATTGCTGCTCGAAAACTCTTGCCATCGGTTCCCTTCGGTAAGGGTGAGTTAACGATGTGCTCATTGCTGAAATCCAGATAGCGATACGGATAATAATTTTCCTGAAAGCTGGAACAAACCAATACTTCAGGCCTGTCCTTGAAAATATCAACGGTACCGTTGCAATGATGGACATCAAAATCCACGATGGCGACTCGATTGATGTCCGGATGGGCAAGTGCTGTCTCTGCTGCTAGGGCAATATTATTGAAGATGCAGAAACCCATAGCGGCAGCAACTTCTGCATGATGGCCAGGTGGTCTGATAGCACAGAAAGCTCGGTCTGTCTTTTCTTGAAGAATATCGCTGACCGCTGTGACACAAGCGCCAGCAGCGAGTTTTGCGGCTCTAAGGCTACCGGGGCTCATGTAGGTATCAGGGTCTAGCTGAACGGTTGAAATCTTCGGTTTACTCCGATTAATGGTCTCTACGTACTTCGAAGGGTGCACGTGAATTAGAACATCATCAGAAAGCTCTTCTGCCAGTTTGACCTTCATGTCCTGAGTCATGCCTGTTTCTTCCAGGCGGTTCATCACAGCCCTTAAACGCTCCGGTCTTTCCGGATGTTGAGCAAGTTTGTGGTTTTCACAATCAGGATGAGTATATAGGTACATCTGTATTCTCTTTATTCATAACCTTAAGCTAACAAATTTATCCAGATTCAGAAAGAAGGAGAATAAATTTAGATAAATATCGAGATAAAACCCAACCTATGTGAATTAGCTGACACGTTTGTTAAGCTTTAGGTATGAAAGTTGATAATGAAAAAGAAACGTTTAACAGTCCTATTTTTTCCTTTCTTCAACAATTGGGAAGAGCAATGAGAAAAGGTTCTGGTAAAGAGATTGCGAAAGTAACAGATACAACGTTGAGAAAAATCGAAAATTATTATACTAAAAGTAAATAAGAAGTATTTTTTAATGTATGAAAAAACTTATCCTCATATCAGCACTATTGTTCAGCTTGCAAGCTGAAAAATAATTGTGAACCTCATTGAAAGTATAATTAAGCCAGATTCAATTCAGAATTTTTTACTGCATAACCCAGAATATGCTTGGTTTGCAGTATTTATGCTCGCCTTTCTTGAATCGATGGTTATTACTGGGAGCATAGTTCCCAGTATCGTACTCTTTTCAATTTGTGTGTATTTATTCGATCAACAAATTCTTGCT
>Ga0209034_10001423_pt1 | contig 11632 bp, 9 predicted proteins | sample MarorgKNORR_S2LV_2_FD_188219 | JGI IMG/M metagenome (GOLD analysis project Ga0209034, IMG submission 188219) | Marine microbial communities from the Southern Atlantic Ocean, analyzing organic carbon cycling - 250m_A/KNORR_S2/LV (SPAdes) (version 2) | ecosystem: Environmental > Aquatic > Marine >...
AGTAGTTCTTCTCTTGTACTAGTGTAGTCTCCTAAACTTGGTCGAGTTAAAAATTTAGATCCGGTCCTGAGTGTATTGGTATCTAATTCCTGTACTGAACCGCTCGCTTGACCATATAAAACCATGTAGCCTCGTGGTCTTAGGCAAGAGATTCCTTTGTTAAAAGTCGTTCTTCCTACGGCATCAAACACCATTTTTAATCCGTCCCCGTGGGTCATCCTTTCAATCTCTTGTTCGAAATCATTCCTGGTGTATATGATTACCGAATCAGCTCCGGCTTCCATGGCTAATTGGGCCTTGTCATCTGTAGATACAGTAGAGAAAATTTTGCATCCGATGCGTTTCAACATTTGAATTAACAAAAGCCCGACACCGCCTGCCCCTGCATGAACAAGCACAGGATCTCCAGAGGATAATGGTGTTATGCCAAATGTCAGGAAATGGGCGGTCATCGCCTGTAGCATAGTTGCCGCTCCATCTGAAAACTCCATAGATGCAGGTAACGGGACTAAAAGCCAAGAGGGTACTACCGCGAGTTCCGCATAAGAGCCCGTATGCATGGCGTAAGCCACCCGATCCCCAACAGAGACTTCAGTAACATTCTCCCCTATGGCTTTGACGACTCCTGCTGCTTCTCTGCCGGGAGTCCAGGGTAAACTTGGTGGTGGGTTTGTTCCCTTTCTACTTGAGACATCTGTGTAATTGACACCAATGGCTTCAATTGCAACCAGAGCTTCACCGGGACCTGGATAGGGATCAGATATCTCTCCGTATTTAAGAACTTCGGGACCTCCTATTTCATGGGCTTGTATTACTTTCATTCCGATGCTCCTAGAATTATTGATTGGATTAAATTACAGGTTATTGAGGCCTAGATTTGCGATTTGAAAATCTAGGTTGTTAGAGTTATCCGCCTAGTACGGAGGCCATACCAGTGATATTGGCTATATTTTCTAGTCCCCTAAAGCTGTCGATAGCTTCTTCAATGTGGTCAGGTGGTAGAATATAGCGACTGCAATACAGAAATTTCGCATCTAATTCCTCATCCTCTAAAGGCAATTGAGGTTGTCCACGGGCGAATTCGGTGGTCTGATAAATCTCCTGTCCATTCTCCAGCTCTATAGATATCGTTGAAGGATATGGGGCTAATGAGCTAGGCTTCTCGGTAGCTTCGACGGCAATACGATCCATAAATAGCCGCACTTCCGAATCTTCCAAAGCTGAATCAGAGAAAAAGTCGATTAGTGGATGTCCGTGTAAGAGAGCTATTGCTGTTATGTATCCGGTTGATGATCGGGCTTCCGACGCACTTACAGGGCTGGAATAAGCCATTTTGGTCATTGCATCTTGGGTTATTGATACATGTACTTTCTTTATTTGGGGGGCCTCTATTCGGTGAAGTTGAACAATTTGTAGAGCTGCATCTATGACGGAATGACTGGCAGAATTGCACGGGTATAATTTTAATGTGACTCCGGGTTTATTAATGTGACAATCGCTATTTAAATAATTATTTAACAATTCTGTTTCTGATACGTCTGCGGCGCAATTAATAATCTGATCTAAGGAAATATGAGGATTTTTATTATCTGATAATCCTAATTGCGCTAATCTGCCCGATATAATTCCCTGCATGGCTATCTGGCCGCTTATTAACGCAGAAGTAGCTCCTGTCGGGTTGCGATTTATATCGTAAATATAATCAGCCGATATGGTCATCGCATGTTCTAGTTGGTTTGAATCCAATCCAAGAAGTATTCCGGCCGCTACTGTGGATCCAATTACTTGCGGTGTTATATTTGTATTTGGTAGGAAAGGATTTCCGTTTTCGGGATTTATATCAGTTGTTAGGGCTGATAATTTCGCCGTTACGTTACAACCATGTACGAATGCTCTTATTACATCTTGACCGGTTGACCCGCCCATTTCACCTAGGGCCATTACAATAGGGAATACGGTGCAGCTTGGATGTATACCCAAGGGAATGATTTCGTCATCAAAATCTAATAGTCTCACCATAAGTCCATTAGCCAAAGAGGCGTATCCCGGTGAGCTACGTAATCCCTGTCCGATGATAGTACACTTCCCATTTCCTCCCATTTCTTGTACGAATTTTGTTATTACTTGTCCATCGGACTGGGCAGCCGCAGCTAGCGATACTGCGGCCGAATTTAGCATCATTTTCTTCGCAGTATCGACGACTTCGGTCGTTAAAGATTCGAAATCCCCGGTGTCAATTATATGTTCCGCTATTAACTGGGTAATGGCCATTGCCTATCTCTCCCGTATGAGACTGAGACTAACCTATACCCATGCAGAATACTAGGCCGTGATTGTTCTCGCAACGTGGAATTTCACACATGATAATGTTTTTGAGTTATTATTGATTGAAGTACTAAGGCAGAGAATTACTATAAAACCAAGGGGAGTGGAATTTTATGGCCTACGAATTTATAAAAACCGATCGAGACGATCGAGTGGGTATCATTACCCTCAACCGACCAGAAGTTCTTAACGCATTGAGCGTAGGTTTGACCCGTGAACTGGACGATGCTATTACTGAGATTGAAGCTGATGATAGTTTTGGCGCTATTGTAATAACCGGTGCAGGAGAACGGGCATTTTCCGCAGGTGCTGACATCCATGAAAACCGTGAGCTTGATCCGGATGAAAGAGAGAAAATTACTGAAGAAAGATCAGAGTATTCATGGCATTTGACCACTGCAACTAAACCGGTTATAGGTGCTATAAACGGGCTTTGCTACGGTGGCGGAACCGTTATGGCTACTTCTCTGGATTTTTTAATTGGGTGTGAAAAAAGTAGTTTTCGTTTCTTGGCCGTAAACTATGGCCAAATGAATGCAACTTGGAGCCTGCCAATGTTGGTAGGGATAAACCGGGCGAAGGAACTGCTTTATAGTGGGAGGGAAGTATTTGCAGATGAGGCTTACCATATAGGATTAATTAACCATCTGGTTCCTAATGATCAACTGATGGAGAAATCTATAGAAGTCGCTGCCGGGATAGCTAAGAACCGTATAGAGGGCGTCGCTAACATAAAGCAAATTCTGAGAGAGCATAGTGGCTTATCTTTTGAACAACAATATAAAAATGAGATAGATTCAAGGAAAGGTAGGTTTAAGGGACTTTCAGTTCAGGACGGGTTCAAAGACTTTTTAGATAGAAAGGGTCGAAAGCCTCGAGTTTAATAACGCACAGGGAAGGGTTAGATCAAAATCCTCTGGTTCAAAGACTGGAGGATTTTTAGTTAATGCAGGTTCTAAACTTCAGGATAATAGTGTCTTAGTGTACTCTGTCCGGTAATACGACACATCTACTAGGTAGAAATCTTATGGATCAATATCAAGCGCACCAATCGCCACCGTTATCGATTAGATCGGATCAACCTGATGTTATAGCCCCAGATGGTTCTGAAATTCGTTTGCTAATAAATGACCAACATTCGGCGGTTACTGCAAGCATGGTAGAAGTAACTCTTCTCGCAGGTCAGACATCGAAACCAGTATGGCATAGAAATGTTGAGGAAATCTGGTACGTTCTGGATGGCAGAGGTCAAGTCTGGCGTTGTGGGCCAGATGAAGATCCTGAATCTGTTTCCGGAATTCACGTTGGTAAGGGAGACAGTTTTGTAATTCCCGTGCTCTGGCGGTTTCAGTTCAGCGCAGACGTATCAGAGAATTTGGTGATTTTATGTTTTACCTCTCCGGCCTGGCCGGGGGATGATGAAGCCCAGGCTTCAGATGTTGGAGGCTTAGGCCCTCCAAACATCTGAATGCTAATAGTGACCGTATTGAATCGAGCTCAAAACGGGTCTATGATTGGTCACTGGGGCTTGGGCAAGAGTGATTATCTGAAATACTTGTACTCGTGGTCTGGATACGATTTTTGTGCCCTGTCACAATATCATGGATCAGGAGAGCTATATTGAGATATCTAATCGCTTTTGAGACGTCCCATAATAGGCCTGTATAAATATATTCTGTGATGGTAAAAGGAGAGACATGTTAGCTGGTGTAACAAGGCTGAGACATATTAATCACATTACATATAATGTTAAAGACAAAGATGCTGCTTTGAAATGGTACCAGGAAGTGCTAGGGCTAAAGCAAATCCCCAAAATGGTTAACGGTGATCATCTCTACTGGCTTCAACTGCCGAGTGGGGCAATGGTCCACATTATAGAAAACGCGGATGCCCCCTCTGCCCCCTCTCATCATACAGCTTTTGAAGTTGATGAAATTGATGCTGCTCACAAAGAGTTGGGTGATATGGGAGTAGAGTGCACCGAAATACAAACGCGAAATGACGGGCAACGTGCTTTTTATCTAAATGATCCGGATGGGAACAGGATCGAAATTTGCACCAAATCAGGATTTGGCGTCTTGGTGTAACTTGCGCTAGATTGATAATAGTGTTGATAGGTTATAAAGGTTATCTTGCCGGTAGTAATACCGAGGATAACCTTTATGGCCAGATTTAAATAAACTTGGTAATGGTACCGTCCGTATAAAGAATACTAATCGTATTCAAAATGTCTCTTTCCAGTCTTTTTGAATCTATATTTTCGAACTTGGTTTGAATATTGTTCCAAATATTATCTAGAGAAGACTTCGTCAACATTAGAGACACTAATTCCGAAACAAGTCGGCTACATTCGGTTCCCTCAGGTCTATCAGGAGTTATTAACACGTAGCCCCATTGAAACTCCCCGTCCCCGAGTACGGCTTTTACTTCTATTTTGGTGCCGTCAATCAAAATAGGAGTCAGTTGTGTTATAGATGGTGATGAAATCTTCATCCCAGACAACAATGAATCAGCCTGTGATTTACGTGAGGAACGAATCTCGGATACTTCATTAATTTCTTTCAGGAGCTCCTCAGAGAGCTGTCCTCGTTCCATTACAGCTCTTTCATATCCCCTAGGAGCTTGGCCAGCCACTGCGTGTATAAATGACTTCCGGGAGTCGTAGCTAGTGTCCACTCCCAATAATCGACGAGCCTCCCAGAAATAAGAGTCTACTGTCCGATTACTGGAGTAGAATAACTTGGCCAACTCCCTGAAATGCTGGTATTCCTGGGAGTAAAGGTTGGCGTAAACTTGTTCCGACTCTTTCCCCAGATCCTTATCTTTTATGGCTGTTGTTATATGTGCTGCTGCAAGCATCCCTGACATGAATGCGAGGTGGACTCCAGATGAAAACAAAGGATCAATGAAACAAGCCGCGTCTCCAACTAGGATGTAGTTATCTCCAGCCATGGGATTATTAGTGTAGGACCAGTCTTTGAGCACCAATGGTTTTGAGACTAATTCTGCGTCTTTGAGCATATTGGCTGTATATTTCGATTGATTGATGTTCTGCAGCAGAAAATCTTTTATTCCGATTTGAGATATTTGCGTTTGGCCGTAGGTGCTATCGACTACCGCACCTACGCTTGCTACACCCGTATGTAGCGGTATGTTCCAAATCCAACCATTTGTAGTGGATTCGATAAAAATGTTGGTTTGATCAGGGTCTGGCAATGAAGCTCCACCTTTGAAATATCCATACACTGCCAAGTTTTGAAAAAATTGATCCCATTCCCGTAGGTCCAGTTGCCGAGCCAAGAGGCAATTGGACCCGCTAGCGTCGACTATAAAATCGGCATCAATCGATCCCTTTTTATCAGCTTGATGTATATAGTTGACGGTTACCGATCCAGTATCCAAAAAGTCGACAGATGTTACTTGATGACTTTCTCGTACATCTACACCATTTTTCCTGCTATTTTCCAATAATATTTTGTCAAAAGTGGGCCGCCAAACTTGAAAAGCATGCGGATATTGATGGTTTGTTTCTGAGAAATACCAACTCCAAGGGTCGGGCTGGCTGCCCCAGAGCATAGTAGCACCATATTTCGGCAAAAAACCGGATTGTTCAACTTCAGTAATAACTCCCAGTTCTTTCAAAACAGGCATGCTTGCTGGGAGTAATGATTCGCCGACGTGATCCCTTGGGAAATTGGCTCTTTCTAGCAGAATTACACTCAATCCCTTACGGGCTAACATTGTCGCTACGGTGGTTCCTGCCGGCCCGCCACCTACGACGACTATTTGGGTACTGGTTCTATATGATTCAGAATTATTAGTTAGCAATTAATAATCCCATGTTGTACTTAGTTGAGTTAAAAAGGGCACGAACAAGCGTGCCCTTTTTAGGTAATTCCGTGTTAACTCAATATCAGCTATTTTGTTCCCACAGCGCTTCCAGCACACTTCCGGGGTTCATGGGAAGTGTATCCATTCGGACTCCGATAGCATCATGAATGGCATTGGCAATTGCTGCCATGGGAGGAACAAGGGAAACTTCTCCTACACCTCTCACCCCTAGTGGATGACCGGGATTTGCCACTTCCACAATGACCGTGTCTATCATCGGCAGATCAAGGCTAGTTGGCATTCGATAGTCCAAGAAGCTGGAATTCATCATTTGACCTTGGTCACTTAGGAAATATTCTTCGTTTAAAGCCCATCCGATTCCTTGTACGGCGCCTCCTTGTATTTGTCCTTCAACATAACTTGGATGGATGGCTTTTCCACAGTCTTGGATAGCTGTGAATCGTAGAATTTCTACTTTGCCTGTATCCGGGTCAACCTCTACATCGACGATGTGAAGGCCAAATGCGTTTCCTACTCCGCCGGGATTCGCTGTTCCTCTTCCAACTATTGGTCCACCCGTTCCGTTAAGCCTTCGGGATAACTGGTCGAAAGTTAGCCGGAGTTCGGGATCTGATTTATGTGAAAGGACTCCGTCGTTATATTCAGTGTCTTCTACAGCGCAGTCCCATATTTTCGCTGCTCTCTCTAGCATTTGAGCCCGCACATCTTCTGCAGCTTGATAAACTGCTGTGCCCATCTTAAAGGTTACTCCGCTTCCCCCAGCTCCCGAACTGTATCCTATGGAATCGGTGTCTGCTATGGAAGGTTTTACTTTTTCTGCAGGTATCCCTAGGACCTCAGCTACGTGCATTGCCATTGCTGCTCTGCTACCACCTATATCAGGTGATCCTTCGACTAAGCTCACATTACCATCTGGCATCACGCTGACTACGGCACTCGCCGGTCCAGATCCATTAAACCAGGCTCCTGCCGCTACACCTCTACCTCTATTGGGGCCTTCTAGGGGGGTTAACCAGTGAGCGTGTTGTTGTGCGGCCTGTAAAATTTCTACAAATCCGATCTTGCGGTAAACTGGTCCGGTGGCTTGCCTGCTACCCTCTTTAACTGCATTTAATTGTCGCAGTTCAACAGGGTCTATCCCTAACTTGCGGGCTAATTCGTCGATAGCTTGTTCAGCAGCGAATGATGCAGATGGAGAACCAGGAGCTCGATAAGCAGAAGATTTCTGAACGTTGGTGACTACATCATATCCCTCGATGAAGGCGTTACTGACTTCATACGGGGCAAACATGGTGCGGCATCCTGATGGTACTGGCGATCCCGGAAATGCACCCGCCTCGTAGACTAGAGTGGCTTGAACTGCTGTAAATTTGCCGGTATTGGTAGCACCAATTTTGGTTTTTATATGTGTTCCGCAGGTAGGCCCCGTACCCACAAATACCTCCGTGCGGCTCATTGCTATTTTAACTGGTCTCCCGGTTTTCCGAGATAGGATGGCGACTACTGGCTCTAAATAGCAACCACCTTGTCCTTTACCTCCAAATCCCCCACCTATCTCCATGGGTATGACTTTAACTTGAGAGACCGATACCCCAATTATCTTAGCGGTGTGATCCCTGAGAGCGAAGTGGCCCTGGCTACTAGCCCATATAGTTACGGTGTCATTTGTGTTCCATTGGGCAGTGGCGGAGTGTGGCTCAATGTAACCCTGATGCACGGGTTTTGTGTGGTATTCTCGCTCCACTATTAAATCGGCCTCTTTGAATCCCTGTTCTGGATCTCCGAGTTTGAATTCAAAATGGTTGGCTATATTGGAGTTGTCCCCAACGGCCCCCGAACTATACCCACCGGGGCGGAGTGCGGGGCTATCAAGGGATAACAGCCTTTCGTGTACTAAAGGTGCCCCCTCCTTCATTGCTGAGTCAGCATCCAATACAGGTGTTAATATCTCGTATTCAATATCAATTAATTCCAAGGCTTGTTCAGCCAGGGCTGGGCTGGTTGCTGCTACTGCAGCTATGGCATGCCCTAAATAAAGTGCTTTTTCTCTTGCTAGGACATTTCTACTGTAAAAGCCATAATTGACGTTAGCACCCTCTTCTAAATCTGCGACTTCCGCGGACATCTCTGGGAGGTCCATGCCTGTGACTACTGCTTCTACACCTTCTAATGCTAAAGCTCGTGTAGCGTCAATTGTTTTTATCCTGGCATGGGCGTACGGACTGCGAAGAATCTTTCCGTGTAACATGCCCGGCAAATGAATGTCTGCGGCGTATCGGGCCCTGCCCATCACCTTATCCGCTCCATCGTGCCGGATAGGCCTTGTTCCAACTACATTGTATTCTTCTGTTGAGAGTACTTGGTTTGGTTTGTAATCCAGCATTAAAGCCCCCCTGAACAATGTTTGTATAATATCTAAAATGATTTACTTATAAGTATTAATTTACCACAAAAAGGATAGCGACACGTAGTTCAGCACATAGGGACATCTTCAAATTGTTGCTTTGTGCTTGACATGATATTTTGGAAGTCCTACCCTTCAATCGGATTAGGATTCAATTTAATCGGAGCGCAAACCATGCTTAATTCTAACCAAGGGACGGTCGTACTATTGAATCCCACGGCTCCACCAAGAGATATCGAACATCCTATGGCAGAACGTTTGCCGGATATGGGAGGCAAAACTATAGGGTTTTTATGGAATAATAAGCCTAATGGTGATGTGCTGTTTGGCAGACTAGAATCCTTGTTGAGAGAAAAATACGAAATTAAGGATGCAATATACGGACAAAAGCCTACAGCATCCATCCCTGTTTCCAAGGAAGTTCTGGATAAGATGGTTGATTCTGTTGACGCGGCGGTTGTTGGGTTAGGTGATTGAGGATCCTGTACTTCGTGGAGTATCCACGATGCAGTAGAACTAGAAAAGAGAGGAATACCAACGGTGACCGTTTGCACACATCTCTTTACTAAGTTAGGTAACGTTGAAAGGCGGTCATTAGGAATGCCTGAACTACCTTTAGTAATACCTCAGCATCCGTTGGGAGGCTTACAGGTAGATGCTGTTACGAAAAAGGCAGATCAATTGTTGGAGCATGTGATTGCAGGATTGGTACAATCATAAAATTTATTTTTCTGCTCAGTAAATACAAAGGCCCCAAACAGAAATCCCGGCTCCTTAGATGAGACGGGATTTCTGTTTGGGATTCGCGTATTTTTGATCAGATCCATAATTGCTATTCAGTGAGACGAAAACATCTGAAAGGAGATAGATTTTGGTTAATCTAGATTCCGATAAGTTTGAAATTGAGAATGATTATGAATTAATTCAAAGTTGGTTTATGGACCAAGGCTGGGGAGACGGCCTGCCTATTGTCCCTCCTACGCAAGATAGAGTTGAACGGATGTTACATGGCACCGTTCTGAATCCGGATCATATAGTCGGTGAAATACCACCTAACTACGGGTCGGCCACGGTAGAACGGGTTGCAATTAATGCGGTGATGGCCGGTTGTTTGCCAGAATATCTGCCTGTCGTATTGGCTGCGGTGGAAGCTATTAACGATCCGGCTTTTAATTTGTACGGCATACAGGCCACTACACATTCATGTGCTCCGTTGGTGATAGTCAATGGCCCTATTCGAGAATCCCTAGGTATGAACAGTTCATCCGGAGCTTACGGCCCCGGATGGAGGTCTAACGCAACTATAGGAAGAGCTGTTCGCCTAGTTTTGCTTAATATAGGAGGTGGTTATCCTGGGATTGGAGATATGTCTACCCAAGGAGCTCCTTCGAAATATACATATTGCGTAGCTGAAAACGAGGAGGCAAACCCGTGGCTTCCGTTGCATGTGGACAGAGGATTCAAAAAAAATGACAGTACGGTAACAGTGTTGGCCGGTGAGCCACCTCATAATATCAATGATCATTCCGGTCGTTCGGCAGAGGATATTTTAACTCTAGTGGCTGGAGCTATGGCCGTGACGGGCGCAAACAATGCTTATACGGGTGGTCAAACTCTGCTGGCTCTGGGGCCAGAACACGCTAATACTATCAATAATGATGGATTCGATAAATTGTCTATTGCTGAGTGGTTATCTAAACGTGCGAGGGTTCCTCTAGAACGCTACACTCACGATACACTCATGGAAAGGTTCGGTGGGATCCCAGATGGTCCTGTTCCGATGGTATCTTCTTCTGACGATTTAATCGTTATGGTTCTGGGAGGACCTGGGAAACATACTTCTTGGGTCCCAACCTTTGGCGGGACTACGAGCGCAGTTACAAGATCAATTAAGTTGTCCTGAGACATACTGAATAATGAATTGGTTCACTTACCCTTTTACGGTTTTTCAATACCGTAATTTCACCTTTGTTTGGTCTTCTACTACTTTGGTGGGTATTGGGACCCAGATGGAAGCTGTAGTATTGGGTTGGTACATCTTGGCTGTCACCGAATCACCTGTTTTGGTGGGTTTGATATCTGCTGCTCGAATGTCTCTGAACGTGTTTGCCTTATTCGCTGGAGCCGTGGCTGATCGAGTACCCAGGAATAAACTCTTAGCTGTTGTTGAATTCACGATGGCGTTTTTGGCGATCCTGATGCTGGGGTTGATTGTTACCGGTATATTGCAAATGTGGCATATTTTTTTTATAGCGGTTGTTACTGGTATGGTTAGGGTGTTTCAAATTCCATCGGCGCAATCATTAGTGGCAGATACGTTACCTCAAGATCGCATCCCAAACGGTGCGGCATTCAATACACTGGGTAGAAATATAGCCATGGTAGCTGGGCCATTATTGGGTGGCATTCTATATAAGAAAACGGGTCCTCAAGGGGCGTTCGTTGCTATAGCTATTCTTTATTTTGTTAGCGGTTGGTTCGCCTGGTTCATAACTTCTAGGCAGAATAATCTCAAGGCTACTTCAGAGCCTGTTATTAAAGATGTCATCAGTGGTGTTAAATATGTGAAAGGAGAACAGGTGCTCTGGGCTACATTGGCGGTTGCTTTAATCATAGAATCCGCCGGTTGGACATTCCATACTACACTCGTCCCCATATACGCGTGGAGTGTTTTGAATACTGATTCTGCGGGTCTTGGATGGTTACTGTTTGCCTTCGGCTGTGGGTCCGTTTTGGGATCTGTAGGGTGGGCGTTCATTCCTAATCTCAGTCATGTTGGTAAGTTAATGGTCGCTGCAGTGATTTTTTGGCACTGTAGCATATTGATTTTTTCCACCACATCTTCCTTTTATCTTTCAATGTGTATCTTAATTGCTGTGGGCGCTGGTTTTGGATCTACTCAAGTATTCATGCTATCGGCTTTGTTAGGGACTGCTATGGCGGAATATCGAGGTAGGGTAATGAGCCTCAGATCCATGGCTATATATGCTTTTGCTTTAGGTAGCATATTTACTGGAGCCATGGCCGGAATTTGGGGAGCCCAATTGGCGG
>Ga0209034_10001424_pt1 | contig 11625 bp, 10 predicted proteins | sample MarorgKNORR_S2LV_2_FD_188219 | JGI IMG/M metagenome (GOLD analysis project Ga0209034, IMG submission 188219) | Marine microbial communities from the Southern Atlantic Ocean, analyzing organic carbon cycling - 250m_A/KNORR_S2/LV (SPAdes) (version 2) | ecosystem: Environmental > Aquatic > Marine...
GAAAACCTGAAGAGCAGCTTGATGACTTTGTATACTTGTTAAATGTGGAGTCTTATACCGTATGTGTAACTTATGGATTAGTTTTCTCAATAACAAGCACGAATTCACCTACCGGAATGCCAAATTTGCTCATGCTTGATTCATTAATCAATACTTCAGGTGTTACAAGGTACATCCTGTCATCAATTCGAACGTCTAATGTGCCATCGTTATAGGGAATTTGAAGAACATAATCGAAGAAAGCACTATTGCCAGCAACAGCCACTTTACCTTCACCCACCACATCACCCGCTATGCCAACATATCTTCCCGGTTCGGTAGGAGTAAGGGTCCAAACACGGCGATCAATTTCACCGTCATCGAAAACAAAATCCTCCTCTAAAGTACCGACACCCTCGTTCCAATACGCAAGAATATCAGCGTTGAATTTGCGAATTACTCTGCCGCGCCAATCTTTAACGACACCATAAGCCTCTAGGTTGCCATCAAAGAATTCTTCTAGCACAAATTTCGGTGACTGCTGAGCATAGTAAGCAATCCCGCTACCGTTGCATGCCGTTAAACTTAAAATTGAGAAACACATGATTAACAAATTAGAAGCTTTCATGTCACTATCCAATTAAAGGTGGTAATAAGATCTACGTTGTAGAATGGTTTTTTGGTTCACTGACATTAAATTAGTAACATAGGCTTGATCAGAGTATTTACGGTATAGTGCAGCATTACGGGTTGTTTCTAGCAATAAGAAAGAACTCATAAATTCAAGCAAGTGAAAATAAAAAAAAGATTCTTCATGCGGCTTAATAGAGGGAGAATAATATGCGTATAAATAATTTAGAAAAAAAGCAAATAAGACTTAATGCTGCCTTACTAGCGCTGCTTAGCTTGTTATTTGCCGCTTGCAGTCCAGGACAGAATTCTTCTAATAGTCAAACATCCAGTTTATCTGCAATTAGTGCTGCTCTCGAAATGGCTGAGCCAGAAGAGGTCGGCATGGATTCAGAACGGCTAAATCGAGTAACAGAGGCCATGGAAGCTTATGTTGATGACGGCTTATTAGCAGGCGTGGTCACTATGGCGGCTAGAGATAATAAATTAGTGCACTATGAATCGGTGGGCTATCGCGATCTTGAGGCCGAAGCCCCGATGACGAATGACACCATTTTTAGAATCTATTCAATGAGTAAACCCGTCACTGGTGTGGCTTTGATGATTCTCTATGAAGAGGGGAAGTTTCGTTTGGCCGATCCTGTAGAACAATACATACCAGAATTTCGTGACCTTCAAGTGTACAAAGGTGTTGATGCGGAGGGAAATATCTTAACTGAGCCACAGAATCACAAGATGACTATAAGGGAATTGATGAGTCATACGGGTGGTTTAAGTTACGGCATATTTGCTCAGTCACCTGTAGATTCAAAATACGTTGAAGCTGGATTGCTGAGTAACGACGACACTTTATCAGAATTTACTGGCAAGCTTGGCCTGATACCGTTGAAACATCAACCGGGTAGCCGATGGGAGTACAGTGTTTCTGTAGATGTACAAGGTTATCTTGTAGAAAAGCTATCAGGTCAGACTTTTGGAGAATTTTTAGAACAGCGTCTTTTTGAGCCACTGGCCATGACTGACACAGATTTTCACGTGCCTGAAGAAAAGATATCGCGGTTTGCTCAGGTTTATGGTTACGATGGTTCTGGCAAGCTTACCCCAGGAGAAGGCTTCCCTAATGCTAATTTCCTAGAAGATCCAGTATTCGAATCCGGTGGTGGCGGGTTAGTGTCTACAGCAATGGACTATATGCGCTTCGCTCAAATGGTTTTAAATGGCGGGGAACTAGACGGCGTACGGATATTAGCCCCTTTAACCCTTGATTTAATGCATCGTGATCAAACTCCTCTGAACATGGAAGGCCCTATGTCTGGGGATATTGGAGGAACATCTTTTGGTCTCGATTTTGCGGTGGTTGACAATCCTGTTGAAGCTGAAGGGTATTCAAAGGGCGAATATTACTGGGGTGGCGCCGCAGGCACCTGGTTCTGGATTGATCCTATCGAAAATCTTGTCTTTGTAGGTATGATTCAGCAGTTTGGTCAACTAAGACCAAATGTGCGGGCTACCTCAAAACGACTTTTGTATCAATCAATAATGGAACCCCGGGGTATTTAGTTTTAAGGAAATATTATAGATACCCATATCGATAATAATGAAAAGTAATATGATTGAAATTGAACCTATTTCTGGGGCCATAGGGGCGGAGATTCATGGTATAGATCTAAGTGAGCCCATAAGTAATGAAAATTACCTGCAGTTACGCAATCTTTGGGTAAAACACCAGGTAATATTTTTTCGAGACCAGAACATCGGCCCACAGCATCATAAAGCGCTAGCTTCATTATTTGGTCCGGTTTTAAATCACCCGGCTTACGAAACAGTTAAAGGTTTTCCTGAAGTAACTATTCTCGAGAGTACTCCGGAAAATCCAACAAAAATCGAACTTTGGCATACCGATATGACTTTTAAGAAAAATCCGCCATTAGGTTCTATTGTAAGGGGAATAGTTATACCTGAAAAAGGTGGAGATACTATGTGGTCAAGTCTTACCGCCGCATATCAAGGGTTATCGGATAAGATGCAACAGTTTCTTTCAGGGCTCAACGCAGTTCATGATTTCGCTCATGGCTTTAAAGAAAGTCTTGCGGAGCCGGGTGGTCGTGAGCGGCTCAGTCAGGCTTTAAAAGATAATCCGCCTGTAGAACATCCAGTCGTACGAACCCACCCTGAGAGTGGAGAAAGGCTGATCTTTGTTAATGAATTATTTACGACGCACATAGTAGGTATGAAAACAAAGGAAAGCGACAGTTTGCTCAAATTCCTCTATAAGCACTGTATAACTCCTGAATATACCTGCCGATTTCAATGGCGATCAAATTCGCTGGCCTTTTGGGATAACCGGGCAACACTCCATAAACCCGTTAATGATTATTTCCCAGCTCATCGCCGGTTGGAGCGCATTACAATAGAGGGTCAGTTGTAGGAATAACGCGCCAGACCATTACTCTTTTCTTAGAAAATTTACTATCCATCGCGCTACTTTATCGTTGTCAATTGATTTTTTTGCCCCTTCAAGAGCTTTAGAATAAAGTTCCTCACCTAATATCTTACGCCGAACCTCCATCAATGCATGGTAGTACGACTTACTAAATTCAGGATGACCTTGAAAGGTAAGTATATGATTTTCCAATTGGCAAGCTAAGATTGGGCAAAATTTGGTAGTTGCGATTACAAGAGCATTTCCCGGAGGTTCCATTACTTGATCTTGGTGGCTCATCAGAAGATTGAATCTATTGTCGCTAGTATGCCAAGAGTCTGATGAAGTCAACGTCGATTCAGAAACACCAAGCCCCCAACCTTTACCGGCTTTTTCGACTCTACCACCAAGTGCATGGGCAACCATTTGGTGTCCAAAGCAAATCCCTATAAGCTTCTTATGTGTTCTATGTAGTTCCCGAACAAATTCAGTCAGAGCGATAATCCATGGCTCGTTATCATAGACGCTGTATTTGCTCCCAGTAATCAGATAAGCGTCTACATCGTTAATATCACGGGGGTATTCTTGATGTTCAACGTCATACGTTATTAAGTTGAGACTGTCGTCCGTTTCACTGAGCAACTTGGTGAACATATCCGGATATTCACCAAATTCAGGAGATAGGGATTCTCTTACGGTGTCTGTTTTTAGGATTCCAATGTTTAAGTTTTTCATTATTCTTGGACAGTGCTTAGCCTAACCTTTAGGAAGAGTGGCGATTAAACTAATGCTACCATGAGTATTGATAAATTAGTTCTTCCCAAACGAGAGCGAGTTAGAAGACACCAGTTATTTCGTGATATGACCTCGTACCTTATGAAACGATTAGTTTTTTTAATTATATCTCTGCTTTCTTTTAACGCCTATGCGCAGCCGCAAGGTTTTGATGCCATGGTGAATTCGGCTGTGCAACCTCTGACTGATTTAGTTTCTAATTTCATATTTTTTGAAATCAAATTGTTCGGGGCAGATATGCCATTAATTGTTCTATGGCTAATCTTTGCTGCTGCCTTTTTTACTATGTATTTCCGATTCATAAATCTGACCGGATTTACTCATTCTATAAGGCTTATTCGAGGTGATTATGCGTCTAGTAGCCATAGAGGGGAAGTTAGTCACTTTCAAGCACTAACAACAGCCGTTTCCGGAACAGTGGGGATAGGAAATATTGGTGGTATCGCAATTATTCTAAGTTTAGGAGGTCCTGGAGCAATATTTTGGATGATCGTTGCAGGTTTTCTGGGAATGTCTACCAAATTTGCAGAGTGTATAGCAGGAGTGAAATACCGCAAAGAGCATCGTGATGGAACCGTCTCTGGTGGTCCGATGTACTATTTGGAGGAAGGTTTAAGGGTTCGAGGGTTGAATTTCTTGGCAAAGCCATTGGGTCTTTTTTATGCCGCCTCCATCGTGGTCGGATGTTTGGGTATTGGAAATATGTTCCAATCCAATCAGGCGTTTGAACAGTTTGTTTATGCGACAGGTGGCTCTAATAGTTTTTTTCTTGATAAAGGGTGGCTATTTGGGCTAATGATTGCAGGTTTCGTTGCCTTCGTCATTATTGGCGGTCTTCAATCAATAGCAAGAGTAACGAGTAGGCTGGTGCCTTTTATGGCTCTTGCTTATCTTGTTTTAGCACTAGTCGTATTGGTATTAAACAGCAGTAAGGTGCCCTGGGCCGTTTACGCAATTTTCACCCAGGCCTTTAACACAGAAGCGTTGGCGGGCGGGACTCTTGGCGCTATGATTTTGGGGTTTCAGAGAGCTGTTTTTTCAAATGAAGCCGGAATTGGTTCCGCCGCTATAGCTCACTCTGCAGTCCGGACAAACGAACCTTCAACTGAGGGTTATGTCGGATTAATGGAGCCATTTATAGACACTGTTGTGATCTGCACGTTAACGGCTCTGGTTATTTTGGTAACCATTTATGAACCGGGGCTCACCGGTCAAGGAGTGCAGGGCGTTGAATTGACCTCCAAGGCATTCGCGAGTGCGCTGAGTTGGTCTTCTATCCCTATATCTATCATCGCTATCTTATTCGCGTTCTCAACAATGATTTCGTGGTCCTATTATGGTCTCAAAGGATGGACTTACATAGTAGGAGAGGGGCTAGGAAAGGAAATACTATTTAAGGTTTTCTTCTGCCTATTCGGTGTGCTGGGATCGACGATACAGCTCGGAGCTGTTCTAGATTTTTCCGATGCAATGGTGTTCCTAATAGCACTTCCAAATATTTTTGGATTGTATCTGCTTGCACCAGTACTTAAAGAAGAATTAAAAAACTATAAAATCAAATTAAGAAAAATAGAATCTTAAAGATCTAGCAAATTAAAGGTATTAAAAAAGCCATACATGCAATATGCCAGCGATTACCCGCGAATATAACTTTCCAGTTCCTTAATGGTCGATTGCTGGTCACTGATGATAACTTTAACCAAGTCCCCGATTGACAATACGCCTACAACTTTATTCTCGTCAACAACTGGCAAATGGCGGATGTGATTTTCCGTCATCACTGCCAGTGAAGATTCAACGCTTTCAGAGGAAGGCACAGAAATAACATTTGAAGTCATTATTTCAGCAACGCGGGTATCTGTAGAAGAACGACCTTTCAAGATTACTTCCCTCGCGTAATCTCGTTCCGATATTATGCCCTCTAGCGTAAGCCTCTTCATAACGAGCAGAGCCCCGACTTTTTTGGAGGCCATCGCTTGGATCGCTTCGTATACGGTATTGTCTGCTGTAATGTGCCAGACTTCTTTTATCTCTTTTTGATTGAGTACCTGATTTACCGTGTGCATCGTTTATTCCCCCCGAAACAAAGTGCGCCACTGATACTGCAGTTATATGGACAGTTGTGACCATATGTACCGATATTCGCATATTATGCGGAACATGGGAAAGTCGTACGCAAAGGATAAAATTAATAAAAATATTAGCTGAAATAATGGGCCTGCGACTTACTGTGCCATGCAGCTGCGGAGTAGACACTTTAAGTGTTACTGGAAATAAAGAGTCTTTAAGACGATTTGAGTTTTTATAATAGTGACCGTTATTGCTCGATCTATAGTCGAGCGAGGTGTCTAAATGGCTCTATTTTTCGCTTTTCAAGTGAGTTGTATGTTAAGTATCTGAATTTATTGCGCTTTTATAAAAAGGAAAACTTTATACATTCTAGATAACTTCTTTAACAAAATACAGGCTGAAGCGCTCCTTGGGCTTGATAACAAGCATCAATATTACCTTATAACACACTATTATTTAAATAAAATATATTACACCAAAGGTTGCTATATCTACTTCCTTACTTGCTGCAAAGTAAGTAAATGGTTTACGCTTGAAAATTGACCAATTTATAATTTCCAAGAGAGCATAAGATGGCTTTAAGACTAGGTACCAGCAATTGTAAATATTTCAGATCACGTATGTTAGTTATTCTAATAGGTTCAGTTTTACTGCAGTTGAGTCCTGGAGTTTTGGGCCAACCAGCCGCCCCGGTTTCTAGAGTTGAATTTGATAGTTGGATGCAAGAAATCTCAAATTGGGGTCGCTGGGGTTCCGAAGATGAATTAGGAACGCTTAATCTTATTACCGAGCAAAAACGTGTTGATGCTGCTGCTTTAGTACGCGATGGTACGACAGTCTCTTTATCGTTATTCGCCAACAAGCAACAGGATTCGGTAAATGCCAATCCTTTTCAGCATGTTTTAACGGTTTCTCGATTTGGTGATCACGAAGTAGCAGGTGATACGTACAGCGTTCAGTATCACGGTTTTGCGCACTCACACATGGATGGGTTACCACATTTTGCTCATAAAGGGCGTTTATATAATGGTTTTTCTGTGGATACTTTAAATCCAGAAGGAGCTGGCCGCCTGGGTATTCATAATGCTTTTAGGGGAGTATTTACTCGTGGCATTCTGGTCGACATTCCCTGGTTAAGGGGTGTGGATTACCTTGAGCCTGGAACTGCCATTACTGTAGCAGATCTAGAGGCTTGGGAAGCACGAACTGGTGTTCGAATTGGTAGTGGGGATGTATTGCTGATTCGCACGGGGCGTTGGGAGAGGGTACGGCAGTTAGGTCAATGGAACTTTGTTGGGCAGGCGGCAGGCTCACATGCCTCTATTGCTATGTGGTTGAAGGAGCGTGATGTTGCGGTTATTGGCTCTGATGGTGTCAGCGACGTTATGCCTTCCGGAGTAGAAGGGCTAGTAAATCCGCTACATGAACTTGTTATTGTTGGTTTGGGTATGCCGATTCTTGACAACCTTGACTTGGATGCTTTGGCAGAAACGGCTCTAGATAAAAATCGTTGGGAATTTCTGTTCGTCGGTTCTCCGCTTCGTGTAGAAGGTGGAACAGGCTCGCCTATGAATCCACTTGCCTTGTTTTAGGTAAAGCAGTACTCAGGGAACAGATTTTTGACAGGTTTTATTCGAAGCTATGCACAGCATCCGAGAATTCCCGGGCCGATAATTATATCCTTCTTTCAAGCCCCATCTTTCCTACAATCTAAACTTCCCGCTCACAAACGACACCCCATTTACGAAGGCCAACCTTTTCCTAGGAGCCTTCCGAAAAGCCTAATATTCTCGATCCATCAAGTAAAACTGCTTTGCCAGCCCATGAGTATCAGAAATTGGTAGGAAGTGAACAGGTCATAATAGTGGGCGCCGGGCCAGGCGGCGCAGTGCTTTCTTATTTGTTGGCAAAGGCGGGGGTAAGAGTAACTCTCATAGAGCGCCACCAGGATTTCAGTCGTGAGTTCCGTGGAGAAATTTTAATGCCTGGTGGGCTTGAACCATTAGATCAAATAGGACTTTGGGAGGACTTGGAAAAGGTATCTCATGTAAAGTTAGATGGTATCAATATCTATGTTGATCAGAAACGTGCCTGGTCTTTGGAGTTCACCGATTCTGCTTATTCAAGATATAGGCCACGTTGGATTTCGCAACCCCATTTTCTGGAAATGCTTGTAGAAAAGTCAGCTCTATACTCGAATTTTAGGCTACTAAGAGGGACGCGAGTCCGTGATCTAATATGGGATAATAATCGAGTGACTGGTGTTATTACTGATGACAAGGATTCGGCAAATAGGCTATTTGGCGATTTGATTATAGGGACTGATGGACGCTCTTCAATTGTTCGCGCCCGTTCCGGGATAAGTTACAAGAGTGATGCAATGCCCATGGATATTGTGTGGGTAAAAATACCAAGAGGAGAATTAAGGCTTAACAAAGCGTTGCGCGCGTATGTAGGAGGTGGACGATTGCTAATTTGCGCTCCGACGTACGATGACCATATCCAATTAGGGTTCGTTATAAAAAAGGGAAGCTTTCGTGAGTTGAGGAATATGGGTATTTCGCATTTGATGGATTTAATAGCAGAGCATGCAGATCCGATTATGGAGAGCCATCTTCATCTGATTCGAGAGACTGCGCCGAAGCCTTTTTTGCTAAGCACTGTCTCTGACCGGGTAGATCGTTGGAGCTTGCCCGGTTTATTGTTGCTGGGTGATGCCGCGCATACCATCTCACCAGTGGGGGGGCAGGGTCTAAATCTAGCAATTAGGGATTCTATCGTAGCAGCGAACCACCTTATACCAGCCTTACTTTCTGGGGCCAATGCTACTCTATTAGATGAAGCCAGTTTGGGCATTGAAAAAGAAAGAATCAAGGAGATCGTAACAATACAAAAACTGCAGGCCCGCCCTCCAAAGATATTACTTAGAAATACATGGTGGACGAAGATATTATTTGGAATTATCTCTGCTTTCGGGAAAGGTAGAACAATCGCTCTACCCAGCGATGGTATCTTTGGAAAAATGGCCTGGGGTGTCTCTGAGGTGAAATGGCTAGGCTTTGATAGCAAGGTACAAAAGCCCTGATCTCCTGCAACTGGCAGCTCATTTTTTCTAGTTTTGGCTATTAAGCCGAATTTATTCATTAGGCGTTGATAAGCAATTCAATTAGAAATAGAGGTTTATCAATAACGAAATAGTCTATGCTATTATGCTCAATGGTATCTCTTGTCGGCCCCCACGCAATGTTAAGTTATGAACCCCGCCAGGCCCGGAAGGGAGCAACGGTAGTAGCTGATGCATGTGCAGTGGAGTGGCTGGCAAGGGCTACCACCTCAGGTGGGAAAGTTCGGATTTACTAATTCGAACTTATTACTAGAGACCTGTCTATATGAGTAGTCACAATGAGCTATCAGGTACTTGCCCGTAAGTGGCGTCCAACAAATTTTTCTAAGGTAGCTGGGCAGACACATGTTTTAAGGTCCTTGGAAAATGCGCTTAACAACGAGCGATTACATCATGCGTACTTATTTACAGGAACGCGTGGAGTCGGAAAGACAACGCTGGCTCGGATTCTTGCAAAATGTCTTAATTGTGAAAAAGGCATAAGCTCAATCCCCTGTGAAGAGTGCGGTTCTTGTATTGAAATCAATGAAGGAAGATTTATTGATCTCATAGAGGTAGATGCGGCTTCTCGCACGAAGGTTGAAGATACCCGAGAACTGCTAGAAAATGTGCAATACACACCAGGGCGCGGCCGTTTCAAGGTGTACCTGATAGATGAGGTGCACATGCTATCAAACCATAGCTTCAATGCACTGCTTAAAACTCTAGAAGAGCCACCCTCTCATGTTAAATTTTTGTTCGCGACTACAGATCCTAAGAGATTGCCAGTAACTGTTCTTTCCAGGTGTTTGCAATTTAATCTTAAAAATTTAAGCCCCAAACTAATTGTAGAACACTTGACTTTGGTTTTAGGAGCCGAAAAAACAGAATTCGATGAAGACGCCCTTTGGCAAATAGCTGCCGCAGCGGCCGGTAGTATGCGGGATGCTCTTACACTAGTTGACCAAGCTATCTCATTCTGTCAAGGAAGGATAAAAGCAGACGGAGTTGTGGAGATGCTCGGAGTCCCAGAACAACAACAAGTATTTTCTTTACTGGAAGGAATAGCCAAGAAAGATGCCGGAGAAGTAATCAAATTGGTTAATTCGATATCAGAACAAGCTCCTGATTTTGTGCACACCCTTGACAGCTTGCTTTCAGTCTTGCATCGCTTGGCCATAGCACAGGTTTTTCCTGGAGCCACGGACAATAGCTATGGGGATAAAGAGCAAGTACAAAAATTGGCGTTAAAATTCACTGGAGAAGATATTCAGCTTTATTATCAACTTGGAATAAAAGGGCGAGATGACCTGAGATATGCTGGAGATATAAAATCTACCTTTGAGATGATTTTGCTGAGGATGCTAGTGTTTTCTCCAGGGTATGTAGGCCCCACAAAAAAAACCAATCCTGACGCGGACGTAGCAGGAGGGCCAGAGGTTGAGATAAAAAAAAAGCCTCCAGAACAAGCCAGTGACACTGGGCTGAATACGGTTCGAGAGGATTTAGAACAGCAAATTGAGGTATTACCAATAAACCCTTTGAGGGAGCCTGACTTAAGAGTAGACGGAGCACCGCCGGCAAATAGCGTTGAGAATCTGAAGGTTCTCACTCATGAAAACTGGTTAGAGCTGTATTCTCATGTGGGCATAGACGGTATTGCTGCTAATGTTCTAGGAAATTCTGTACTAAATAAGGTAGAGAGCAACACGCTATATTTTGTGCTAGATGAAAAGCAAAGCTCGGTATTTAACGAAGAGTTGCTTCCTAAAATCTCCACGGCCGTGAGTGATTTTTTTAATAAAGAATTGAAGGTGCTTATCGATATTGGTGAGATAACAAAGGAGACTCCAGCAAAATTAGGCCAAAGGCTAAAACAAGAAGGGCATAGAGAAATGGTTAGCGAATTTGAAAAAGATAAGAATGTACAGCAGTTACTAAAGCATTTTTCTGGCACACTTGCCGAAGAGACAATCGTTCCTACAAATGAGCAGGATAATTGATGACTGATTTAAACGAAATTATGAACCAGGCTAAGCAAATGCAAGAGCACTTTCAAAAAGCTCAACAAGATTTAGCCAAGATAACCGTTTTGGGCGAATCCGGGGCGGGGCTTGTTAAGATTAGAATGAATGGTCGTCATGATGTCTTGGGTGTAGACCTCAATGAATCTTTAAAGAAAGAAGAGAAGGAAATAGTTGAAGATCTAATAGCCGCTGCGGTCAATGACGCAGTACGAAAATTAGAAGAAAAAAATAAGGAAGCATTTGCAGGCGTAACTGGTGGCCTTAACCTTCCGGACGGATTTAAACTTCCTTTCTAGGGTCTCCTATGAATTCCAGCCCCTTAATAGATCAGCTTATAGAAGCCTTCCGGTGTTTGCCGGGTGTAGGGCCGAAATCAGGTCAACGTATGACTCTGCACCTATTGGAGAGGAACCGAGCTGGGGGCAAAAGGCTAACCGAAGCCCTTACCGAAGCTTTGGATGCGGTTGGCAACTGTGCACAATGCAGAACATTAACTGAAGAAGAGGTGTGCCGAATTTGCGCAAATCCGTCCCGTAATCGCAGGTTATGCTGTGTTGTTGAATCTCACGCCGATATTTTTGCGATTGAACAATCGGGCA
>Ga0209034_10001426_pt1 | contig 11616 bp, 10 predicted proteins | sample MarorgKNORR_S2LV_2_FD_188219 | JGI IMG/M metagenome (GOLD analysis project Ga0209034, IMG submission 188219) | Marine microbial communities from the Southern Atlantic Ocean, analyzing organic carbon cycling - 250m_A/KNORR_S2/LV (SPAdes) (version 2) | ecosystem: Environmental > Aquatic > Marine...
CAGGAAGTTAGCCTAATCGACGCAGACAAAGGTGTCAAAATGTTTCAACAGGTAAAAGTGCCTCTACTTGGCATAGTAGAAAATATGAGTTATTTCGTTTGCGATGGTTGCGATAAGAAACATACTATTTTTAAAGAAGGCGGTGGGCAAAACCTAGCAGATAATTTCAAAATACCACTTTTGGGAACGGTTCCGATAATCCCTGGGGTTGTTGAGGGAGGAGACTCAGGCGTGCCAATAGTAATGAGTGATCCTGAGTCACCAGCAAGTCTGGCCTATAAAGATTTGGCAGGGCAAGTAGCGGCGCAGTTGAGTATAAATCAGTCTAAGGACGATAAAGTGGATTCGTCATTTGAATTAGCTTGGAAAAGCTAACAACTGATAGGAAGAATTACTTTTTTACAAATATTTAAATTAATAAAAATTCTAGGAATTGAGCAAGCGATTATGACAACTCCGGCTCCAAAAAATATTACACAGATAAATGAGACAACCTTAGGAATTTCCTGGAACGACGGCCATGAATCGGAATACCCTGTGAAAATATTACGTGAAAATTGTCCATGTGCAAATTGCATAGACGAGTGGAGTGGAAAAAAACTAATCGCGCCAGGGTCAATCCCAGACTCCATTCGTCCCCTGAACTTAAAAGCGGTGGGCCTCTACGCGATACAATTCACCTGGAGTGATGGACACGATACGGGGCTTTATACTCACGAATTGCTCAGAAAACTTGGCTAAGAATTAAAGGAGTTTTTAACGTAGTACAGAACTTATACGAGTGCTAGCCATACCATACAGTTAGCGCTCCAACCCGAACGGGAGTGGCGGTCAGGCCACTCCCGTTTTTTCTTTATTGCTTAATGTTTGTGGATGTATCTCGCAATAATAAAAAATTGCTTTTTAACTTTAGTGTAGTTTCAGTTTAAATTATTTAATTGCTTCCCACGTGAGTCTGCTACATGCCGACTTTTTCGCGGACTTCGTCCATGAGTTTTGCGTCGATCGTTGTAGCACCTTTTTCCACGGCGTAACTGATGACGGTTTTCTTAGCCATCCCCCGGACGAAGAAAGGAACTTTTTTAATTCGTTGTTCTGCTTCTTCCGTCCAAATAAGATCGTCTTCTGGGTTGGTGCTTTTTAGTTCTTCTTTAGCTTGAGCTAATGAGGAGCTTACTGCCGCCATTGGGGGTTTGCTGACATCCGATGTGCCTCCCATTTCAACCCCCAGCTTGCTAACGAATTCCGTTTCAAATTTATTGGTAAGCATGGCGATGCTGTGTCCGCATTTTTTGCATTTGAACTTCATCGCTAAATTTTGTTTTTCTTCTGGCATGATGCCTTCTACCTGTACTTCCATTTTGACATCGCAAGGGATACAAAGGAATTTCATTGTGCCTCCTGTTGGACTATTTCTTGATAAAGTTTTCGATATTGTCCACCGTCTTAGCAATAGCTTTCGCGGTAACAGAATCTTTAAATTCACTGTAGAAAAGATTTCCTGATTTACTTTGGGATACACGAGTATCAAAAGGAATCTTACCAATATAAGGTATCTCTTTTCTCTCGGTTAATTTTTGTACATCTTCACCTGCAAATAATTTGCCTTCTTTTTCACAATGAGGGCAAACATAGGTCGCCATGTTTTCTACGAGGCCAATAATGGGCACACCCATTTTATTGTTTTTAGTAATAGATTTAGTAACAATATGTTGGGATAACATGGAAGGGATAGTGATTTCTACTGCTCCCGCCAGTTCTGGAATCAGAGATCGAATGTTGTCGATGCGGTCACTTCCCGGAGGCATGTCGATTAAAAGGTAGTCCAACTCGCCCCAGTTTGTATCAGCAAGTAGTTCCCGGATAGCAGTGGACTCCATGGTACTGACCCATACAGCTGTGGCATTAGCTTCTTCAGTCCACATAACCGGGGTATCCGCTGATTTTAATAGCATGTCCATAGACATAATTTTTATTCCCTGGTGGCCGTTACCCGGTTCAATGCCTTCGTTTTTGGTTTCTAGTTTCAATTCATTGCCTACACCCAATAAGTGGCCGATGCTGGGGCCATTTAAATCCGCATCTAGGATTCCAACCTTGTAGCCTCGATCTGCAAGGCATGAAGCAATATTAGCGGTGATGGAGCTTTTCCCAACTCCACCTTTTCCACTCATCAGTGCAACTTTATGTTTAATTTTATCCAGACGGGATCTCAGTTTTTCTCCCAGTTGAACAACCTGACCGATGATATTTGATCCTCCATCACCTTCCAGATCCTCATATGTCTTCATGAAAAGAACTCCTTAAATATCTTTATTTATGCTTAATCAACCAATAATAGAGGAAACCCCATTTATTTAAAAGCCTTTCTTTATTATTCCATATTTACCAGACTTGCAATAAAAATATATTTTTGTCAGTTGTTAAAATTTTGGTTGACCTTGTCTATTCGACTAATTTAAATTACGAGGTTCATCTGTAGTGCTTTTACAGAATGCGGTAGATATTCTTTTAATGGATCAAATATGCCTTTGACAGAAGAAGAAATAGCTTACATTAAAAAAGAAGAACAGCTTCTTGAAACTACTCTGAAATCTCTTTCTCGCCAGTTACCTGAAGTTCAAGAGGCAAAGGTCAATGCCAATTTGGCTGCGAGAGAATTAACAAAGCAGGTGGTCAACGAGTGGAATGATGAAGAAAGACAGCCTCTTATTTCTGATGAAGCTGTAGCGCACTCTATTTTAGATATTCGTAAAAATAGTGATAAAGCGTTACTTGAATTAATCGAGGAGCCGTATTTTGGCAGGGTTTCCACTATAGAAGATGACGGCAGTGAAGTATCTTTTTTGATTGGGAAAAAAAGTAATATCGATGCGGGGATCGTAGATTGGCGCAATGGACCCATAGCTTCGTTGTATTTCAATTATAAGCAGGATGAAGAGTTTTTTGAGGTGATCAACCAAAGGGAACGGAGTGGGAAAATAAAATTGAGGCGCTCATATAAAATAGAAAATGCGCACCTGGTCCAAATAGAAGCTCCGGAAGGCATTTTTCGTCGAGACAAAGAAGGCTGGGAGAAATTAGATGTTGATTTAGAAATTGCCGCTTACCGTTCACGCGGATTGAATTCTAAAGAAAAAAGCTTACCTAATATTTTATCTTTAATAACTAAAGATCAATTTGAAATGATAACAACAGATCCTGAGTGTCCTGTTATAATTCAGGGTTCCGCGGGGTCTGGTAAAACAACAGTTGCGCTTCACCGCTTGGCGTGGCTGCTTCATGAAAATAATTCACAAATTAAGGCCGAAAAAACACGAGTTATTGTAATGAACAGATCTTTGGCGATTTATGTCAGCGCAACCCTACCGTCTATGGGTATTGAAGATGTGCAAACAAGCACATTCAATAGCTGGGCACTATCTATTGTTCGAAAATCCGTTCGAGGAAAACCATTTTTTAAATTTCTGAATATTCCCTCATTTGTTGAAGAGATAAAATTCTCTGAAGAGATTTTGAATGCTCTTTCTGGTTGGGTGAAAAAACAAAGTTTGGTTCTTGATGCGGAAATCAAACAGCAGTTTTCAAGCCGAACTGCTCACCAAGAGTCCTGGTTGAAAAGTAAGGATAAACCTCTTTTACCTCGATTGAGGGATTTTAGTCACGAGGTAAAATTATCTAAATTACCAGAAGCTGAAAAACAACAGAAACTAGGTTTTATTAAGAAACAGATTTCCAATTTAGAAGATTATATACAAGATTTATACAGCCTCCTGTCTGATACGGACCATCTAAAAAAATATCTTCCCCCCGATGCTAAGCTGACTTTTAATCTCGATTACCTGAGGCGTTTGACAGAAAAAAATAGGCTTGGAAAGAATTTGGACTACTTTGATATGTCCCTGATTCTTAGGTTGATCCAGCTCAAAAATGGAGGCCTTCCAGATGGAAAAGGGGGAACCGTTTCTTTGGATCATATAGTTATTGACGAAGCACAGGATTTTGGACCCGTAGAATTTGCTATTATGTTAGATGCTGTGAATGACAGACGGCAAGTAACTATTGTTGGGGACGTTGCTCAAAAAATACTTATTGCAAGAAAGTTTATAGGTTGGAATAAGGTAGTCGAAAATCTAGGATTGGATGATGATGCCATTATCCGCTTAGAAGTTTCATTTCGTTGTACTGTTCCCATCATGACTCTGGCTCATAAAGTAGCTGGTGACCCCAAAAAGGTTGAGGGTAGGGCCGGTTCGGAACCTGTTTGGCAGCATACAGAAAACTATATTGATTTAATAGAGACTCTTGTGGATTGGTCACGTGGATTATTGAGGGTAGACCCATCTAAGCTTATTGCATTGATATGCAGGTATCCCAAGCAGGCAATGGAATTAAAAGAGGAAATGGAGGCATATTTGCCAGGTGAAGTGCGACTCGGGCATAGAGATCAGTTCTCTTTTGAGCCGGGTATTCTAGTAACCAATATCCATCAGGTAAAAGGATTGGAGTTTGATTCGGTTGCGCTGGTAGAGCCAGACGAAGAAAATTACCCAGCAAAAAGAGAGGAAAGTCGTAATATGATTTACGTTGGCATCACTCGAACACAGGAAGATTTGCTCCTCGCAACGATCAGACCTTTCTCATCTGTTTTAATCGGTAATTAAAATAAAACAAAAATTTTTATTTTAGTAAATTGAACCAGATGAAAAAGAAATACCTTTTAATAATTGAATATGAGGGTACTGCTTACCATGGTTGGCAATTCCAAAAGAATGGAATTTCCATTCAAGAGGTAGTGGAAACGGCTCTGACCAAAATTACTAAAACTGAGACATGTGTTCTAAGTTCTGGCCGTACCGATGCAGGTGTTCATGCGGAAGGAATGCCGGCCCATTTTGTTACAGAATCTAAAATGAAGCCGTTTGAGTTCCTTTTTGCTCTCAATAGCCACCTACCTTTAGATATTACTGTTAAGGAAGTACGCAAAGTCCCCATGTCTTTCAATGCTCGAGGTTCTGCAAAACGGAAACTTTATAGATACTCTATTTTAAATTGTGACCATCCTTCGGCTCTAAATTATCGCCGTTCTTGGTTTATTCCTCATGCATTGGATCTAGCCGCAATGCGAAGAGCCGCAAAATATTTTGTAGGTAAGCATGATTTTACCTCTTTTCGTGCAGGAAATTGCAACGCTAAGACTCCAATTCGGATATTAAGCCGGGTTGAAATTTTTAAGCAGAATGGTTTTCTGCAATTTGAATTTGAAGGGAAGGGATTCCTGAAGCATATGGTGCGTAATTTGGTAGGAACCCTAGTGCATGTAGGGCGAAAAAATATTTCTGCACGACAAGTAAAAACCATTCTCGAAGCTCGCAACCGGAGAATCGCTGGTCCAACTGCCCCCGCGCAAGGCCTTTGCTTGATTAAAGTTTGTTATTGATCAATCTTTTGCCGTTTGTATTGAAAATTTTGAAATGATCTATACCACGTTTGGCTAGGGCATAATTCAAGGCAGTTTCAATTACACGTATGCCATATATGACGCTACGACTAAATAGATGAAGGAAGCATCGTCTTGCTTTAACGTTCTAATCTTTGCAGGTAGTAATATTAGATATTGTTTGCGATACTTAAAAATAAATTGATTCAAGTGGAGTTTGAATTTTAATATGAAAAGTGAATTTGAAATTGCTGTTTTTCCCGGAGATGGAATTGGGCCCGAAGTGGTTGCTGAAGCCATAAAAGTTTTAAAAACTATCGAGTCTAAGCTCACTTTAAAAATAACTTTAAATGAGGCTCCTGTCGGAGGAGCCGGTTATGATATTACCGGTCAGCCATTACCCGATGCCTCACTTGATATAGCTAAAAAAGCTGATGCTGTATTGTTAGGGGCTGTAGGTGGACCTAAATGGGAAACTATAGATTTTTCTTTGCGCCCGGAACGAGCTTTGCTTGGGTTGCGTTCGAATTTAGAGCTATATGCTAACTTACGCCCGGCACGAATTTTTCCGGCATTGGTCGATGCATCGACTCTTAAGCGAGAAGTAGTTGATGGACTCGATCTTCTGGTGGTCCGCGAATTGACTGGTGGTATTTATTTTGGTCAACCTAGGGGGGTTGATACCAATGCAAAAGGCGAAAGACAAGGATTTAATACTCTAATTTATTCGGAACCAGAAATTGAAAGAATTTCAAAAATTGCTTTCGATGTTGCACGTAAAAGAAATAGTAAGGTTTGCTCTGTTGACAAGGCCAATGTTCTTGAAGCAACTGGATTCTGGCGAGAAGTAGTGACCAATGTGCATTCCCAATATTCGGATATTGAGCTTTCGCATATGTATGTTGATAATTGTGCAATGCAGTTGGTTCGTAATCCCAAGCAATTTGACGTAATTCTTACCACTAATATGTTCGGTGATATATTGAGTGATGAAGCTTCTATGTTGACAGGGTCGATTGGAATGTTGCCTTCAGCAAGTTTGGGTAAAAAATATGCGATGTATGAACCGATTCATGGTAGTGCTCCAGATATCGCTGGTAAGGAATTAGCAAATCCACTAGCCACTATATTAAGTGTTGGCATGTTGTTTAAATATTCGTTGAATTTAGAAGAACCAAATAGATGGATTGAAGAAGCAGTGGAATCAGTATTGGGCCAGGGAATGAGAACTGCTGATATTATGGCAGAAGGTATGAAGCAAGTTGGAACCCAGGAGATGGGAGATCTGGTTGTTGCTGAATTGGAGAAAATTAATTGATCAAGAAAAAAGATAAATATAGTGTTGCAGTCGCTGGAGCGACGGGCGCGGTCGGTAGAAAAATGTTGCAGATTTTAGAAGAGAGGAACTTCCCTGTAGGAAACCTCAAGCTTTTAGCTTCGGCCAGCTCTGCTGGTAAAGATTTATTATTTCAGGGGAAGAAAGTTGTCGTTCAAGAATTACTACAAGATTCCTTTTCAGATGTGGATATAGCTCTGTTTTCGGCTGGAGCCGAAATTAGTCGGAAATTTGCACCTGCAGCGGTAAAATCAAATTGTATTGTTATTGATAATAGCAGTGCCTATCGAATGAATTCTGATGTTCCATTAATAGTTCCTGAGGTGAACCCAGCTTCGATCCAAGGAAACCCGGGAATTATTGCCAACCCCAATTGTTCCACCATTCAAATGGTTGTGGCTCTAAAACCCATCCATGACAAGTTTAAGATAAAACGTGTGGTTGTCTCTACATACCAATCAGTTTCTGGATCCGGGCAAAAAGCTATTAATGAATTAAAAATTCAATCTCAGGAACAGCTAAATGGTAATAACTCAATACCTCATGTTTATCCTCATCAAATTGCATTTAACTGTCTGCCTCATATAGATAAATTTTTAGATAATGGATACACGAATGAAGAGATGAAAATGGTCAATGAGACTCGTAAAATTATGGATGATGATTCTATTCAAATATCTCCGACAACAGTGAGGGTGCCTGTTTTTTATTCTCATTCTGAAGCTTTGAATGTGGAAACAGAAGGTCCGATTACAGCTATTGCTGTAAGGGAGCTATTAGCTGAACAAGCAGGAATTTGTGTTGTTGATGATCCTGAGAAGAATGTTTACCCCTTAGCTATCCAAGGAGAAGATAAAAACGATGTATTTGTAGGTCGGATTAGAGATGATATCTCACGTGATAGGGCTGTTAATTTCTGGGTGGTATCTGATAATTTAAGAAAAGGTGCCGCTCTTAATGCTGTTCAAATTGCAGAGTTGCTCATTGGTGACGGACAACCTTCCCAAAATTAGCCTGATTAAGCTTCCTAGCTTGACATTGAATGGCCATAAGTATATAAAAAATAGTAGCTTATTGAATCTTTGTTAGGTTAATTAGGAAAAAAAGAAGCAATTTTGACTGATTGGAAAAAGTTCTTTTCTGGTAGGGGCTGCGGTGAGGCCTTTCTCTTCTAAGCTCCATATTTATTCATATAAGATGTGCCGGCCTGCTATTACGACTTCAAAATTAACAAACTCAGCTAATTTCTCATTTTTGCGGAAAAGGAAGGATTGATGGCAGAAAAAATTCTAGGTGTGATCGGAGGTAGCGGCTTATATCAAATGGACGGTCTTGATATTACTAAAAAGGTTACCGTTAAGACTCCTTATGGTTATCCCTCGGATCAAATTATTTTTGGGAATTTGCGAGGAAAAAAAATGGCATTTTTACCTCGTCATGGAGTAGGTCACTTTATACCACCCTCAGAAATCAATTTTCGAGCAAATATTTTTGCAATGAAGAAAATTGGTGTTGAGAAAATAATTTCAGTTAGTGCAGTTGGTAGCATGAAGGAGGAGTATCCTCCCGGCCATTTTGTTGTGCCTGATCAATTCGTGGATCGAACGAATCAACGCATCAGCACCTTCTTTACTACTGGTATGGTAGGTCATGTGAGTTTGGCCGATCCAATTTGCAGGGCAACCTCTGAAGTTCTTTATAAGGCTGGCCAAAAGGCAGGTGCTACGGTTCACAAAGACGGAACTTATATTTGTATTGAAGGGCCTCAGTTTTCAACACGTGCAGAATCGAATATTTATCGGCAGTGGGGGGTTGATATAATAGGCATGACAAACGTTACGGAAGCCAAACTCGCCCGAGAGGCTGGTTTATGTTACGCCACTCTGGCATTAGTTACGGACTACGACTGCTGGCATATAGAAGAAGAACCGGTAACCTTGGAGGCGGTTCTTAAGATAATGCATCAGAATGTGAAAAGAGCAAAAAAAGTTATCAATGAATTGGTTCCGTTAATAGATAACGTGGAACCTTGTTGTTGTGCCGAGGCTGCAAAACAAGCGGTGGTTACCGAACCGGTCAAGGTCCCTGAAAAACTTAAAAAAGATCTTTCAATCCTATTTGATTAAATAAATGAATAAAGAAATTTCAAGCACATTGTATTCAAGTGCAAAAGAAGTAATGCCTGGTGGAGTAAATAGTCCTGTTCGCGCTTTTAATGCTGTAGGAGGAGAGCCATTATTTATTAAAAGTGGAAAAGGCTCACAAATAATAGATGTCGATGGCAATAAATTCATCGACTATGTTGCTTCTTGGGGTCCTTTAATTTTTGGGCACGCTCATCCCAGAGTTGTTGAGGCGATTATTCGGCAGGCGGAATTAGGCACTAGTTATGGCGCATCAACAGAATTAGAAATTGAGCTTGCAGAAAAAGTGGTTAGCGCTATTCCCTCAGTTGAAGTAGTGCGAATGGTTAACTCTGGAACGGAAGCTGTAATGAGCGCCTTAAGGTTGGCACGAGGTATTACAGGTCGCGATAAGATTGTAAAGTTTGAAGGGTGTTACCATGGACATGCTGACAGCCTATTAGTGAAAGCCGGATCGGGTTTGGTTTCATTAGGTATTCCAGAGTGTCCTGGTATCGTTTCCAGTCTTGCTGAGAAAACTTTAAACCTTTCTTATAATGATGCGGAGGGTGTGCGTGACTTGTTTGAGAGGGAAGGGAAAAATATTGCTGCTTTGATTGTTGAACCTATTGCCGGCAATATGGGGGTTATTCCTCCGATCCCTGGCTTCCTGCAAACTCTTCGAGAAGAAACTAAAAAAGCGGGAGCTCTTTTAATATTCGATGAAGTGATTTCTGGATTAAGAGTTTCCTTGGGCGGAGCGCAAAAGCTTTTTGGTATTACACCTGATATTACTTGCATGGGTAAAATTATTGGAGGCGGGCTTCCAGTTGGGGCTTATGGTGCTAGTAAAGAGGTGATGGATCATATTTCTCCGGTAGGCTCAATTTATCAGGCTGGTACGTTATCGGGGAACCCTCTTGCAATGGCGGCAGGAAATGTAATCCTAGACTTATTGTCGGAGCCACGGGTTTATGAATTACTTGAAGAAAAGTCTAAAAAACTTTGTGATGGCTTTCAAAAAAATACTCAAGAATTAGGGATATCGGCTCAGTTCACTCGAGTGGGTTCCATGTTTTCCATGTTTTTTACCGACCAACCAGTTACAAATTTTGAGTCCGTGAAAACCTGTGATACAAAATTTTTTAAAAACTATTTTAATGGATTATTGGAAGAAGGTATTTATATCGCGCCATCACAGTTTGAAGCGGGTTTCATGTCCGCAATTCATTCGGATAAAGAAATCGAACAAACTATTGATGCAAATTTAAAGGCACTGAAAGTAGCTAGCCGCTAACTATAGAGAAAGACTATGAGTGAAATTATTGGTATGCAGGCAAGACAGATTCTCGATTCCCGTGGAAATCCGACTCTTGAAGTGGATGTTATGTTGGAAAGTGGCGCTATGGGAAGAGCAGCTGTTCCCTCAGGAGCCTCAACAGGTTCTCGTGAAGCAGTGGAGTTGCGTGACGGTAATGCAAAAGTATTTATGGGTAAAGGGGTTCAAAAAGCCGTTAAAAATGTAAATAGTAAAATTGCTGCAGAAATTATTGGCATAGAGGTTACCGAACAGGTTTTGATAGATCGATTGATGATTGAAATGGATGGCAGTTCTAATAAGAGCAAACTTGGTGCGAATGCAACCTTGGGGGTTTCTCTAGCTGTAGCACAGGCAGCTTCTAGCGATTTAGATTTGCCCTTATTTCAATATATTGGTGGCAGCAACGCCAAAGAGTTGCCAGTGCCGATGATGAATGTTTTAAATGGTGGTATGCATGCCGATAATAATGTTGATATTCAGGAGTTTATGATTGTTCCGGTTGGCGCCAAAAGTTTTTCAGCAGCGTTGCAAATGGGAGTAGAGATTTTTCATCATTTGAAAGGGGTTCTGAAGAAAGGTGGGTTTAATACCTCTGTGGGTGACGAGGGTGGTTTTGCTCCTGACTTGCAGTCCAATGAACAGGCGATTGAAATTTTAATCAAAGCAGTAAAAAGTGCAGGATATGCAATTGGTAAAGATATTCTTATTGCTTTGGACGTTGCAGCGAGCGAACTTTATTCAAAAAATAAATACACCCTTGCTGCAGAAAATAACGCCAAGCTTTCATCAACGCAGATGATAGATTATCTTTCAGGCCTTGCAGCCAAATTTCCCATAATTAGTATCGAAGATGGATTGGCTGAAGACGACTGGTCAGGATGGAAGCAGTTAACCGAAAAACTGGGTCATCGTGTTCAAGTTGTGGGTGATGACCTTTTTGTAACTAATACTAAAATTCTTGCTAAAGGGATAGCAAAGGGAGTGGGAAACTCCATATTGATTAAGGTCAACCAGATTGGAACGCTTACAGAAACTTTGGACGCTATAGAAATGGCGAAACGTGCAGGTTATACAGCGGTGATTTCCCACCGCTCCGGGGAAACTGAGGATACAAGTATTGCTGATATTTCTGTTGCTGTTAATGCGGGCCAAATAAAAACGGGCTCTTTATGCAGAACAGACCGGACAGCAAAATACAATCAACTCCTTAGAATTGAAGAAATTCTTGGCGACACGGCTATATACCGTGGTAAAGAGGTTTTTTACAATCTTGCGTGATGGCACTTTATTTATGCCATTAAAAAGTTGTTATAGTTCTATGAACATAAATTCAAATTACCAAAAAATAATTTTACTGAGCCTTGGATTTTTTATTCTTTTGATGGTAATGGCTGTT
>Ga0209034_10001427_pt1 | contig 11614 bp, 10 predicted proteins | sample MarorgKNORR_S2LV_2_FD_188219 | JGI IMG/M metagenome (GOLD analysis project Ga0209034, IMG submission 188219) | Marine microbial communities from the Southern Atlantic Ocean, analyzing organic carbon cycling - 250m_A/KNORR_S2/LV (SPAdes) (version 2) | ecosystem: Environmental > Aquatic > Marine...
GAAGTGTTTAAATCCTTCCTTGATTTTATATCCGGCCAAGGCCCCGATTGACAACCTCTCCGAACGGAATATAACTAATTTTTATTAGGCTTTTCAATGGTTTTCATGTCGTGGGGGTTCTGGATAAAAACATGACAGCAAAGACTCGTTCAGGGCAATGAGTTTATAGTCTGTCATGGCAAAGAATTAAAATGTTTGCCCCGTTTTGAGGTATTTTTGTGATTCAACATGATGTAGTGATCGTCGGTGCTGGTCTTGCAGGAATGCGCTGCGCTCTTGAGGTTTGTAAAGAACTCGATGTCGCAGTTTTGACCAAGGTTTATCCCTCCCGTTCCCATTCTGGAGCAGCCCAGGGTGGAATTGCGGCTTCTCTTGGAAATTCTGAGCCGGATAGTTGGGAAGAGCACATGTATGATACCGTCAAAGGCGGTGATTTTCTAAACGATCAGGATGCGGTCGAGGAATATGTCAAGGCGGCACCCAGAATTATCTATGAGCTAGAGCACATGGGTTGTGTTTTCAGTCGCACCCCAGATGGAAAGATAGCGCAACGTAGTTTTGGTGGTCATTCAAAGCCTCGGGCCTGCTTCTCGGCCGATCGAACCGGTCACGCAATTTTACATGCTCTTCACGAGCAGCTTATAAAAAACTCCAAGTCCGTTAAAATTTATAATGAGTGGTATATGCATTCTCTGGTGGTCGATGGTGACCGGTGCAATGGTGTGATTGTAAGTAATATTCAAACAGGTGAAGTCGAAGTTATTCGGGCTAAAGCTGTGGTCTTTTGTACCGGAGGTTATGGCCGCGTATTTAAAATTACATCCAATGCTTTTGCCAGTACCGCTGATGGCGTTATGGCCGCTTTTGAGGTTGGTATTCCCCTTGAAGATCCAGAATTTGTGCAGTTTCATCCTTCTGGATTATACCGACAGGGTATTTTGTTTTCTGAGGCAGCTCGTGGCGAAGGTGCTTATCTGCTTAATGATAAAGGCGAACGGTTCATGGAAACTTATGCTCCTTCCAGAATGGAGCTGGCACCACGCGATATTGTCGCTCGTGCTGAGCAAAGTGAAATGGATGCGGGACGGGGGATCAATGGAGAAAACTGCATTCACCTCGATCTTCGACATCTGGGCGAAGCGCGAATCATGGAACGCCTTCCCCAAATTCGACAATTGGCAATCGACTTTCTCGGTATCGATTGCGTTACCGATCCTCTACCCATTCAACCCACAGCGCATTATTCTATGGGCGGTATTCCTGTAGATAAAGGAGGCCACGTTGTCATTGATGCGGAGCAAACAAAAATGCAAGGGTTTTTCGCCGCCGGTGAATGCTCTTGTGTGTCTGTTCATGGAGGAAACCGGCTGGGAACCAATTCTCTCCTTGAAGCCGTGGTATTTGGCGAACGTGCGGGTAAATCTGTCCTTGAATATGCAAGAGGCAAGGATTTTGGTAATGTTAATGAAGGACAGGAAAAGGCCAAGGTCTTAAAAAAGTTTGAGGATATTTTCCAAAGAGAGGGTAGCGAAAGTTACAACCAGATTCGTGACGAAATGAAAGAAGTTATGATGTCGCATTGCGGTGTTTTCCGGGATGAGGAAAGACTTAAGGTCTGTATCGAAACTCTCAAAAAGCTGCAGGAGCGGTTCAAAAAAGGTAAAGTAACCGATAAAGGCAAGCTATTTAATACTGAAATATATGAAATTATAGAATTAGGAAATATGCTGAGTATGGCAGAAATCATTGCCTTCACAGCGTTATACCGGCAGGAAAGCCGTGGAGGCCATTTTCGTACCGACTTCCCCAAACGCAATGACGAAAAATTTCTGCATCATTCTTTGGTTTATGATTCGCCGGAAGGCTTTGTCGTAAAAACCAAACCGGTGGTGATCACAAAATATCAACCTGAAGAAAGAAAATATTGATGGCAACATTCAGAATCAAACGTTTCAATCCGGAAAAACAGCCCGAGCCCTATTTCGAAGAATTCCAATTGGATATTCCCGATGGTGCTACGCTTCTGGATTGTATGAACCAGATCAAGTGGACTCTCGATGGCAGCCTTTCCTACAGGATGTCTTGCCGAAGTGCCATCTGTGGTTCATGTGCGGTCAAGTCAAACGGCCATGCCTTACTTGCCTGTCAACGACAGGCAGAACACCTTGTGGATGACAACGATACTATTACTCTGGAACCTCTCGGCAATATGAAACCAGTGAAAGATTTGGTGGTCGACTTCACACCGTTCTGGGACAAAATTAATAAGGTAAAGCCTTATCTGGAACCTAAAGACGAGCCACCAGAAAAAGAAAGGCATCAGTCTCAGGAAGGTTTCCGAATTATTGATGATTCTAGTACTTGCATCATGTGTGGTGCCTGCTATTCCGACTGCAACACTTTAGAGGTGGATGATAACTTCCTAGGGCCTGCTGCTCTTGCCAAAGCGCAACGATTTGTCGGGGATTCTCGTGACTCAAAAACTTTGCAACGGGTGCAGGATTTGAGTGAGCCGGGAGGAATTTGGGATTGTACTCATTGTGGAGAATGTGTAGAACGCTGTCCCAAACCCGCACGGCCTTTCGACCGTATTAAAGAAATTATGACTGTTGCATTGGAAAAAGGAGTGCATAACAATAATGGAGCTCGACATGCGCTATCTTTTACAAATTCTGTTAAAAGAAGCGGCAATTTGAACGAAAATAGAATTCCGGTTGAGTCGATGGGTTTTTTCAATATCCCAGGGTTGCTTAGCCTTATTCCGGTTGGGCTTAGAATGTTGCTTAAAGGTAAAGTTCCGCCGGTCATCCACCACTCCATAGAGGAGGTTGATGATGTCAAACGTATATTTAAGGAGTTGGATCAATGAAGTTCGCACTTTTCACGGGTTGTGTCGCCAAAGGGGCGACTCGAGAATTGATGCTTTCTACCACGAAAGCGGCCGAAGGTTTGGGTTTTGAATTTGTAGAAATGAAAAGTGCATCTTGCTGTGGAGCAGGAGTGGTTTCAGAAAAAAGTCCGCTGTTGGCAGATGCCTTGAATGCACGTTCGTTCTCCATTGCTGAAAAACAGGGATTGGATATTGTCACCATTTGTTCAACCTGTCAGGGGACCTTAAAAAAAACTGAAGCACATTTGAACGAAAGTAAAGAGTATAAAGAAAAAGTCAACGACATCCTTGAAGAGGGGGGGCATCAGTACAACGGAAAAACAAGAATCAAGCATTTTGCCAATATCCTCGCAACCGAAGAAGGAATGGCAAGATTGAAGTCGCGCATTAAACGTCCTTTGACCGGACTCAAAGTTGCAGCATTTTATGGTTGTTATGTTTTGCGTCCGTCCGAACGATCTGACTTTGAAAATCCCGACAATCCTACGGGGATGGAAGATATTTTCGCTGCTTTGGGAGCAACACCAGTTTATTACCCCAGTAGAGTTAAATGTTGTGGATTCCCGATTGTCATGATGAATAAGGACGCTTCATTAGGTATGTCTGGAAATGCTTTGCAAGATGCGATCGAGCATGGCGCCGATGTTGTTGCTACTGGATGTCCTCTTTGTCATTTGAGTCTTGATTCTTATCAGCCGGAAATAGAGTTACTACAAAAGAAAAACCAGTCCATCCCTATTTTACATCTCCCGCAATTGGTTGCGCTGGCGTTGGGTTATACTCCCACACAGTTGGGAATGGACACCCATATTATTTCTACTCTCAAAATCAATCAAATCCTCTCAGGTTCGCATTCGAGTACCCACTAACCAGATAACCCTCCTCTCTAAAATTAAACTATTCTTATAAATACGTTATTTTTATTAAATGCGTAGAACTTTCTCGGATAATACAGTGTAGTAATACTTCTTAAAATTTCAATATGAGTTACCAGGAGAGGGTCAGCTTTTCTGTATCATGCTTGTTTGCAAAAACCTAAAACGTTAATATCCTTTAATGCATTCCATATTCAAAAAACAAATTATAGTTTTGCTTGTCGGCCTTACTGCTTTCTGCGGGATATTGCTCTCGCCTTTACCTGAAGGAATGAACGAAAGCACCCAGCGGATGCTCGGGGTGGTGGCATTGATGGCTATTTGGTGGCTAGGTGAAGGCACTTCGCTTGCCGTAACAGCGTTAATGCCATTAATTCTATTTCCATTGCTTGGTATTATGTCGAGCAAACAAGTTGCACCAAATTATGCAAATCATCTTATATTTTTATTTCTTGGCGGATTTATGATTGCGCTTGCCATGGAAAAATGGTTTTTCCATAAACGTCTCGCGCTATGGATCATCAATTTAATTGGGACTGATCCAAAAAATATTGTCTTGGGATTCATGATTTCCACCGCGTTTTTATCGATGTGGATCTCCAATACGGCTTCCACAATGATGATGTTTCCAGTTGCGATGGCAGTAGTTCGGCAAATCGCTTCAGATGCTTCCCTAAATGGTGAGCGAAACGCCGGTTCCCAAGAAAAGATTATAAATGGATTAGGACTTGTCCTTATGCTGGGGCTTGCTTACTCAGCCAGTATTGGTGGAGTGGGTACTCCTATAGGTACGCCTCCAAATATTGTGTTTGCTGGATTCTATAAAAAACTCTTTCCAGATAATCCCGACATCAGTTTTTTTAAGTGGATGACTTTGGCTCTGCCTATTGTTTTAGTTTTTATCCCCTTAACATGGTTTTATCTTTACCGAATTATTTCACCTTTTCCTTTCAGCCAATTGGAAGTTGTAGAAGATAAAATTATTCAAAAAGAACTGGATAAGTTAGGGGTAATGAGTCGAGCGGAAAAAATTGTGGCTTCTATTTTTTGTATGACCGCGTTTCTCTGGATTTTTAGACGTCCAATAATTGTTGGGGATTTTATTGTGCCTGGTTGGTCGGTTTTGTTTGAAGACTCTCAGTTTCTACACGATTCAACCGTTGCTATGACTATGGGAATTTTATTGTTGTTGTTTCCAGTAAATGGATCAAAAGGATTAAACTTGAATGGAAAAATCGAATGGTTCGCTTTGGACTGGAAAACAGTGCAAACGAAAACTCCTTGGGGCATATTGATTCTTTTTGGTGGCGGTTTTGCATTAGCTGCAGGGTTTGGCGCGAGTGGGCTTGATAAATGGCTTGGTGAGAAACTGACTGGAGTTTCTGATTGGCCCTTATGGTTAACTGTGTTGGTAATTTGTCTTGCCGTAACTTTTTTGACCGAGTTGACTTCGAACACAGCAACAACAACGGTGATTTTACCTATACTAGGCATGGCAGCGATAGCAGCAAATATCCACCCTTTATTTTTGATGGTACCTGCAACATTGGCAGCTTCATTTGCTTTTATGTTGCCAGTTGCAACCCCACCGAACGCCATTGTCTTTGGTAGTGGTTGGGTTAGTATGCCAAAGATGTCAAAGGCAGGATTGGTTCTAAATCTTATAGGGGCGGGTATTGTGACGACCGCTGTTTTGCTACTGTTGAAGTTCTTATTGATTGAATCTTGATGCCTGCCTATTTTAGCCAACACAATCTTGGTTGTATTGTATTAGGTGTATGACTTTATGCCGTGGAGGGATGATCTCTTCTCCATCGAAGAATGGGCTTACGTGCAGCGCGAGCTTCATCTGGCCGCGATACTTTTGGAAGTCTGGGAGCATCTTGAAAACTTTCCGGGTATTCCTGACCTTTTTTTGCAATAGACTTCATCGCCTCAATAAACATGTCGAGAGTTTCTTTCGATTCAGTTTCTGTCGGCTCGATCATCAATGCACCTTTTACGATTAATGGAAAATAGACTGTCGGAGGGTGGAATCCATAATCAATAAGTTCTTTGGCAAAGTCCATGGTAGTTACACCCTGACCTTTATCATTAAATACACATTCGTGCAGACTGGCCCGCTTAAATGGTAGATGGAATGTGTCTTTAAGTTTAGCGCGGATGTAGTTTGCGTTTAAAACGGCGGATTGTGCAGCTTCAAGAATTCCTTCCGGACCGAGAGTGCGGATATAGGCATAAGCGCGAAGTAGCATTCCGAAATTGCCGTTAAAGATTTTTAGTTTGCCTACACTATTTGGTCGATCATAATTTAAAAAGTATTTACTTTCTTTTTTTTCTACTACTGGTTTTGGTAAAAACGGTTCCAGGATATTTTTGATGCATACAGGGCCTGCTCCGGGTCCACCACCTCCATGAGGAGTCGAAAAGGTTTTATGTAGGTTGATGTGCAATACGTCTATTCCCAAATCACCCATTTTGACTATACCCATAACTGCATTAAAATTAGCTCCATCGCAATATACTAAGCCGCCTTTACTATGTACAATTTCCGTGATCCTTAAAATATCTTTTTCAAACATTCCTAATGTGTTGGGATTGGTCAACATGATTGCTGCGGTTTCTTCGTCCATAACCGCTTCCAGCTTGTCAATATCGATCAAGCCTTCGGAGTTGGAAGGGATTTGTACCGCTTTATAACCACAAAGCATTGCGCTGGCAGGATTGGTACCGTGCGCTGAATCGGGCAGCAAAACTTTTTTTCTGGGGTTCCCATTTGCTGAGTGATAGGCCTGTATCATCAGCATACCGGCAAACTCACCTTGAGCTCCAGCAGCGGGTTGTAAACTGACCTGATCCATACCACTTATTTCTTTTAAACACTCTTGTAACTCGTACATGAGTTGTAAGCTTCCTTGCGAGTCTTCGTCCGGGGTCATGGGGTGATGTCCCGAAAAACCGGGCAAGCGTGCCAGAGTTTCGTTTATTTTCGGATTGTACTTCATGGTGCATGATCCCAATGGATAAAAATTAGTATCAATGCTGAAGTTCCATTGCGACAATCGTGTGTAGTGACGTACTACATCCAGTTCTGTTAACTCTGGAAGTTCTTCAATGGGTTCGCGAATCTCATGAGCGGGAAGCAAGGTTTCCAAGTTTATCTCTGGAACATCACAGTTTGGTAGAGAATAAGCCTTGCGACTGGGTGACCCTAGCTCAAAAACGACCGGTTCTTCAAAAATCAAACCTGTAGTAGCTATTTTTGATTTTGAGGAGGTTTTATTGGGTTCGTTGGTCATGGTATTTGTCTTTCAAAATTTTTTGGAGAGTTTTGATAACAGTTTCGGGCATTAAATTATCTTGGTTACGCTCTTCGAGTACTATGCTTATAGGATGCCTGGGTCCCCATCGTTGAATTTCTCCATGCTTGAAAATCACACAAGCAGGTTTTTCAACTGCTGATGCAAGGTGCATGATACCAGTATGGTTACAAAAAAGAAGATTGCATTGTCGGATTAAAAGTGCAAGTTCTTTTGTTTTCACAAGTGGTAAGAGTCTAGGTTTAAATTTCATTTCTGAAATTTGTGATTTCAGCTCGGCCTGCTCTCCAGGGCCATTGATAACCCAGATTTCGGCAATATTATTTTTTAAAATATGTTCTATGACAGACTGAAACTTCTTCCAACTCCACCCCCATTCATTAATACGGGTACCTATTTTAACCAGAATTAAAGGGAGTTCGTTTTTATTAAACTTCATGATTTCGGCTATTTTTTGATTTTCTCTTTCGTTAAAGTAGATTTTTGGTTGTGAAATGATTTTAGTTACCCCCATATACTTTAGAAGTGCCAAGTTGTTTTCAATTTCATGACAAGGGGAGCTATTTATAGGCAGTCTTATGCTATATTTCCATGGGTTCTGCGGATGTAGATAACCTGCATTCATTTTTGCATTTGAACAAAGTGTGAAAAATGTTGCTGTTGCGCTGAATTTTTTATTTAGCGTGATAGCGAGATCGAATTTTCCTTTGCGAGATTCGCGAATGGCACGCCAAAATCGTCTTCGCCTCATTAATATGATCTTGTGAAGATTCGGGTTGTCTTCTAGAATTCCTCCTTGAATTGGACTTACCATCGCTGTGATTTTTAAATGGGGAAAAGAGTGCTTTAAGGATTCGTAAACAGGTGTTGATAGTACGACATCTCCCAACCTGTCAGATCGGACTACCAGTACGTTGGTAATTTTTGAGAAGTCGAGCGGTAGGCGAGCTAAAGGCACATCTTTTTTGGCAAATAATCCAAAAACTTTCCAGAGCGTGTTTTTGATATGATATTCAACGGAGCGAAGAAACTTGTTCATACGGAATTTCAAGTACTACGGAGCAATGTTCGATCCGAAGATGGAAAGTGCTAGTTTTAAAAAGGGATTGCTACGAACCTTCCATTAATCCAAAGGAAGGGCTTCATCAATTAGCATTATAGGTACATCTTCTTTTATAGGATATTTTAAACTACAAGTTTTGCAAATGAGGCTGTCCTCCCCTTCACTTAATTCCAGGTCGCCTTTACATTTAGGGCAAACCAAAATATCCAGCAGCTCTTTATCTATTCCCATAAACCACTCCCTATCAATTTTTTTTTGCTTGATTACATCTAACTGTTTCAAATACTTCGTCTACTGTTACCTGTTTCATGCACTCTTTGGTGCCCAACGGACATTTTCTTTTCCAGCAGAAACTGCATGCGAGTACTTTATAAACGGTATCATGATCCCTCCCATATGCTCCATTTCGCGCTGGGTCTGTGGGCCCAAATAATGATACCGTAGGTACGCCCAATGCCGCGCAAAGATGGAGTGGCCCTGAATCACAACTTACCAGCAGTTTGAGGTGTTTGTAAAGGCGAATAGATTCTTGAATGGAAGTAGCTGGGGCCACCCAGCTTTTTCGCTTCATAGATGCGGCAATTTGTTGGGCTTTTTGTTCTTCTCCAGGTCCCCAAGTCAATAGTATGGAGCAGTCCATTTCATTGGTAATTCGGTCTGCCAATTGTGCGAACCGTTCTAGTTCCCAGAGTTTACTTTCGAACCCAGCGCCGGGGTTGATTCCAATAATAGGTTTGGCGGTAAGCTCAGGTTGATTCTGAAAAAAGTCTTCGACTTTTTTCCATTGTTGTTCAGGTAGAAGAAATTGTTTCGATTCTTTTTGAATCCTTAAAGATGTTTTAATCAAGGTGAGATACATATCTACGACATGAATTCCGCTTCCCATATAAGGCGCTTTTTTATTGGTAAAAATAGAGCTGATTTTTTCTTTGCAGTTATTTTTATGGAATCCAACCTTTATCCGTGCACCGCTTAGCATTGCAATCACTCCGGTTTTAATAAGCCCGTGCAAATCAAAAACCGCATCAAATTTTTCCGAGCGTATTTTTTTTATAGTACGCAGTATTTCTCCAAGGGTTTTCCTATTCCAATTTTTGCGCCAGGATTTGGTATTAATAGGAATGACTTCGTCAATATCAGGATTTTTATATAAGAGTTCTTGGTAACGCTCTTCAATAATCCATGCAATATATGATTTAGGATATTCCTGCCGCAGTGTTCGTGAAACAGGTAAGGTGTGAACGACATCTCCTAGTGAACTCAGTTTAATTATTAGAATTTTTTTTGGGCTCATTCGGCAAGGCTAGTGAGAGTTGTATATATTTTAATATTTTTCCATAAATCAGGTACCCTAGAAATCCCATTAAAACGCCCAAAACCATTCCGCCCAGAATGTCTGAAGGGTAATGCACTCTTAAATAAACTCTCGAGTAGCAAATGATCAAGGCAAATGCAAAGGCCATTAGTGTAGTATTACGAAAACATAGGCTCAAAAGAGTTGCAGCGCAAAATGAATTAGCAGCATGATTGGAGGGGAAAGAAAAGCTGTTAGAACAACTTACCATTCCTATAATGTCCTGGGGAAGTATATGACAAGGACGAACTCTTTGAATACCTTCTTTTAAAATATTGTGCCCTATGGCATCTGTCAGGCCAATAGCAATACCTGCGGCGATAATAAAAACAAGCCCACGATTTTTATAGGTTCCTAGAAGCGCTAAGAGACATAACAGGCCAGTTACGTAGAAGTTTTCTTTAATAGTTACAAACAGCATGAACTTATCCATCATTCGGGATTGAAAATGCTGGTTGATCCAGTAAAATAGCGAAAGGTCGAAATCGAGGATGGTGAAGGTTCCTTCGTAAAGATGAGAAAGAGATTTAATAATTGAATTTTATGAGGCTTTGCGTATTGAGTCAACCCCTTGGCATTGGCAGACGCATTTTTGATTTTCAAACTTTATTCTTTTGTCATGGCCAAAAGTGAATGGAGAAAAACAACGATAATGCAGTAATTCTTTTTGCTCGTGATCCTATTCTTGGGCAGGTAAAAACACGCTTGAACTCACTTCTAGATAATGAAACCATTTTAAAGCTTTATACATGTTTTCTGGAAGACAGCCTGGCAAAAATTCATCAGGTTGATAATGCGGATTGCTTTGTGGGGATTTTCCCAGGAAACAACTCTGGATTCTTTAATAAAACAGAAAGTTCGGGTATAACCTTGTTTTGCCAGCAAGGAAAAGACCTTGGAGATAAAATGCGTCAGGCTTTTATCGACCGATTTAAGCAGGGTTATAAGAAGGTTGCCGTCATTGGGTCAGACAGCCCATCTTTACCTGTTTCTTATATCAATAAAGCAATGGATTCGGAAAAGGATTTGGTATTGGGTCCAAGTATTGATGGCGGTTATTACCTGATAGCAATGAAGGGTAAAGTCTTTGAGGTTTTTAGCAGTATTGCCTGGGGAACCGATAAGGTGCTAAATGAAACCTTGCAGCGAATACAAGATGGTCATATTCCTTTTGAGTTGTTGCCGGTTTGGTACGATGTGGATTTACCAGAAGACTTGAAATTTTTAAAAACACATTTAATGCTCATGGATCAGGCAGGGCTTAGTGACGGCAGTATGACAAAATCAATTCTTGATAAAATATCTATTGAGCAGGAGTAGTTTTAAAAATGAAATTTTGCAAATTTTCAGAACCCGATTACGCTAATGTGGTGGACGATTTAGTGAATCGATCAAATACGGATTTGTTTACTAAAGATGAAAGGGTCCGGGAAATCTTAAAAGACGTAAAGAAAAAGGGCGATGAAGCTGTCTTGCAGTTAACGCATAAGTATGATCGACACAGCCTGCCTTTAGCGCAAATCCGGGTTACCCCAGATGAAATAAAGGCGGCCTACACAGAATTAAATGGAGAAGAGCTAAATGCTCTAAAGGAAGCTGCGAAAAGAATCCGTTTGTTTCATGAAAGACAAAAGCAAAATTCTTGGACTTATGAAGATGAGGGAATCACGCTTGGGCAAATGGTTCGGCCAATTGAGTTGGCAGGAATTTATGTTCCAGGGGGTAAGGCTTCTTACCCTTCATCTGTTTTGATGAATGCTATTCCGGCAAAAGTGGCGGGTGTAGAGCGATTGATAATGTGCTCTCCATTTCCAGACGGTCAGACCCGGCCCCATGTATTGGTTGCAGCCGATTTGGCAGGGGTAACCGAAATATTTAAGATTGGAGGAGCCCAAGCGGTGGCTGCCATGGCCTACGGGACAGACACGATACCCCGAGTAGATAAAATCGTCGGTCCGGGAAATATATTTGTGGCTTTGGCAAAAAGGCTGGTTTTCGGAGTGGTGGATATCGATATGATTGCCGGACCTAGTGAGATATTGATTATCGCAGATAGTTCCGCTAACCCCGTTTTTGTTGCTGCGGACCTGCTCTCTCAGGCAGAGCATGACG
>Ga0209034_10001429_pt1 | contig 11607 bp, 10 predicted proteins | sample MarorgKNORR_S2LV_2_FD_188219 | JGI IMG/M metagenome (GOLD analysis project Ga0209034, IMG submission 188219) | Marine microbial communities from the Southern Atlantic Ocean, analyzing organic carbon cycling - 250m_A/KNORR_S2/LV (SPAdes) (version 2) | ecosystem: Environmental > Aquatic > Marine...
TACTTGGTGCCGTCGTCACGATCGCAGTGGCGGACGCCGAATGAAGGCACGGAGCATGCTCCTTGTGGCGTTCAAGTTGGTTCCAACCCAGGCCATCGATGACGAGCAATACGACGGGGCCAGCGGTGAGTACTTCTTCGGAGATCAGATCATTGGGTTGGCGCAGTACGATTGCAGGCACAATCGAGGAGATAGACAAACCCGAGTTTGGGGGAATGACCATCTCGGAGTTTACGACCACAAGTGAACCCTAGAAGGCGACAGCTCGGTGGGTCTAACGAGGCGAAGAGTCACTTTAGAAGAACCCACCCTCGGCGTCTCAATTCAGTATTCAGGTCCGAGCGGGTTAGCACTTCGAGTTCAGTTTCCGGAATGTCTCCATTGCCCTCAGGAAGTCACTTGGTGGCTCCGAAGAAAAGTTGACGCGCAGACCGGTTGCCGGGTGGATAAAGGACAATTCCGCGGCGTGCAGCAAAGGGCGTCCGATTTCGAAGGGATCAGGCTTTCCGTAGGTGGAGTCGCCCAAGACTGGGGTGTCGATGGCTCGGAGGTGCACCCTAATTTGGTGGGTTCGCCCGGTATCGAGATCGCACCGGAGCAGAGAGGCTCTCACGGGTTCGTCCCAGGTTTCCAAAACTTCGTAATGTGTTCGTGCTTCTCGGCCTTCTTCAGTCACGGTCATTTTGGTCCGAGAGCGACGACTTCTACCGATGGGCGCGTCAATTGTGCCCGTCGCGGCTTCGGGTCGTCCACCGGCAATGACCAGATAACTGCGGCGCATGGACCTCGTCCCTATTTCTTCAGTTAAATGCGAAAGAGCTTCATCTGTCCGCGCGCATACCAACAAACCGCTCGTATCTCGATCTAAGCGGTGAACTATTCCCGGGCGTTCACGGGGACCTATGTCAGCAATTTCGGGAAAGCGGGCTATTAGGCCGTGTGCCAAAGTGGGCGAGGTCGTCCCTGCGCCTGGATGAACCACTAAGTTGATCGGCTTGTCGATCACGACTACCCATTCGTCGACGTGAACCAATTCGAAGTCCACTTCGGGGTCTGGGTTCAGGTAGTTGTCGAGATCGTCATCGGCGGGAACCTCAATCTCAACCCAATCACCTTCCTTTACGCGTTGGGACCCCGCGACAACGAGCTCGCCGCTGCAAGACAGTTTTCCTTCCGACACCAGTGACGCTATGACGCTTCGGCTGCGTCCCGTCATAAGTGACGCTACGCGGTCCACTCGTTGGCCATCTAGCGCTGCAGGAATTTGTTCACGCATCGCGTCGCATTCCCCTCTGTTCTATCCACATCGTGGCACCAAGCATCACCACGCCCGCGACAATCGCTGCATCCGCGAAGTTGAATACGGGCCAAAATCGGAAATCAATGAAGTCGACAACGGCGCCGCGGCCCCATCGCGGCGAACGAAAGAGCCGATCGGTAAGATTCCCGCTCGCACCTCCTAGAACCAAGCCGAGCGCTATGACGCCACTGCGCGACGAAAATCTCGCGCGCATCCTCCAAAGCAAAATCACGATGCATGCCGCCAACAGGCCCAGCAACGGACCGAGGTTCTGACCGGTGCTGAACGCGAACCCTGTGTTCGACGTTAAGTGAAATCGGAGTTTCCAAATCACCTCAATCGATGTCTCATTGAGAACGGCGACCGCCCAAGCTTTGCTCACTTGATCTAAAGCAAATGCAGCAATTCCGACAATTACTAGGTGATGGGCGTTGCTTGATTTCTCAAAGATCGACACAAGCTCACCGCCACGACATGCCGGTGGCTTTCTCCTCCACGCGCATATCGGCATGCGGAATAGCTTCGAGGCGTTCTTTGGGGATAGGGAGGCCAGAAACTACGCAAATGCCGTACGTATCCTTTTTGATCCGCTCGAGAGCATCATCGATCTCTTGAATAGCGGCTCTGGCTTGCGCAGATAGTTGGAGATCTCGGTCGCGCTCTACAGCGATCGAGTCTCCCTCCCCTGACTCTTCATCGAACTGGACATCGCCGGGTTCGCGATCTCTCGCCAGCTGGTCAGCCTCAGCTTCCAAAAATTCGGCGTGTTGGGTGTACCGGCCCCGTTCGGCAAGCAGCGCTTCGCGCTGTTTAGTTAACCAAGCCGCGCTAAACCGTGCCTTCGCTGAGGTTTTCTTTGTCGCGGCTTTCTTCTTCGCGGGGCTTTTCTTTACCGCGGCTTTCTTCTTCGCGGGGCTTTTCTTTACCGCGGCTTTCTTCTTCGCGGGGCTTTTCTTTACCGCGGCCTTCTTCTTCATCGCGGCTTTCTTCTTCATCGCGGCTTTCTTCTTCGCAGGACTTTTCTTTACCGCGGCCTTCTTGGTAGCCATAGCTCCCCTCGCGAATTCTCGGGTTCGAAAAGGTGTCGCATCATAGCGCCCTGATGAGGTTCCGCCACGTACCTAACTGACAGACTGTAAATAAAGGGCTAGCCGGCGTGAGGCGATAACGTAAATAGTTGTATGTCTTCTCTGGACAAACAATGAGCGCCTCAAACGACACTCATTATCCTCGAGTACCGAACCGGGCAGATTTTCCCGCTATTGAACGCAACATCTTGCAACGTTGGGTCGAACAGGAAACGTTTCAACGTTCGATCGACTCTCGTCCACGAACCGATGAATTCGTCTTCTACGACGGCCCTCCCTTCGCCAACGGCCTGCCCCATCACGGACACCTGCTGACTGGCTATATCAAGGACGTCGTACCGAGATATCAAACCATGCGCGGCAAGCGCGTCGATCGCCGTTTCGGGTGGGACTGTCACGGCTTACCCGCCGAAATGGAGAGTCAGCAGGAATTAGGACTCAGTGGGCGTGCCGCAATTACTGAGTACGGGATCGAGAATTTCAACGCAAGATGTAGAGAGTCAGTGCTCCGATATACCTCCGAGTGGCAAGAGACTGTAACTCGACAGGCCCGCTGGGTGGACTTCGACAACAACTACAAAACCATGGACCTCTCTTATATGGAGTCCGTGATGTGGGCCTTCAAGCAACTCTGGGACCAAGGGCTGATATATCAGGCCTTCCGCGTGATGCCTTACTCATGGGGAGCTGAGACGCCGCTGTCTAACTTTGAAATTCGTTTGGACGATGCGACTCGGCCTCGTCAGGACCCCGCCATCACCGTTTGGTTTGAACTAGATGGTTCCGGTCTGCCCGGCTTCAGCGATTCCGAGGTGGCTCGACTGTTGACTTGGACTACTACCCCATGGACTCTTCCATCCAATCTCGCTGTGGCTGTCGGAACCGAAATTGAGTACGTGTTGGTGGAGTCGCAGGGTTCAAAGTGGATCGTAGGTGCCGAGTGTCTCGACAAGTACTCCGAAGAACTTTCCGACCTCGTGACGCTGGGAGTTGTACGCGGCGCCGACCTCGTTGGCCGATCCTATAAACCCCTATTCAACTATTTCGAGGATCGGAAAGACGCTTTTCGTATTTTAGAAGCTGATTTTGTGGACACCAGTGAAGGCACTGGAGCCGTTCACATGGCACCCGGCTTCGGTGAAGACGACCAGATCGTTTGCGAGTCAAACGGGATCGAGATCGGTGAGGCAGTGCCGGTCGACAATCAAGGAAGATTCACCGAACAAGTAGTCGACTGGGTCGGCCAAAACGTGTTCGACGCAAACCCTCAAATCGTTCAGCACCTCAAAAACGATCATCGGATTCTTCGCCACGACACGCATGAGCACAACTACCCTCACTGCTGGAGAACAGACACACCAATCATCTATCGCGCCATTTCGTCGTGGTACGTCGAAGTCACCAAGATTCGCTCCCGCCTTCAGAGCATCAATGAAGAGATCAATTGGGTTCCAGATCACGTTCAAGAAGGCCGATTCGGCCAGTGGCTCGCTGGAGCTCGAGACTGGTCGATTAGCCGGAACCGGTTCTGGGGCTCTCCCATACCTGTTTGGGTGAGTGATGACCCCGCATATCCGCGAACCGATGTGTACGGAAGCCTCGACGAACTTGAAGCTGATTTCGGAGTCCGCCCTAGCGATCTACATCGACCGTTCATCGACGAATTGACTCGACCAAATCCAGACGATCCGACTGGCAAGAGCGTCATGAGGCGAGTACCCGAAGTGCTTGATTGCTGGTTCGAATCAGGATCAATGCCGTTCGCTCAAGTGCATTACCCGTTCGAAAACAAGGATTGGTTTGAAGAACATTTTCCGGCGGACTTCATCGTTGAATACATCAACCAGACTCGCGGCTGGTTCTACACATTGCACGTGCTCGCTGGAGCTCTCTTCGACCGTCCCGCTTTCCAGAATGTTATTTGCCACGGCATTCTGCTAGCCGAAGATGGCAACAAACTTTCGAAGCGATTACGCAATTACACCGAACCGACCGAGATTTTTGATTCTGAAGGTTCGGATGCACTTCGTTGGTATCTGATGTCAAACACTATTGTCCGCGGAGGCGACACTCGGATCTCCGACGCGGGCATCAATGGGGTAGCGCGTCAAATCTTGATCCCTGTATGGAACGCTTATTCATTCTTCACTCTCTACGCAAATGTCGATGATCACAAGGCAGTCAGACGAAACGACTCACCGCACCTACTGGATCGCTACCTACTGGCCAAGACCAGCTCATTGCTCGAAGAGACAACTGTTGCCATGGATGCCTATGACCTGCCGGGTGCTGCCTTTGAAATTCAAGGCTTTATTGACGCGCTCAACAATTGGTACATCCGTCGTTCGCGAGATCGATTTTGGGGACCTGAGGGTGGCGGACAAGGTGATCCAGATGCCTACGACACTCTGTACACGGTTCTGACCACTTTCACGCGAATCGCCGCTCCTTTCCTGCCCATGATCATGGAAGAAATCCATAGCGGATTGACCGATGGCGAAAGCGTTCATTTAGCCAGTTGGCCCAGCCCCGATGAACTCACAGCCGATCCCCAACTAATGGCCCAAATGGACCAAATCAGAGAAGTCGCATCAATAGCTCTGCGTCTACGAGAGGACGCAGGGTTGAGGGTCAGATTGCCGTTGTCGAAGGTCACTGTCGCCGGACGAGGGGCGTTGGATCTTCGCGAAGTCAGCGATCTTTTAGCAGAGGAGATCAACGTTCACGATGTCATTTTGACCGAGGAAATAGGTGACTTGGCCACTCTCAGCTTGCGCCCCAATGGCAACCTCCTCGGTCCACGATTAGGTGCAGACGTTCAGAAGGTCTTCGGGGCAGCCAAGCAGGGCAAATGGGTTCAACGCGAGGATGGCCAAGTTGAGGTCGCTGGCCATCTACTACAGCTAGGTGAATATGAGCTCGCCCTTGAGCCTGCCGATCCTGAAAACACAGCTGCATTAAAGTCAAATGACGTCATAGTTGTTCTCGATACGAACGTCACTCGCGAACTAGAAGCCGAGGGATTGGCACGAGATTTGATTCGAACAATCCAACAGGCGAGAAAAGACGCAGATCTCGAAGTTACTCAACGAATCGAGGTCGACATCCTGTGGTCGCCTCCCGACCTGAGTTCGATAAAGCGCCACGAGTCAACCATCGCGGCTGCAGTCTTGGCCTCGAAACTTTCTTGGTCAGACGGTAACGACGAACCTCAGATTGATATCACCGCTCTGTGAAGCGGTGATCATTCTCCTTCCAGCGGCTGCTGGCGTTGCAGCGCTGAAAAAAACGGGTCATCGATTTCGCTGCCTGACCGGGCGTCCTTCGCTGGCCGCCTATGAGCGCTGGTGTCGTCCTCAGCATTGACAGAATCATCGAACGTCGACCAACCGCCGACCTCGGCCGATGAAGCGGGGTGATCTACTTCGAGTCCGTCAGGACGGCCACCCAGGTCACGCGCTATTTCTCCTAGAGCTCGTCGGCGAGTTTCAATCAACTCAGCCAGTTGATGCGCATCATTGCGGCGGGCGTTGACCCGCGCATCAAGCTCAAGTAATTCTGTTTCCAGCTCAGCTTTGCGGTCGGTAGCGCCACGGGCTGCCAGATCAGTGGACGACGCAACAAGCACGTCGGCTAGAAGATCTCCTATTTGGTCTCGCGCTGAAGCGATGGCGTCGTCAATAGCGTCGTCCGCCGTGTCGCGCGCCAAAGTAATGAGTTGTGCGATCCGATCAATCTCGATCTTGTTGGCGCCAACCGCGACCGGTCCCCCAATGTCGCCCATGGAACCTATGCGGGTTTGACCTACTTCGTTCGATTCAAACCGCGGTGCCGTCTCCAATGCTTCTCTGATGCTCTCAATTGCATCGAGCCGGCCGTCAATTACCTCAACGTCGCCGTCAAGATCATTCCTTACGGTTCTTTCTTCCGCCTCCATCAGGCGATCTGCTAAATGGTCGAGACGCTCTTGGAGCTCATTCAAGCCTGCAGCGACACGTTCAAGAAAGTCGTCAACCGAATCAGGGTCATATCCCCTGAAACGCTCAGGGAATTGCTGCGTCTCAAGCAAATCGGGGGTCAATTCCATGAGTTGACACTAACAACAAGGTCGCCGGGTCGAAACAGGAAAGCTATGAGGTCAGAATTCAGCCACAGTTAAGAATCGCGCCGGCAAGTACCCATTGGATGAGGACCAGCACCAGTATGGGAGACAGATCTAAACCGAATCCACCAATGCGTAAGGGTGGCAAAGCCCTTCTGAGTGGGCCCATGAGGGGCTCAGTTACGCGAACGAGAAAGGTCCGGACAATCGCTACCGGACTGTCGTGTGCTATGGGAATCCAACTGAAAATGATTCGTCCAAAAATAGCAAGCACGTAAATATCGCAGAAAGTACACAGTATCTGTTTCACAAACAGGCCTTGAGCTAATAGTGCAAGCCACGCTCTTGGAGGCGCTGCCGCTCCTCCTCGGCGAGGATCACGTGAGATGGTGCGAGTAAATAAACCTGGTCGGCGACTTTTTCCATTTTCCCGCCAAGCGCGTAACAAAGACCACTTATAAAGTCGATGATTCTTCTCGCAAGGTCTCGATCAGCGGTCTGGAGATTGACAATTACGGGCTGGTCTGCCTTGAAGCGGTCGGCCAGTTGTTGCGCGTCATTGAACGTGCGCGGCGCAACCACGTGAGGTTTGGCGCTCGTTATGGGAATGGTTCTTACCGAACCCGTGGGTGCCGCGCGTGAAGCCACGTCAGGCGGGTTCACGGAACTGTCCGGCATTGTCGCTGGTGTCGCTGGTGTCGCTGGTGTCGCTGGACTGGTCACAACTGTGACGGGTTCGCCCCCCCGGGATGCCGACAGCGTCGACGTGCCCGGGTGCTGAAGCTCGTCCAGCTCGTCATATTGTTCATCGGGTCCGAGCCCGAGGTACAGCATCGCCTGACGCCACATCGAAGCCATACGCCTCCTCCTCGTCGCCGAGGGTACCGCGATGTCAGCGCGCGGGACGTTCACCAAACAAAGCAGTTCCTATTCGGACCATTGTGCTCCCTGATTCAACGGCGATCTCAAGGTCATCGGTCATCCCAATAGAGCGGTGAGTCAAAGCATGCCTGTCCGCAAAAGACACCAGCTTTCGGTATGCCTCCCTGATTGTTTTGGTATCTCCCTGAGGCCCGATACCCATGGCGCCAATTACTTCTAAACCTTTCATGCGAGCGTCGGCAATGATGGCTTCCGCTTCAGAAATATCACACCCACTTTGGGTTCCACTGCCAGTCAGATTGATTTGGATCATCACTTGCGAACCAGGGGCTCGTTTTACGATCTCATTCACTAAAGATTGCCGATCCAAGCTTTGCCAAACGTTCACGATGTCAGAGATTTTTCGAACTTTATTGGTTTGCATGCCACCGATAAAATGAACGTCAAGGCAGCGCTGTTCGTCGTCTCTCAATTGCCGCCATTTGGATGTCAACTCCTGGGCGTAGCTTTCTCCGACCATCCGAAAACCGCATTCGGAGGCCGCGCGGAGCGCCCACGGGCCGAATCCTTTAGTAACGGCAACAATTTCCACGCCGGCTCCGCCCAACGTCGCGAGGCGGTCGCGGAGCATTGCAGCACGATCGGCTACCTCTCTAAAGCTGGGTTGGTTCCCCTGGTTCATCCGGACGTCTCTATTTCTGCGATCAAAGCAGTGCGTTGGGTATCTTCATCGGCTCTGTGGGACCAATAGCGCTCGTCAGTCGCCGTGCAGCGACGAAGGTGATGGTCAACTGCGACAAAGTTTCGCGCAAGTTGTTCTAGGACAGCGCTTCCGAGGTCGAGAGCCGGACGTCCATCCTTGGTGTAACCCGCGACGTCTCTGCCTAGTGCAGCGACCAACTCCTCCAGCTCAACCTTTCCAAATTCGTAACATTCAGTGCTTATGTGGGGGCCAATGATTGCTCGCAAATGGTGGGCTCCATGTTCTCGAATTTGTTGCAATGAGTTAACGATCACTCCTTCACGAATACCGCGCCAGCCGGCGTGGATGACACACACGATGGGTATGTTCCGAAGCGAAGTTCCGTATACGGCTATGGGAACACAATCGGCGATTCTCACAGCGAGTACGGCGCCAGGGCAAGTTGTCAATAACGCGTCGCATTCTTGACCATTACCTTCACCAGGTCCATCGACGGAGTACACCTCTGCGCCGTGTGTTTGAAACGGGAGTGTCATTGCATTGCGCTCTTCTCCGAGGAACGTCGGTAGGCGTGCATCACCGTCGCTACATTCAGAAAACCTGACCCGAACCGAGTGCTGTGCACTAATTCGGCGAACAAAGGTCAACATTGGCCTATTCCCCAGAGAAGAGAGTATCCACCTTCTAAATCACTTCAGAAAAGACGGTACGTCGAACTCGTCATCATCTTCGCTTTCGAAATGGGCCTGATCACCATCTTCGCCATCGAAAATATCGACGATGTCGCCGGGTGACATCGCGGTGGAGGATCTTGTTGAACCTGCTACTCCATCATCCCATCTGTCAAAACCGGCAGCGATGACGGTGATTCGAATTTCCTCCCCCATTGCATCGTCAATAACAGTGCCGAAGATGATGTTGGCGTCAGGATGAGCGACGTCGTGAATCACATCGGCCGCGTCACGGACTTCGTGGAGTCCGAGTTCTTTCGACGCTGTCACGTTGAGTAAAATCCCACGTGCTCCCTCGATCGACGCCTCTAACAGCGGACTCGACACGGCTTGCCGCGCGGCGTTTTCAGCACGGTTGTCGCCATGTGCCCGCCCTATCCCCATAAGGGCCGAACCGGCGTTGGACATAATCATTCTCACGTCAGCAAAATCAGTGTTAATCAGGCCGGGAGTAGTAATCAAAGTCGTAATTCCCTGCACTCCCTCCTGAAGAACGTCGTCTGCCATCTGAAACGCGTCGACCATGGTCGTGTTTTCGTTCGTAACACTAAGGAGGCGATCATTGGGAATAACGATCTGAGTGTCAACCCTCTCTCTGAGCTCTTGGATTCCGGCGTCCGCCTGGACAGCACGCCGACGCCCCTCAAATAGAAATGGTCGGGTAACGACGCCGATCGTCAGTGCCCCGCATTCTCTAGCAATGTCCGCTACCACTGGGGCGGCGCCGGTGCCTGTTCCGCCACCCTCGCCCGCGGTGATAAAAACCATGTCCGCGCCATTAAGCGTTTCTTGAATCTCATCGATGTGTTCTACGGCAGCTTGGCGGCCCACATCCGGGTCGCTGCCCGCGCCCAAACCGCGGGTCAATTCGCGGCCTATATCAAGTTTGACATCAGCGTCGCTCATTAGCAGCGCCTGAGCATCAGTATTCACTGCGACGAATTCGACGCCAGTGAGGCCTGATTCAATCATTCTGTTGACCGCGTTACAGCCACCGCCGCCAACACCGACGACTTTGATCACGGCCTGATAGTTCTGAGGACTGGCCACTGGGCCTCCTGGGTATCTCGTAAACATCTGCCCGCTGGGTGGAAGACCAGGCAACCTTGACGGTAGCGCAAGTTTGATCTGTTACAAGTCCGCCTAGGTTCGAGTCGTCGCAGACTAGGGGGTGCTAGTTGTCCGCGCTTCGGATCTAACCCGGGGCTCGTCGGGAAGCGACACGTCGATAAATTGGTCGTTTCGGTTTTGCTCGCGGAGATGACTTAGGACCGCTGCCAACACAATGACCTTCGCTGAAAGTTTGTTGTCGTCTCCAAATACGATTTCCTCGCCACTCTTCAAGCTGCCCTCAATCTCGCCGCTCGTGTCGCGACGGAGACTGTAGAACTCTTGACGTACTTCAAAGGGCAAGGCTGCCAGCACTACAAGCAAAGCTCCGCTGTCGCTTGCCATGTAACTACCGGGTTCGCCTGCGGCCCGCACTCCGCTTAGGCGAGGTAGGTCGGGAGGATAAGGGAGTGCCCTGGTTAGGACGCGTCCAGTGACGTCGATGAGCGCCCACTGCTGTGGGGCGACCATAGCCAGCGCTATCGCTCGACGCTCCGTCACATCTATTTTTATGTGCCCGTTCCAGCCGCGCTCGATATCAGCAGAGTGCACCCACGGGAGAAGTTCTAGGTTTCGTCGTACTTCGGCAGAATTCACGGAAAGTAAAGGGTCACCGCGTCGGAATCCCAGATGTTCTTCGACCTCCATTACGTTCATCCGATGGATTCCGTATATCTGGACCTGCTCCACATCGAATAGGGGCGATCTCCCCAATAGAACGTATGCCGCACTTACCATCGCGATGGTGATTGCTGCGATTGTGACGATACGGCGAGTTCGTGACGTACCACTTTCCGGGTCTACGGCTTCCTCCATAATCACGGTTCAAACCCGACTCGCCGAATTTCGGTGCGTAGTTGTACCCCCGCGTCGTCGAAAACTCTCGCCGCAACTGTCCGAATAATCTGATCTACGTCATCAGAGGATCCCCCCGGGTCCGCTTGAACGAAATTGGCGTGTTTCGGAGAAATCTGTGCAGAGCCGATTCGAAATCCTTTGAGTCCGAGCCGATCTAGAAGCTCTCCGGCGGTTTCGGACTCCGGATTCATGAAGACCGAGCCCGCGTTTTGGCCACCAGGTTGGTTATCTCGACGCCACTGGACGATTTCATCAATCGTGTTCTGCGCTTGATCGTCGCAATCGCGTTCCAGTTGAAAAGCGGCTTCTAACACTATCTGGGACGCTTCTACAGCGCTTTGTCTGTACCCAAAACCCAACTGAGATTTGTTCCAGAGTTCACTGGTTGACGTTGAGAAATCGAAAACTGTTACGTCTGTGATTGACGCGGCTATGTCCCTTCCATGCCCACCAGCATTCATTCGAACTGCCCCTCCGACGGAACCTGGGACGCCAACCGCCCATTCAAATCCTGTTAATCCAGCGTGAGCGGTCCTGCGTGCAAGTGCGGGCAATGCAACAGCCCCACCCGCACGTACCAGTGCGGATTCTGAATCAATTTCGCTAGTAGTAAACGGTTTCCCGAGGCTGACCGCGATTCCACGAAACCCCGCGTCAGCGACAAGTAAATTTGATCCCTTTCCGATGGCTAGCACGGGGAGCTGGGTGGTCTGTTGCGCTAGTGCTATCCGTGACAAATCCTCCTCATTGCGCGCTTCTACGTATAACGCGGCGTTCCCGCCAACACGGTATGTAGTCAACATCCCTAGATTGACGTCGGTTTGTGCGAGCTC
>Ga0209034_10001430_pt1 | contig 11607 bp, 13 predicted proteins | sample MarorgKNORR_S2LV_2_FD_188219 | JGI IMG/M metagenome (GOLD analysis project Ga0209034, IMG submission 188219) | Marine microbial communities from the Southern Atlantic Ocean, analyzing organic carbon cycling - 250m_A/KNORR_S2/LV (SPAdes) (version 2) | ecosystem: Environmental > Aquatic > Marine...
AATGGCAACTGAAAAACCTTTTGCAGCGGTGAACACACTAGATGCCTATGCCGAAACAGTAAAGCCAGGTTCATACCTTATTTGTCCAGTTTTGGATGCACGAAAAAAAGAAGTTTATACTGCTTTATTTAATTCTAATAACCATATATACCAAAGAAAAACTCACGATCAAGCCATCACTCCCGCGAGATTGTGCGATCAAATAAGCCAGCCCACCGTTTTTGTCGGAAATGGCTTAGAAGTTTATAAAAATACCTTTATATCCTGTCTAAAAGAAAATTATGTACACGACACACCCATGAAAAATCTAACAGTTGCTGCCAGCGCCGGCTTGATCGCCTCTCGAAATCTAAAGAAAAACTTTAACTACGATCTAGATTCCTTAAAAATTAATTACATAAGACCTTCAGAGGCCGAACTAAATCATACAGTTTCTAAATAAGGAGATTGAAAAATGAATATCAACCCCGAGTTACTCGAAAAAGTCCAAAAAGAAAATAAAGAATTTCGCGGACTTTATGAAAAACACACCTCGCTCAAACAAAAAGTCGAAGCCTTTAACAAAATGAAAATCATCACGCCCGAGCAAGAAGTGGAAAAAAAAATAAATCAAAAGGAAAAATTAAATCTCAAGGATCGAATGGAAAAAATCTTAAGTGAGTATGAATCCAGCATCCATTAAACCAAATGCAAAAATAAATAAGAGATAAATTTACTCTCTGATTGAAAGCAAGCGAAATCTTCTATTCAGGGATATACCATGACTATTGAACGTCTCGTATTTTAGATAAGAACGGTGAGGTTTTAGAAAAAGGTAGCTGGATCGACTGGAATGTCTCAAGTCTTAAAGATTACTAAAGGACCCGATGAAAAGAAAAAATATAATGTTTTAGGAATTAACCCTACCCTACTTGATTTCTCCCGAAACTTGACTCTTAGATGGCAGTCAGACTTTTCTTCCCACAAAATGAAAGGTAGGTTTTTCTCTGAGGTAAGCTCCCACCAATTGTGATAAAAACTTGAATGACACCACCCTCTCGGCAGGTACCAAATCCCCTATAACGCCCACCAAAATTTCGGCAAGTTCACGTTTTTCTTTTAAAACCCGTACAACCTGATCACAAAAAAATTGGTTGTAAATGATTTTCTGTAAAATCCGACTCAATAAAAACTTCTTTTCAAATTCCTGCTTTCGTTTCTTCTCATAAACCTTAAGAAACTCCAAAGAAACATCCGCATTTTTCAAAGCCAAATCTGCAATTTGAACTGCAATTTCAGAACTTCGCAAGGAAAGATAAATACCTTCTCCAGTAAAAGGATCGATAAACCCCATTGCGTCCCCAACTGCCAGCAGACCGCCACAGGGAATAGGTTTAACTGAAAAACCCAAAGACTCGACTGCGCGGACCGATTCTAGACATTCTGCATTTTGTAAAATCTTACGCCGGAATCGATTTTTCATTACCATACGCCCATAAAAACTATCAGGTTTTTCCCCACGCATCGAATTTTGATCAACCACCAGAACCACATTAACCTCATCTTGGCTCACGCTGGATATGCCTGTATATCCGGGGTGGGAGACATGCATATAACAATAATCATCAGGAATTTGTGCCCCCTGCCAATGCGCCGCCATGGCGATTTTAGCATTTCTTGAAGACTCTCTCTTTAAGTTGAATTTTTTTAGCGACAGCGAATTGCGTCCTCCTGCATCAATTACCAACGGAGCTTTAAGGGTAAAGGAAGATTTATTTTCATCCCAGCCCTTTACACCAGAAACGCAACCTTCTTCAAATAAAAAATCGGTAATTTTGTTTTGTTCGCGAATTTCCACTCCAACCCGCCGCACCTGTTCAATAAAAAGAGAATCTAATTCATATCTTGGCACAGACAAGCTTGTCGGTCGCTCTATCTGTCCTGTTTGGCAGGGATAATCAATTATGAGTTCTTCTCCTTCATAGGAAGAAATAGCAACTCCCTTTAATCTTTTTGGGGCCAAAGCCTCGATATCATCTAAAACTCCCAAACGGTCTAGTATTGGGTCTGCTGCTGGGCTGATAAACTCACCACAAATTTTATCGCGTGGGAATTTAGCCTGGTCGCAAAGTATCACATGATAACCAAGCTGATTAAGCCCCAGTGCTGCTGAGCAACCCGCTGGCCCGCCACCAATAATAATTACATCTGCTTTATCCATTATTTTTCTTTCCTAAAAATGCAATGCGGTAGGGGAAATGGCGATGAACCTCAAAAGGTTCTACTCCCGCTTCCATAGCAAGCACACCAAATTCCGAAGGAGTGAATGCATTCATCACAGATACCGGAGCATCATAACGGGTGAGGCGATTACGAGTAAAAATTCGCGTTAAAATAAATATAACTGCATGCGCAATTCGACTTCGGTGCAAATCGTTAATCAAAAACCCCAAGCGTGCCGATTTATAAATAGCTTTAATAACAGCCACTGCATTGTCCCAACTGAAGTGATGTAACGAAAGATTGTTGATTGCCAAATCAAAGACATTATCTTTAAAGGGCAGCTCAAGTATATTGCATTGCACCAGGCGGATTTCTGGGTATTCATAGATTTCTTCTTTTGCCATTTTCAGCATCTTGGCGTTGATATCAATTGCAGTGATTCTAATAGGAATACCCATAGACCTGGCAAGCTTGGCTAGAGCAACTGGTTGATCAGCAGAGCCAGTCGCCGCATCTAGCACAGAAAAAGGTCGATCTAATTTATGCTCTCTTAAAAACTTTTTAGCATGATAAAGCAAAACCCGGTAGCCACTTAAATAGCGGTTTACAGTAGCGACATCGTTCAGGCTATCACGAACCTCTTCATAAGGAGCTTCATCCAAATCCAATAATTCGTCTCTTAGGTTTCGGGGGGGGAAGAAAAACGATTTCACAGCGAAACGCCTCCAACCACTAATGTGTGAAGTAATTGGAAATTGCCATCGGCAACTCGCCAAAGCTAATTTTTAAAGAAAAAATATTGCTGACCTGTTTTAATTCTTTTCTGCGTAAGGTTTAATGCCATACCTTTGAACAAGCCACGAGTGGCAGGAATCATTATGAGCAATCCAATCGTATCCGTTATAAAACCCGGTGTAATGAGCAACATACTGCAAAGGCTCATCACAGCACCATTTAAAACATCATCAACAGGAGCTTCACGTGATTTGAGAGACCGTTGGATTCTTTCAAGGCATTCATCACCATAACTACGGCTAACAACAATCCCCACAAGAAATGAAAACATTACCCATGAGATGGTATTCATGATACTGATCGATTCACTTACCCATTTCAGTCCATAAAGCTCAATTCCTGTTCCTAAAGCAAAAAAAGCGGCAACTGGTAGCATTATTTATATTTCCCTTAATATTTAGCTAAATAAAAGATACATTAAACAATATCACGCTCTTATTGCACTAAAAAGGAAAAAACAGACTGCACAAAATCTCTAAAACGGAAATCCTGTTATTCCTGAAATATTTGGGCTAAAAAATATTGTTTTTTCAATAATTTGAACGTTATATAAGAAAAAATTTGGACAACCAAAACCTTCCAAAAAAATTTGATTTTATAGAGTGCAAGAACGTGCTAATAGTTTTATCCTGCCTGGTGGAAAATTAATTTATAAGTATTTCTTTAATGAATCAAAATATTGCAACCTCTTTTGAAAATGAACGCCTTACATGGGCTAAAATTTCTCGTTTCATTGCTCTTCCATTTCAACCTTCACGTTTAACAACCTATCTTTCCGTAAAAAGGTTTGAAGAGGTTCCTATTGATGTTCTGTTAAACGATGGTGTAAGGGGAATACTTCTTGATGCGGATGGAACACTGGGCCCTCACCATACGAAATTTTTTGAACCCACGATTTTAGAACATTTACAAAAGATGCTGCAAAAGGGATTCAAAATTGCCATTTATACTAACGCCGCCCAGAACCGCTTTGAATCTTTTGAAAAACTTGGAGTCAAAATTGTTAATAACGTACCGCCTAAACCCGACCGCTCTGGATTCGTAAAAGCTATGAAAAATTTCCTGGAGTTGGACGATCCTTTAAAAGTTTGCATGATCGGAGATAACTACATCACCGATGGGGGTGCCATTGATGCAGGAATACGTTTCATACATATTCAACCCGTTCCAGGTAACGAGCCTTTCATTCATGCCTTAACACGTTATTTCGCATATTTGTGCGTACGTTTTCACAAAAAAACCCCATAACTTCATTAAAAGAACATTTTTAGGACATCGAATAGCCCCCCCCAAAAAAAAATGTAGATTTTTCAAAAAACCTTTAATTTCTTCCTAAATTTTGGGGCATAAATACAAAAGGGGGTTTACTTCTCATTCATTTCCAAGAATAATAACCCTTATTCTTACCTAGTCATAAAATTTATGGAAAACGAACAGATTCAAGAGTTTTGCCAAGAGGGTTTAAAGATTTCTGAACTAAAGGGAGTGCAAAATGGGCTTTCTTTTTTAATTGGAGAAAAATTTAGAAGAACCTTTTTGCAACTTAAAAAAGCACGTGAAAAACTACAATTCTTATATCCTAGTGAAGATGAATCTGAAAACCACCCCTTAAATAAAGGGGGACGTGCCCTGAAAATGAGCTATGCACTAGCTATTCAGGAACACTACAGCACACCTTTAGAGCAGGTGAAACATTTTGAATTATTTTTAAAGACATTCGCAGTCGCCATTAAAAATAGTTTTTCTAAAGATGATATTAAAAATTATTTCGAATCCTCTCCCACGCTAGGCACATATGATGAAGATCGTTCAGATTCGGAATTAGATTACACAGGTGTTTTGCTGGAAGCCGAAGAGATTCTCACCTTGGAAGAAATGAGAAAATTGTTCATTTAATTAAACAATATTATTTCTCGGTCAAAATATATGGATCAAGAACCTGAACCCATTTTAAAACAAAGAACGCGGCTTATAATTGCTTTTATAATTCTCTGTGCCGCCTCCGTACTCATTTTATTTACCGGGCCTGAGTTCAATTTTGTATGGCAAGTAATCCTTTCCAGTTTTTTATTTTTTTTCCTCTTCTGGCTGATAACCTAACCAAGAACCGCCTGGGTCAATGCAATTGATTTTAGTCAAAGAAAGCTTTAACTAGGCTCAATGGATTCTAGTAATATGCACGCATACCAAGAAGAAGGTAAATCGTTCTAAAAGTTAAATCATACGAGTATCAGCGAAACATCAGAAATAATATTCCTAACAAGGCGAGAGAACCTAAACCCATCGAAATTAAGATGCGAATTTTAGCGTCATTTAATCTTTGATCGATTTTTTCTTGTAAAGGGGTCAAGGTACTTTGAATGGTTTTTTGCAGGTCTTTTTTAACTTCGGTAAGGATTTCCATTTTCACAAAGCGGATATTTTCGGCTATCACCTTATCAAGATCTTCTAAAATTTTTTGCGATATCTCTGGTGTTGCATTTTGGAGTTCCTCACGAACCGACTCCAAACCATCTTCATTTAATCGCCGCATTTTTCGATCAATTTCTTCCATTTTAGCGTGGATGGCTTTCTCAACCTTTGGCGCAATGTTTTCCTGAATACGTTCTATGGAGTCACGCGCATTCGCCAATGATTCATGTAAGTGTTCCTGAATTTCTTCTTCCAGGGCTTCTTTTCTGGACTCCACATGTTCTATCAAAATATCCAACCGCTGCTGAATTTCTGACACCTTTTTAAACTCCTCTTGATTTTTTGAATCAGTCATAGCTTTTCCTGAATTGTGAGCGTTTGTAATATTAGATGTCAAATATTTAAAATAATTGCAAATAATTATGGACTCAACCTTTGATAGTTTCAAATAGATTTGAAGAAACCTCGCTCTTGACTTCACGATAGCATTAGACTACCTTTATATCATTGATAAGTAAGAGGTTATTTTTGAAGAAATACATAAAAGAATTCAAAAATTATTTGGTAGCGGAAAAAAATGCTTCGCCCCATACTCTAGATAGTTACCTCAATGATATATTCCAGTTCGAGGAATTTCTAAAACAGTCGGGACATGGTCTTGAGTCAGGCGCCCCTGAAATAACGTCGATAGATCGCTTAGCTGTTCGTTCCTATCTAGGCTTCTTATATGACAAAAAGTTATCTGCTTCTTCCATGCGAAGAAAACTTTCCACATTAAGTTCCTTTTTCCGTTTTTTATGCCGCGAGGGCCACTTAAAGAATAATGTGGTTAAATCTATTCCTGCACCAAAAATGGAAAACAAACTTCCCACCTTTCTTTCTGTAGACGAAATGTTCCGTCTGATTGATTTACCTCAAGGAGATGGTTTTCTGGTTATTCGTGATCGTGCAATGCTTGAATTATTTTATAATACCGGGTTGAGAATCAGCGAATTGGTTTCTCTAAAGGTTATAGATATTGACCTTGTTACTCAAACTTTAAAAGTTCTTGGGAAAGGAAACAAAGAACGTCTACTTCCCTTCGGTCAAAAATGTTTAGAGGCATTGGGAAATTACAAAAAAGCTCGCTCTGATAAAATAGTGTCTGCAAAAACAAATACTGACTTCCTCTTTCTCAACCACCGTGGTAAAGGAATTTCAACCCGTGGGGTAAGAAAAATTATTGAGAAGTATGTTACAACAGGAAATTTCCCTGGAAAAGTTTCACCTCACTCCATTCGACACTCCTTTGCCACTCATCTACTAGAAAGTGGCGCCGACCTCCGGTCTATTCAGGAATTACTGGGCCATGCAAGTCTTTCTACTACACAAAAATACACTCATCTGACAATCGACAAATTGTTAGAAACCTATGATCAAGCTCACCCCAGGGCAAAAGAATAAATCCTCTTTCAATAAAATCTTTATTTTTCTTACTTTACAAGTACAATAACTAACATGATGCATGCGACCACAATTTTAGCTGTACGCCATAAAGGCAAAATCGTTATGGGTGGAGATGGACAAGTGAGCCTTGGCAATACTGTCATGAAACATACTGCCAGTAAAGTAAGGCGAATATTTAATAACAAAGTAGTCGGAGGTTTTGCTGGTTCCACCGCCGATGCGTTCTCTCTGTTTGGTCGATTCGAGGAAAAACTAGAAAAATTTCAAGGCAACCTGTATCGATCCGCAGTCGAGATGGCAAAAGACTGGCGAACCGATAAAATGTTACGCCGACTAGAGGCGATGCTAATTGTTGCCGACAAAGAAAACTTCCTTTTATTATCAGGTACTGGAGATGTGATCGAACCTGATGATGAAATATTGGCGATTGGTTCCGGTGGAATGTTTGCACTTTCAGCAGCTAAGGCGTTACTTGCACATAGTGATCTGTCTGCACGTGAAATTGTTGAAGAGGCTATGAAAATTACTGAAACTATCTGCATATATACCAACGGTAATCTCACTATTGAAGAACTATAACGTATGAACGAATTAACAATGACTCAACCTGAAGAAAAATCAAATACCCCGGCAGGGGAATTTATGGCTTCCTTGACTCCGAAACAGATTGTAGAAGAGCTGGACAAGTTTATCGTAGGACAAAATAAAGCCAAGCGCGCTGTTGCAATTGCATTGAGAAATCGTTGGCGAAGGCAGCAGCTACCCGACTCATTACGAGATGAGGTGGGGCCCAAAAATATTCTTATGATCGGCCCCACAGGGGTTGGAAAAACTGAAATTGCAAGACGGCTGGCTAAACTTGCCAAATCTCCTTTTATAAAAGTAGAAGCTTCTAAGTACACCGAAGTCGGTTATGTCGGGCGTGATGTCGAATCCATGATCCGCGATCTCGTCGAACTCAGCAAAACCATGGTTAAGGAGGAAATGCAGTTAGAGGTGAGGCAAAAAGCCCGTGAACAAGCAACTGAAGAATTACTCGATCTGCTTTTGCCGCCTCCACCGGGTCATTCCGGAAAAACCGACTTTAAATCTGACCCTAATGGAAAACTACATTACGATCAAACTCGTGAAAAGTTTAAACAAATGCTTAAAGAAGGGCGTCTTGATGATCGAGAAGTGGATATCGATGTGACAGAAAAACGCCCTCCCATGATTGATGTTGTATCGGGTGCGGGAATGGAAGAAATGGGAAATAATTTAAAAGATATGCTCGGCTCAATCATGCCAAGCAAAACAAAAAAACGCAAACTCCTAGTTCCCGAAGCTTTTAAAGTACTCTGCCAGGAAGAAGCAGAAAAGCTATTAGATGAAGATGCAATAATACAGGAAGCATTAAAACGGGTGTCACAAAACGGAATCGTCTTCATTGACGAAATAGATAAAATAACAGGTCGCTCAGGTCAAGGTACAAGCGGCCCAGATGTGTCTCGTGAAGGAGTGCAGCGAGACTTATTACCGATTGTCGAAGGTTCGTCTATAAATACTAAATACGGAATTGTAAAAACGGATCACATCCTTTTTGTTTCTGCGGGAGCTTTTCATTCCTCCAAACCTTCTGACTTGATTCCTGAATTCCAAGGGCGTTTTCCAATCCGAGTTGAGCTGGATTCGCTCACAAAAGAAGATTTTATTCAAATCTTAACGGAACCTAAAAATGCATTAGTCAAGCAATATACCGCTCTGCTAAAAGCCGAAGATGTTCACTTAACTTTCAAAGAAGATGCAATTGACCAAATTGCTGAAATGTCTGCGCTGGTGAATTTACGAACTGAAAATATTGGTGCGCGACGTCTACAAACCATTATGGAAAAATTTTTGGAAGATATTTCTTTCGATGCACCCGACCTTGAAGATAAAAATATCTCTATTGACGCATCTTATATTCGAGAAAAATTAAAAGACATTATTCAAGATGAAGATCTAAGTCGATATATTCTTTAAAACCTATCGTGAAAAAACTTATCCAAAAAGCCGAAATCTTGTTGGAGGCGCTGCCTTTCATCAAAAAATTCTATGGTAAAACTTTCGTTATTAAATACGGAGGTAATGCTATGGTTTCAGAGAATTTAAAAAATAACTTTGCTTTAGATATTGTTATGATGAAATACATTGGCATCAATCCGGTGATCGTTCATGGAGGCGGTCCTCAAATCGACAAAACTTTGAAAGCACTAGGTATAAAATCTCAATTTTTTGAAGGCCAGCGTGTCACTAATAAGGAAACCATTGACGTCGTAGAAATGGTATTAGGAGGAAAAGTAAATAAAGAAATTGTTTCTCTTATCAATCGTCACGGTGGTAATGCAGTAGGCCTAACAGGAAAAGACGGAGATTTGATAACGGCTAAACGCCATAGCAAAGGCAAGAAACAATCTCCTGAAATGGATCATCCGGAAATCATTGATCTTGGCCTGGTAGGTGAAATCACTCAAGTGAATCCACGGATCTTGGAAACACTCGATAAAAACGAATTCGTACCGGTAATCGCACCTATTGGCAAAGGAGAAAACGGAGAAACTTTAAATATTAACGCAGACTTCGTTGCTTCTAAAATTGCTTCAGCGCTTAAAGCTGAAAAACTTATTCTAATGACAGATACAGAAGGTGTGAAAAACAAAACCGGCAATCTACAATCAGGACTCACCAAAAAAGAAGTTGGGTCTATGATCAAAGAAAAAGTGATTAAAGATGGAATGCTCCCAAAAGCCAATTGCTGTCTCGATGCCCTAAAATCTGGCGTAAATAAAACCCATATCGTTGATGGACGAATTCAACATGCCTTATTACTGGAAATATTTACAGAAGACGGAATCGGCACACAAATCGTAGAGAAAAAATCTGACCTTGCACCCATTTCTACACCTGTATAAATCCAGTTTCCGTTATTAACTAATAATATCCCAAAGTATTGACATTAAATTTTTGGGTTGATAACTTACTCTAAAGCGTTTAAGTAGAAATATAATTACTACATATAATAGATTTTTATGAACACACCGATGCTCGATGAACGAAGTAAATCGATACTTCTTGCAATTATCGACAAATACATTGAAAGTGCGGAACCCGTTGGTTCAAAAACCATTGCGAAATTTCACCCCAAGCATTTAAGTTCAGCAACAATCAGAAATGCTATGGCCGAATTAGAAAATAATGGTTTTTTGAGTCAACCACATACCTCTGCCGGTCGCATTCCCACTGACAAAGGATACCGTTTCTATGTAGACCATCTCTTACGTCCACAAAATTTCTTAATGGAAGCAGAAATTCTTTCAGAAACACGACCTTTTGAATACACCCCGGGAAAAGAAAACTTACAAAGTGTATTGGAAAAGGCTTGCGATAATTTGTCTACAGGATCCCAGCAAACAGGACTGGTTATGCTCCCTGGTTTCTCAACGACCTGCTTCAAGCATATAGAGTTTACAAAAATAACGCCTCAGACTGCCCTGGCTGTATTTTTCTCAGAACACGGAATATTGCAAAATAAAATCCTCCCAATAAACGCAGATTTAACGCAGGATCAACTCACTTCTATTTCCAATTATTTAAATGATGAATTCAGTGGAAAACCCATTAAATGGATTCGTAATGAGCTTTTAAGACGTTTGAGGCTAGAAAAAGCGCATTACAATGAACTGGCTCAAAAAGCGCATGACCTTTCTGCCGCATTATTTAAGGATTCCAACAATGAACTAATAGTGCAAGGAGCTTTAAATCTTCTTGATCAACCGGAATTTAATGAAGATATAGAAAAGATTAAAACATTATTGACAACCCTCGAGGAAAAAACCAAGTTAATAAATTTACTTGATTTATGCTTGGATCATGAGGGCATGACCATTCTTATTGGCGAAGAAAACTTGCAAGAAGAAATGGGTAATTGCAGCTTGATTGCTCAGAACTACCAGCTGGGAACAGAAAAAGTAGGAACCTTGGCTGTATTCGGTTCAAAAAGAATGGACTATAAAAAAATCATCTCAATTGTAAATCATACCGCGCGAATGGTATCAAAATTAATTTCAGAAAATCAAGGAGTATAAAAAAGCTTTATGACAACGAAGACTGATAACGACCAGGATGAGGTAGAGCCTGAAGAAGAATTAGAAGAGAAACTAGAAGAAGACTCTGTTGAAGAAGAAGAGGCTGTCAAGAAAGAAGAAGCTAAAGAATTGAGCCCTCTCGAACAACTGGAAGAACAAATTCGCTTAAAGGATGAAGAAATTTTAAAACAAAAAGATACCTTCCTTCGTGAAAAAGCTGAACTTGAAAACTTCAAAAAACGACTTACCAAAGAAAAAGAAGACTTTGTCCAGTTTGCAAATGAACGTTTACTCAAAGAACTGTTACAAATAGAAGATAATTTGGAAAGGGCTATGGCAGCACCCAATGCAACTCTTGAAAGCCTTAAAGAAGGCGTGGAGATGATCCAAAAACAATTCAAGGATTTTCTTAAAAATCAAAAGGTTGAAGCCATCGAAGCACTTGGAAAACCTTTCGATCCCAATTTACACGAGGTTTTAAACCAGCAGGAATCCGAAGAACATGAAGAAAATACGGTAATCGAAGAATATTCTAAGGGATTTACTCTAAATGGAAGAATACTTCGGTCTGCCAAAGTAGTGATCTCTAAAAAACCTGCGGAGAAGAACGAAGATGAAAATTCTTAAAATCTTCGTCTAATCACTTTGT
>Ga0209034_10001431_pt1 | contig 11605 bp, 11 predicted proteins | sample MarorgKNORR_S2LV_2_FD_188219 | JGI IMG/M metagenome (GOLD analysis project Ga0209034, IMG submission 188219) | Marine microbial communities from the Southern Atlantic Ocean, analyzing organic carbon cycling - 250m_A/KNORR_S2/LV (SPAdes) (version 2) | ecosystem: Environmental > Aquatic > Marine...
ATTGATCTTGTCTATCAGCCCAAGAAAACGGCGCTCCTAGTCGAAGCAGAAGCCCGCGGACTCAAGACGCTTAACGGAGTGCCGATGCTCCTGCACCAAGCAGGAGAACAATTCCGGTTGTGGACCGGACATGAGCCGCCGCTCGGAGCAATGGCCGAAGCCGTCGGTCTTACTTTGTAGAGTACGCGGCGATAAGCGAACTGAGATTCGGCTGAACAAATCAGCTGCCATCGGAAGATGGTGCCGTATCCGGCACATCGCGGTTATTTCAAGCTGCTGAGCCCAATCAAGTCGGTACTCTTCGATATGTGATCCGTATCGAGGTACCTCTCGGCTCCCGTAGCTACCCGGTGATCGTCGGGGCGGCTGCCCTAAATGAACTGCCTTCGTTGCTGCCTGACGACGTGTCGCGCGTGGCGCTAGTAACTCAAGAAGGGATTGAGGCCTCTTTAGATATAGGAATTACACCCAGCATTCACTTCATACCCGATGGAGAAGAGGCGAAAAGCCTCGCTGTCGTCGAAGAGTTGTGTTCGCAGTTTGCACGTGAAGGGCTTACTCGCCGAGATTTAGTGATCGGAGTCGGAGGCGGAGTAGTAACCGATGTCGCTGGCTTCGCAGCAGCGATCTATCACCGAGGAGTCCGAGTAATCCATGTCCCCACAACATTGCTGGGCCAGATCGATGCAGCGATAGGCGGCAAAACTGGAGTCAACCTAGACGAAGGTAAGAACTTGGTAGGTGCCTTCTGGCAACCGAACGCAGTGGTATGCGACATCGATTTACTTTCCTCGCTTCCCCCTCGCGAGTTCCGCTCGGGTATGGGTGAATTGGCTAAATACCACTTCTTGGGGGGAGAACAACTGGATTCCCTTCCTCTCGACGAACGTATAGCTGCTTGCGTCCAAATAAAGGCAGATGTGGTCGCCGGCGATGAACGAGAAGGCGCGGGTCGGGCGCTCCTTAACTATGGGCACACCCTTGCGCATGCCCTAGAAATAGAAGGCCGATTTGACCTTCGGCACGGAGAAGCCGTCGCGATTGGCATCGAGTATGCGGCATCAGTGGCTCACCAAATGGGCCGTATCGATCAAGCAACACTGGACGAACACCGTCGAGTACTCGACGTTTACGGGTTACCTCGAAAACTCCCCACTGGATGCGATGCAGACCTAATCATTGAACTGTTTGCCCGAGATAAGAAAGCCATCGATGGCTTAACTTTTGTTCTTGATGGCCCTGAGGGTCTGGAAGTCGTATCCGACGTACCAGAAAAAGTGCTGAGAGAAGTGTTGACGCGAATGTGAGGCAGTCATTCGCATTCAGGTCTGGCACCCTATTGATGTGGCGCGACCTGTGATACTTCTCCTCTCTGGACCCAATCTGAACCTTTTAGGCGACCGGGACCCTGAAATCTATGGAACCGACACCCTCCACGATCACGTGGCCGCAGCACGTGACCGCGCTCAGCAAAAGGGATACGACCTAGAACACCTACAGAGCAACCATGAAGGCGACCTCATCGACGCAATCCATTCCGCCCGCCACCGCGTCGCCTCCATCGTTATCAACCCCGGCGCCCTCACCCACTATTCCTGGACCCTGCACGACGCTCTCGCCGCGTATGAGGGTCCAATCGTCGAACTCCACATTTCCGAACCCAAAGAACGTGAAGTTTGGCGACACACTTCAGTCGTCGAGCCACTGGCCGTAGCAACGGTTTCTGGGAAAGGCGCCGCGGGTTATCCCGAGGCCATAGACATAGCCATCGACGCAGTACCCGCGCATGATTCGTGACCTCCCGCAAATAAGACACGACCACCGACTCGATCGCCTTCGGGCATCAATGCAAAATCTTGCAGTTGACAGTTTCCTAACGTCTGACCACATCAGCCTGAGATGGTTGAGCGGTTTCACCGGCTCCGCCGGAAGACTTCTCGTGAGCGACTCGACCACCTACTTGCTCACCGATGGCAGATACGCCGAACAAGCGGAAAAGCAGGTGCAAGGAACGGGAATAGAGATCGTCATTGGTGGACCCTCAGAACAGATGGCGTTAATCGACAGGCACGTAGACGGTCTACAAAAATTAGCGTTGGAAGCGGATCGCGTCAGCTGGCTAGAAGCAGAGGAGCTTCGGGAGAGCCTTAGACCCGACGTAGTTTCGACACCCGGGATCATCTCAGATCTCCGAAGAATAAAAGAGCCAGCGGAAGTCGCTCGGATTGAGGCAGCTGCTTCGATAGCGGATCGAGCCCTAAAACATTTGCAGCCAGATTTGGCTAACAAACCAACCGAAATCGAGTTCGCCCGAGCACTCGACTACGCCATGCTTAACACAGGCGCAGAAGGACTCTCATTTGACACAATCTGTGCCAGCGGACCCAACGGTGCGCTACCTCATGCGAAACCATCCGACCGTGTGATTAGCCCAGGAGACCTGGTAATACTCGATTTTGGTGCTCTGGTCGATGGTTACCACTCAGACATGACTCGCACATTTACTATCGGTGACGCTGACGAACAATCATGGGTCATGCTGAAGGGCGTGACCGACGCGCAGGAACTCGGATACCAATCACTTCAACCAGGGGTCGTAGCCTCTGAAGTTGACGCCGTATGCAGATCACACCTCGCCGAACTCGGCTTAGCAGAGTATTTCGTGCACGGCACCGGGCACGGGGTCGGGCTCGAAATTCACGAAGCGCCTTGGATCAACTCCCGTAGCGCGACGACTCTTCAAGAGGGCCAAGTAGTTACCGTAGAGCCGGGCGTGTACCGTCCCGGCTTAGGCGGTGTACGTGTAGAGGACACAGTGCTAATCGCGGCATCAGGCCCACGCCGACTCACGTCCGCACCGAAGGATCCAATTGTTTAACCGGCTCGCCCCCAAGGCGACGCTCAATAGCCCGAAAGAAAACACATGGCGATCTCCACATCCGACTTCAAGAACGGAATGGCACTTGACCTTGACGACGGATTGTTTCAAATATCTGAGTTCCAACACGTAAAGCCGGGTAAGGGAGGGGCGTTTGTGCGAACCACCCTCCGGAATGTGCGCACCGGGGCAGTCATAGAAAGAACCTTTCGTGCCGGCGAAAAGATGGAACGAGCGCTCATCGATAAACGCGAGATGCAATATCTATACGCCGATGGCAGCGACTTCGTGTTCATGGATAGTGAAACCTATGAACAACTACCCGTAGACCGAAACCAGTTGGGAACTGCACCTGACTACCTCGTAGAGGGCAACGCAGCCGTGCTGCAGATGTTTGGCACCGAAATTGTGGGTACGGATCTTCCGGCGTCAGTTGTACTTACCGTCACCGAAACTGAGCCTGGTATCCAAGGAGACAGGGTTTCTGGCGCCCGGAAGGCAGCCACAATGGAGACAGGGGTCGTTGTCCAAGTCCCACTGTTCATCGAAACTGGCGAACGACTAAAAGTGGATACGCGCAACGGCGAATACATCGAGAGAGCTAACGAGTGACCAAAGATCCGTTCGCTCCTAAACCTGCTGCACAACGAAGAGAAGCGCGCGAGCGGGCAATCGAGGTGCTATACGAAGCCGAACTCCGAGCAGCGCCCACCATGCAGGTCCTCGCGGAACAGGTTGTTAAATTAGACCCGTTTGCTATTGACCTCGTGGTGGGTGTGACGAACAGCGTTGAACAGCTCGACGCTGAAATTGACTCCCTTCTCGATCCTGGCTGGTCTCTTGATCGGCTTGGAATGTTGGACCTTTGGATTCTTCGGCTGGGAGTCCACGAGTTGACGCGCAACGAAGTACCAGTAGCAGTCATAATCAACGAAGCAGTCGAGCTGGGAATCCTATTCGGAGCTACAGAGGACAGCGGAAAGTTCATCAACGGTGTCTTGGGTGCAGCGGCGCGACGTCTCCAATAAGGGTCGACGCGTGGTGATGGGAATAGTCAAAAACGCGACTAGGATGCACACCTGACCGTGAACTGAGTCCAGTGAGGCTCAAACGGACAGGAAGGAAATCGAGTGGCCGACCGCGAGCGCCGTATGACGCCCCCTTACGGGGGCGTTTTCTTTGCTCGAACGACCGTTCTCGATGCGGCCCAAGTAGAGCGTGCTCTCACCCGCATTAGCCACGAAATAATTGAACGCAACCAGGGTCTTGAAGACGTTGTGCTCGTCGCGCTGCAGACCGGCGGTGTGGAAATCGCACGACTCATAGCACGCACTCTCTTCCAAATCGATGGAATAGACGTACCGATGGGGACGCTCGACGTAGCGCTGTATCGCGACGACATCGGCCTTCGGCCTGTCATGCCAGAAGCTGAGACAGACATCCCAGTAGACCTTTCAGCCAAGATCGTTGTCCTTGTTGACGATGTCCTGTTCACGGGGCGGACCATCCGCGCCGCCCTAGACGCCCTAACCGACTTCGGTCGTCCGCGCGCTGTGCAACTTGCAGTCGTCATTGACCGAGGCCACCGCGAACTGCCTATCCGGCCAGATTTCGTCGGAAAGAACCTCCCCACTCGCCGAGACGAAGTAGTAGACGTCAACCCCGAAGGAGTTCTGTTAGGAGAGATGCGCAAATGAGTAACCACCTAATCGATCTCAAGGATCTTGAAACCGATGAAATTCAAGAGTTGCTTTATCTCACGGACCGCTTTGTTGAAGTCTCACAACGACCGATCCCCAAAGTTCCTGCCTTACGAGGACGAACGATCGCGATGCTTTTCTTTGAGGACTCCACCCGGACTCGCATGTCCTTTGACCTTGCGGCAAACAGACTTTCGGCAGATGTCCTCGAATTTCCAACCCACACTTCATCTCTCTCGAAAGGCGAATCGATCCTAGACACGGTCGAGACAATCCACGCCCTCGGGGTTGATGCCCTCATTATTCGACATCACTCAAGCGGCCTGCCCAGAGAAATTGCCGATGGTGTAGGAGAGGCCCCATCAGTCATTAATGCCGGGGATGGATCCAACGCCCATCCGACTCAAGGACTGCTCGACGCGTACACGCTCTGCCAGCATTTTCATGGGATTGCGGGGTCAGAAGCGTCGTTATCAGGGATTCATATAGGCATCATCGGTGACGTTAAACACAGCCGCGTAGCACGAACAGATGTGCACATCTACGCCCGCTTGGGTGCAACCGTCACCGTAGTGGCGCCCAAGTCTCTGCAACCGCCCAACCTCAAAGACTGGCCTGTTCAAATTTGCGAAGACCTCGATTCTGTACTTCCCACGTTTGACGCGGTCGGCTTATTAAGAATCCAGAACGAACGAATGGAAGAAGGGCTGGTCCCTTCAGTCGACGAATACGTCCAGACATACGGAATGACGGAAGCCCGAGCAACCGACCTACGGGACGAAGTGGTGATCATGCACCCAGGACCCGTCAATCGCGGAATCGAAATAGCCGAAACAGTGCTCGATAACCGAAAAAATGTTTTGATCAAACAACAAGTCACAAATGGCGTGCCAGTGCGAATGGCTGTTCTATTCCGCCTTCTTGGCTCAGGAGTTGAGATTGATTGACAATTTCGATTTGGCATTACCGCGGCCACGACGGCACGTCCGGTCTCGAACGGTGAGGTGATTAGGTGAGTCGGATTCGTGAGGGAGCGCTCGTTCTCGCAGATGGCACCGTCTTCGAAGGCGAATTGATTGGGGCCGAAGTCGAAGTCACTTCTGGAGAAGTCGTCTTCAATACTGTTCTTAGCGGCTACCAAGAAGTAATAAGCGACCCGTCGTACGCCGGACAAATCATCAACTTCACATATCCACACATTGGGAACTATGGCGTTTCTAGCTCCGACGCAGAGGCCCGCCGCCCTTTTTGTAAAGGTGTCATAGTCCGCGAGCTGACTCGACGCCGCTCGAATTGGCGTAGCGAAGATGATCTGGATAATTACCTTCGCCAAGAAGGCGTTCCCGGAATTTCTGGAATTGACACTCGTCGCCTCACGCGACACGTGCGCGAAAATGGAGCCATGCCCGGCGCCTTCGGGTCCTCTGCTGAAGAATCCCTCGCATCGGCAGCCAAATCTGAACCCGGCACCGCCGGCGTGGATCTTGTCAGCAAAGTAACGACCTCTGAGGCTTACTCATTTGGCGATGGCCCTCATCGAATAGTTGCATACGACCTAGGGATTAAGCGTTCCATCGTCGAGCAGCTGGCTTCATTCGCCACCGTCCAGGTAGTGCCAGCCAACACCACCAGCGACCAAGCGCTATCGCTCGAACCCGACGGCATCTTCCTTTCCAATGGCCCCGGTGATCCCATGATGGCTGGACAAGTGATCGATGCCCTGGGCGATTTTCTTGGGCACGTTCCCATATTTGGGATATGTCTAGGGCACCAAGTCCTTTCGCTCGCGCTCGGCGGCCAATCGTACAAAATGAAGTTCGGCCACCACGGCGGCAATATCCCAGTTCGAAACATGGACAACGGCCGGATCGAAATCACAAGCCAGAACCATAATTTCGCGATCGAGTCAGGGTCTGTACCAGAAGTAACGGAAACTCACATTTGTTTGAACGATGGCGCCCTAGAAGGCTTGCGATGCGATGACGTCCCGGCCTTCAGCGTGCAATACCACCCTGAAGCCAGCCCGGGACCGCATGACTCCCGCTACTTGTTCGGCCAATTCTCGGACCTAATGACTTCGTTCCATCGAAAGACCACCTGATGCCCCGCCGGGACGATATCGAGAGCATCCTTATCATTGGTTCGGGACCGATTGTCATCGGTCAGGCCTGTGAGTTCGACTATTCGGGGACCCAAGCCTGTCGAGTGTTACGCGATGAGGGATATCGGGTCATCCTCGCGAACTCTAACCCCGCCACCATCATGACCGACCCAGAGTTCGCAGATGCGACCTACATCGAACCACTTGAGGTGGATGTTCTCACCGCCATTATCAAACGGGAAAGACCAGACGCCCTTTTGCCGACTTTGGGCGGTCAGACCGCTCTGAACCTCGCCACCGAACTTCTCGAAACTGGCGTTCTAGACCAGTACGGAGTCGAAATGATCGGAGCTAGCGGTGAGGCCATTGCGACAGCCGAAGACCGAGACCTTTTTCGACGGGCGATGGAAGAAATCGGATTGCGGTGTGCGCGATCTGGGATTGCTCACACCGTGGAGGAAGCGATAGCCGTAATCGACGACGTCGGTTTACCGGTGATCATCCGCCCGGCCTACATCTTGGGCGGGAAAGGGACCGCCTTTGCCCATGATTTAGAAGAATTCAAAAAGGTGGCAACCCGAGGGCTAGACGCCAGCCCCATATCGGAAATTCTGATCGAACAATCAATCAAAGGCTGGAAAGAATACGAACTCGAGGTAATGAGAGATCATGCCGACAACTGTGTAGTGATCTGTTCGATCGAAAATGTTGACGCCATGGGCGTACATACAGGTGATTCCATTACCGTTGCCCCGGCACAAACTCTCTCTGACGTCGAGTACCAACAGATGCGAAATTCGGCATTCGCGTGTGTTCGCCGAGTTGGGGTAGAGACTGGCGGTTCCAATGTGCAGTTTGCGGTTCACCCCGAATCGGGGGAACAGATCATCATTGAGATGAACCCTCGCGTTAGTAGGAGCTCGGCGTTGGCTTCGAAAGCGACCGGGTTCCCAATTGCGAAAATAGCGGCGCGACTAGCGGTCGGGTACCGCCTTGATGAGATTACAAACGACATCACCAAAAAAACTCCAGCTAGCTTCGAACCGAGCATCGACTACGTAGTTACGAAAATTCCACGGTGGGCCTTCGAAAAGCTCCCGGGCGCTTCGGGAGTACTCGGCCCACAAATGCAATCGGTAGGTGAAGCTATGTCGATCGGCAGAACTTTCCCCGAAAGCCTACAAAAAGGGATTCGATCGTTAGAGCAAGGCCGAGCTGGATTGAATGCCGACTCGGCGGAAGCCCACTATGTCAGCCAAGATTCGAAAGACTTGCTAGCAGCTATATGTATTCCGACGCCTGATCGTATGTTTCAGATAGCAGAGCTAATGCGGCGACAGGTGTCACTCGACGAAATTCATGACGCATGCGAAATTGATCACTGGTTTTTAGACCAAATGCTCATGATCGTCGACGAACGGATTCATCTGGAGCAGTCTTCGATAGCCGAGCTAACCAAATCAGAATGGAGGCGGGCGAAACAATTGGGCTTTTCGGACGCTCAACTGGGGTATTTGCTCGGCATCGACGAAATGCACGTCCGGGCATTACGCCTGGATAAGGGAATCCGAACAACATTCAAGACTGTCGACACCTGCGCCGCTGAATTCGACGCTCTCACTCCGTACCACTATTCGACCTACGAAGACGAAGACGAAATCCGTCCAGGTACTCGACCTCGTATCGTGATTCTTGGATCAGGTCCCAATCGGATCGGGCAAGGAATTGAATTCGACTATTGCTGCGTGCACGCAAGCTTTGCACTCGGTGACGCCGGCTATGAGACTGTCATGGTTAATTGCAACCCTGAGACTGTCTCAACGGACTACGACACTTCTGATCGCCTCTACTTCGAACCCCTGACCCTCGAAGATGTCCTCAACATCGTTGATGCAGAAGCTCCAGAGGGAATTATCGTCAGTCTCGGAGGTCAAACCCCACTAAAGCTGGCGTCGGCTTTGCCCCAGGGGCTAGTCAGTGGGACTTCGCCGGACTCCATCGACTTAGCTGAGGATCGCGAACGTTGGAACGCCCTATGCGCCCAATTAGAAATCCCTCAGCCGCCAGGAGGAACAGCCACAACATTTAACGAAGCGTCCGCCATATGTGAACGAATTGGGTTTCCGGCGTTGGTGCGACCAAGTTACGTCTTGGGCGGGCGGGCAATGACGATCGTCTACGACCTCGACGAATTACAAACCGCTATGACAGAACTCGCCGCTTTTAGTGGTCTTGGGCGCGAGGGAGGCCTTTCTTCCGATCGCCCGGTGCTTGTCGATCGCTTTTTGGAAGACGCAATCGAAGTAGACGTTGATTCGATTCGAGACCACAGCGGGGAGTTTGTCCTCGGCGGAATTCTGGAACACGTCGAAGAGGCCGGCGTGCACTCCGGTGACAGTGCTTGCGCAATTCCTCCCCCGAATCTTTCGCTCGAAACGCAAGAGGTAATCGTCGACTACACGAAACGCATTGCTGACCGTCTTGACGTGATTGGTCTGTTAAATGTCCAGTTTGCAGTCAGGCAAGGACAAGTATTTGTTATCGAAGCCAATCCGCGAGCCTCTCGGACTGTCCCATTTGTCGCGAAAGCCACTGGGGTACAGCTGGCCAAAGTTGCCGCTCGGGTCATGACCGGTGAGACCCTCCAAGAATTAAGGGCCTCAGGCGCATTGCCGGAAGCTATTCGTGATGGGCATGTCGCAGTCAAAGAGGCGGTACTTCCGTTCCAACGCTTTCCCGATGTAGACACTGTTCTTGGCCCCGAGATGCGTTCAACCGGAGAGGTCATGGGAATTGATCGCACCTTCGGGCTGGCCTTTGCCAAGAGCCAAATAGCAGCAGGCGAAGGACTGCCGCTTGCTGGAATGATTTTTTTCTCGCTAGCGGACCGAGACAAAGAACAAGGGCTTGAAGCTGCGAAAGGGTTTCTGGAACTTGGCTTCGACATAGCCGCAACCGCGGGAACGGCAGAATTCTTGGAGGGCCGCGGCGTAAGCGTCGAAACGGTCGTTGCGAAACTAAGCGAGGAAGGTCGCGAGATTAGCGCCGGTGTCGACGCTGTCGAACTCATAGGAGCAGGCCGAGTCAAATTGGTAGTCAATACTCCGAGAGGGCGCGGACCGCGCAGCGACGGTTATCGCATCCGCATCGCTTCCACTGCACACAAGGTGCCGTGTCTGACGACGGTGGCTGCGGCTCGCGCGGCTGCGGTCGGATTACGAGAGTGGATGTCTAATCCGCTGACGGTGCGACCGCTTCAAGAGTTCCTAAATCCCGAGGCCTCAATCACATGACTTCAACGGACCTCTCTGTCCAAATCGGGTCAGTAACTCTTCCAAACCCAGTTATGACCGCATCGGGAACCGTTGGCCACGGAGCGGAGCTTTCCGAATATTTTGATCTATCCGACCTCGGTGCTGTAGTGGTCAAATCACTTTCAGCGAAACCTTGGTCTGGAAACCCCGCGCCGCGGGTTCACGGCACTGCGGCCGGAATGATTAATTCGGTTGGTCTCCAAAACCCGGGTCTCGATGATTGGATAGAAAATCATCTACCCGGGCTCATCGAAATTGGAGCCCGCGTCGTCGTAAGTATCTGGGGTCGAAGCATCTCAGAATACAGAGAAGCCGCACATCGGCTTTCTGGATTGAGTGGAATAGCTGCGGTCGAGGTGAACGTAAGTTGTCCAAACTTAGAGAAGAGTGGCGACATGTTCTCCCACTCGCCAGACACATGCCAAGCCGCTATTGAGGCTTCATCAGTTGCGGGCTTGCCGCTGTGGGCGAAGCTGAGCCCCAACGTCACCGACATCGTTCCAATAGCGCGAGCTGCTCTTGATGGAGGGGCAGAGGCCTTAACACTCACCAACACAGTCTTCGGCATGGTCATAGATACTGACTCACATCTTCCTGTTCTCGGCGGCGGCGGGGGAGGCCTCTCGGGACCGGCGATACGGCCGGTAGCGGTGCGAGCCGTATTCGACGTTTACGCAGCTTTAGGACCCGTTCCGATCGTAGGGGTTGGAGGTGTGGCCGCCGCTGAACACGCGGTGGAATTCATGAGCGCGGGAGCGACGGCCATTCAGGTTGGGACCGCCCATTTTGCAGACCCGAAGGCGTCGAAGCGGATTCTTCGCGACCTAGATCGTTGGTGTCGGCGACGCAATCTCATCTCTGTTCGCTCGCTTACTGGAGCAGCTCATGGACACTTATAACGTCTCCGAGGAGGCGCGTTTACGCTTAGCCCTCGCATTAGACGTCGATGACCTAGTTGAAGCAGGGCGACTTGGCAGACGAATGCTGCCTTGGTTCTCAGTGGCGAAAGTTGGACTGGAGTTATTTTCGGCTTCGGGACCTGAAGCGGTAGGAATATTTGTCGATCAGGGTTACGACGTCTTTCTTGATCTGAAGTTGCATGACATTCCGACCACTGTTGGAAAGACAGCACGTGTTCTGGGGAGCCTCGGCGTCTCCTATGTAACAGTCCACGCATCGGGTGGACTACAGATGTTGTCCGCAGCCGTCGATGGATTAAATGAAGGAGCTTCTGCAGCAGGATTAACTGCTCCGATGGTTCTCGCGGTGACGATCCTGACATCTGAAGTCGACGCATCTGTTGGTCTTTTCGAGGAAAGACTGGGTTTCGCGGTTGACGCTCAATGTGGAGGTGTTGTGTGTGCATCCAGTGAGTTAGTAGAAGTATCGAGGCTTGCACCTGAACTATTGTCCGTTGTCCCGGGCATTCGACCAGCTGGAGTTGCGGCTCACGATCAAGGGCGACCAGCCACCCCCACCCAAGCCATTAGGCGAGGAGCAGGGCTTCTCGTCATAGGAAGAGCGGTCACAAGTTCAGAAGATCCGGAAGGCGCGGCAGCCGAGATTGCCGGCGAGGTGACTCAAGCAATCTAAGGAAGGGCTTGCGCGTCTC
>Ga0209034_10001433_pt1 | contig 11597 bp, 7 predicted proteins | sample MarorgKNORR_S2LV_2_FD_188219 | JGI IMG/M metagenome (GOLD analysis project Ga0209034, IMG submission 188219) | Marine microbial communities from the Southern Atlantic Ocean, analyzing organic carbon cycling - 250m_A/KNORR_S2/LV (SPAdes) (version 2) | ecosystem: Environmental > Aquatic > Marine >...
TTTACTCATCTCGATACTATATTCAAGTTCAGCTTCTTCCATTTCCCTACGGTTCGGCTGCTTAATAATTACTCGATAAGGAACGGGCTCCTCAACCTCCTTGGTTACCTCAACCTCCTCAGTGGTTCCGTCCTCATTCTTGCGCTCCTCGGTTTCAGTAACCTTAACCTTCTCAACCTTATCTACCGTAAAACTATATACCTCCCGCAGCTTGACGGGAGCGTCGGTATCTTCTTTTTCTAAAACATCAGTTGCCATATCCTTATTCCTTTCTTTATTATAGTTACTTAAAGACAAAATCTATAGTGAAATTCTCAAATCCGCCCTCGATATTCCTAATGGCTTCATTGCCAATGTCTAGAGTGCGCTTTCGAAGGTGTTGAACCTTTTCTTGATCAAAATAGTTTGCTTGATCAATGAGCGGAGAGTATTCCTCGGGCAGGTTTCTTTTTAATTTGCCAAAATTAATTTCGTGCTCCTTTTGTAGGTCTTCCAACATAACAAGGAAACCCTTAAAAAGAGTAACCGTATTCCGTTCGCAGTGTTTGCGAAAAATATCCTCTGCCTCCATAACCTTATTCCTTATTTAACAATACACAATATTATTTAGTGTAGAATAATATATGTCAAGTTTTCTTTCCGATGCAGCTAAATCAATAATAGCAAGCCAATTCAACAACCTGCACGATACGTTCTCCAGGGACATCGTTGTATACAAGGAAGCCCAGAAGGTTGTGATTAGCACTGACCCCAATTATAATTATATCTACAACCAGACGAGCGAGAGCACTTCTAGCGTTACCAATGTGCCGCAAAAGCAGGTCTTCAAAGCTCGCATTCGTTACGATGACAACAGAGATACAGAATACTTTGGCGAATTTGGGACATCAACGAAAATTTCTAGAGTAGATTCCGGAAGTAGGGTGAGAATTAAATTAAAAAAGGTAGATTACGATTACATCAGAGATGCAAAGCGCATTGAATTCGACGGCAGAATGTTTTTAGTAGACTCCGACCCAAGGCCGCACGGATTATTTGATATTGACTTTTATACGCTCTACCTCAAACCAGTAGAAACGCAATGATTCGAAACAGGGCATTGAAGCAATCGTTGGAGGTGGCACTACTCAAGGACCGCAAGATCGTTCTGGCCATGAACGCCAAGGCTCAAGATTTTTTTGAGCGGGCAAAAGCAGAGATGCTGGAGGAGTTTGACAACCACCCCATTACCAGAGACCTTAACAATGAGGGGGACGCAGGGTTAGTAAGCAATGGAAGCCTTTTTGGTTTCTTGGGATTCGAGGACGGAGATCGACCGACAGAAGAGTTAAGGGAGGCCTTGGAGCGCGGGTGCAAAATTAAATTTTTCAAAGAAAACTCCAAGGGTGGCATTCGCCAATATTCAGCGGAGATACCGACAAGGTCACAGCTTTTCCGAGCAACGCCCCTAAGGTGGGCTCGCGGCAGGAGCTGGCTCAAGAGCATAGAGCATGGCATTTCAGGGATGGGGCAATACATGAATATCGATACTGCGTCCAGCAGGTCAGGAGAAGGAATACAAGTAAAAGGTAACGTAGGCGGCAGGTTTAGAAATTCCTCGTATACATCTATTATATTAAACAACTTCAAAAAAAAATTACAGACCAGAGGCATTAAATCCTAATGAAACCACAATTCCAGCACGAAATCACAACCAGCTTCACCCTTTGGCTTGATAATTATTTATTAAAAAGGGGAGAAGCATACCAGAATAAGTCCGGAGCACTAAGCTATCTTGAAGACTCAAGGCTGGGGCCAGGACTCAACGGCTTCTCCAGTCCCTACAAACAATGGGTCTACGATGAAAGTGTTTCGGGAGCGCAGATTCCCGACAGCGTAATGATCGACGGGTCGGCGGTATCTCGGAATGACGGCTCAGGAGCTGACCCACAACTCATAATAGATCATCAAAACGGCAGAGCAATAACAACAGCGACAACAACCTCCACTATAACGGCGAACTATTCTGTAAAAGATTTCAATATATATGTAACAAATGAAACAGAAGAAAATTTAATTATTGAATCAAAATTTGAAGTTAACAGTAGATTCAAGGCGGAAGAAGTCCCCATTCCCCCGTACGCGCACGCAATACCCGCGATCTTTATTAATAATGCACGCAATTTCAACGACCCATTTAGCTTTGGAGGCCAAGATCAAACAATGACAGACATACGCTGTGTGATTATGGCTGAAAATATTTTCCAACTGGATGGAGTACTATCCATTTTCAATGACTCCAACAAGGAGTGTTTCGCTGCGCTTGGCTTCGAGGACTACCCCGTTACCGAGTTTGGTGACGCTCCAGATTTTAATTATAAAACACTTTCCGATGCACGCCTTACATCAAATCCGGCGGCGCTGCATTACATCGACAGGGTAGATGTTTCCAAGCTGAGCGACAGAATTACAAAGAAAATTGATCCCAACACTTTTATAGGATTTATTGACTTCGAAGTGGCAACATATAGATATCCAAGAATTTAAAGTTCTCATTTTTTTAAAAAGAATGTAATAACAAAGGAATCCAAGAATAAAGGAGACAAAAAATATGGCAACTAGAAACAGAGTAATTTATCAGAGTGAAGCATTATACGTTGGGCAGCCCCTAGCTACCGGCTATCATGCTTCGGCGCTTAATGCGTCTTATGAATCAGGAGAACGCGTAGGATTGTTGGGCGTACCATTGACAAACGATGAGAACGTAATACCTAACCCAGAAGCAAACAAGCTTGTTTTAGTAAACAAGCCAATAGACAAGACGCCAGCCGCATGGGCAGGAGGTGAGGCTTACACCAAGGGGACAATACTTTCAAAGGACGAGGTTCTCGGCGGCGAGGATATGACATACTATTTTGAAGTGACAGAAAACCACACTAGCGATGCGAGTAAGCCTCCGCTGATTGGACTGGGAGATCTCCACGATGACGGCAATTGGTACTTCAGAAAGGCAGCCAGACAACTCCATAGAGTTCAAAGCGCAAACTATAGTTTCACAATTAACCGACAAGACGTCAACCAGTTCGGCCAGCTCAGTAGGATAGATTCAGTTGCCATTGATCCTCCTACTGTTTCTTTAGATTTTTCTTATTACCTCTCTACCGGCGCAAATGAAGCGCTTCTTGGATTTAATGTAGAGACATTGGCAGAGCTTGAAGACAAGGAAGCCACCAATTTTATTAAAACCGATTCAACTTCGGAAAACGAGGGAGGAAGAAACTTCTTTATCCTTACGACTCCCCAGGGCACGGATGCTATCGGAAATAAAGTATTTAATACCATAGACGGGGACGACGACCCCGGAGGAGACTCTGAGGTTTCAACAATTGCGCTCGGCAATGGGTACGTTACCAACTACGGAGTTGAGGCTTCCGTTGGCGGGATGCCAACAGCTTCCGTGACTATTGAGGGCCTTAACCTTAGGTCTGACAGCGGATTTCACAACGTCCCACTGCCCTCAGTGAACAATGAGCGGGGAACTCCCGTTAATGGTTCCGGCAAGGGCAGTAACGAGAATAGGGAGCAGGGAGGACTAACCTTTACCTTACCAACACCAGTTAGCGGCGTCTTGAACGACGCAGCGGCTGACGGGACAGACGAAGACGAGGACGATCATTCAGGCCAAACAGAGGGATGGTCATGCTTGCGGCCGGGTGACATTGAAATGCACTTAGGGGCAGCGGGCGCAGCGGGAGTTATGAATACGCTTCCTGGAGAAGATCCTCCGACGGACCATAACGCAGGCTCTTGTCACGTACAAAGCTTTAGCATTGATGTTCCCATGGGTAGAACGCCCATCCAAAGACTTGGAACTCCTTATGCATATTCTAGACCGCTCGACTTCCCGCTCACAGTTTCCGTTTCGGTTAGCGCGATTGTCTCTGACCTTAAGGCGGGCAATGTAGCGGACCAACTATTTGATTTTGAGAATCATGATCTCCACTTTATCTTAAGAGAGCCTACCCCAGATGGAACCGGCCCCGTAGCAATGGCATTTTATGTCAGAGGAGCACAACTAGAAGGGGAAGCCTTCAGCTCTTCAATTGGGGACAATAAATCAGTGGACATTACGTTCTCCTGTCAAGTCGGAGGCCCAGAGGATACGGCTAGAGGACTTATGGTTGCGGGATCTCGTGGAGCAATAGCAAATGACTTCCTTACAGATTTCGCACCGTTTATTGCAGACGGCAAATGGAAGTAGTAACGCTTAAAAAGCCCTAACGATATCCATACCGCTTGTAGTGGTGACCTCGAATACAAATGAGGCACCAATCTGGGCAAAGTCGTCGATACTCGCCGAATGCGCTTCCGCGTTCAGCCTAGCGCCCCGGATTTTCCATGTTGCTCGCTTTCTTTTGTCCGATAGAGAAGTTCTATCGTATAGAATAACTTCTACATCGTAATCCACATCGTCGTTGAAAATGTTTTCGATTGAGCCCTTCTGGGCGAACTCCCTTAGCGTGGCGCTTATTTGAAGGGTTCCCAGTATAGGGAATTGAATCTTTCTGTCCTTCATGTAGTTCGAGCCGAATGCATTGATGTCCTTGCGTTCTATGTCCAGGGAGATTTGCATGTTTTGAATGGACATTCTCTCAAAATTTAGATCTAGAGAATGAAAGCCTTCATCTTCGCCTTGGTTGGGTTTATTATTTGTGAATTTAACCTCGATATCACCCGGCCGCATGACTAGGCTAGGCTCCCCCTCAGAAGTGGATTCGAATGCGTCTGTTAGGTCCGGAAGGGCAACAGTTAGCGCGGACCTTGCGCCGTCATTATCAACAGCGGGGCATTTTGGCTTATCGCTGTGCTTATAAATATCAAAAGCCAGATTACTGCAAGCGTAAGTAAGATCACAGGAGGCATAGCTCCCCACTGCTGCGTTCAGGGTATAGTTAGTAAGAAAGCAATTTCCGAATCCTATAAAATCTATATCGTCGAATGCGGAGTCCTTTCTCCCGACTATATCTTCTCTCGCATTGGTATCTTCGGCCACAATATAAAAATTCACATCCCCTTTGTCGGCTACGGCTGTCGACCCATAGGTGGCCCAGTTGGGTTTTGCATATAATTTTGAGCCGTTAAATATGCCGGCAGAATATTTTGCCTGTTCATCTGAGTCGGTCAAAGCCTCCCATGCGTTTCCGGTTATTCTGGTATAGGTAATGTCTTCCCATTTGTCGCTAGTCCCAGGCTCGTCTGCGTTGACGGTGTCTTGCTTCGCTTTCCACGCTTTAGTTAAGTGTTTGACGGTATCATCTGCGGAATAGGCTTGCGAGACCCATGGATTAAGATATAGAGATTCGTTTTTGACATAAGATACATTCAATCCCATCGCCTCCTCATTACCTCCTGTAAAAAAGAAATAACTAAAACTCAACTCAACTTGCGGCTGAGTTATAATTGGAACTCTTGAGGTTGCGGGAGCAACGAGGGTGGCGCCGTCATATATAGCCGGAGATTTGTCTTTTATATATTCATGAGACCCGATTTCCTTCAATTGTTGGGCGCCATAGTCAAAAGAATAAGAAATATTTTGGATTCTCTTCAAGAGTTCTGGCGTTATCGTCCCAGCATCCTTGAATGCCGGAGCCCCATCAACAAACATAGCCATACGTTCATAGCTTAAATGAAACCGATTACCTTGTGCCATAGCCCTACTTACACTAACAAAAAAATCTTCATGCTGTTTTTTATGTGTATTATATAGAGAACTTTAGTTCCCAATCGTTATGCCAAATAGTAGAATTTCAGATTTAGACGAAAAGACCTCCTTACTTTCAGACGGCGGCGCACAAAACGCAGATGATGCAGCCATGCTCCTGCTAGCCAGGTCTAAGGTAAAAAACGAGACAATACAGTACAAAAACTTCAAGACCTCCATTTTGGATCATTCGGTACTTATTACCGGGGTACAATCCATAGGTGGAGCAAAAACTTTTGAGGATAATGCAGTCTTTGAATCGAACGTCAGCGTAGACGGACACCTAACAGTTAAAGGTGACATATTTAATTTAAAATTTGAGGCAGGTACAGCCCCAGATAATCCAAACTTAAGCCCCTGGTCGGCTGCTGTATACAATACAAATGACGAGGTCACCCACGCAGGAAAAGTTTGGAAGGCTTCGGCCACAACTCGGGCGGATGATCAGCCTGGAGTAGCAAGCGTTGCGGCGACGGGACAAGTTACTGTCTTACAACATAGCGTAATACTTAACAACGATAGCGTGGCGCTTGTTGATGCGGCTGCAAATGTAGTTAATTTCGTCGAGGGAACAGACTGGACTATTGGAGGAACAAATGACGCAACAGCAACGAATATTGCCGCCGCAATTAATGCGCATTCTGCGTTTACGGCTGTGTCAGATGGGGCCAATGTCAATATTACCCAGGCCACAGCAGGAGTGGGAGGAAATACCGTTGTTACGCTTTATGCGGATGTCTCGGCATGGAGCAAAACCGATTTCACAGATGGTGTCGGGAGCGCAGTTTCGCCTTGGGCAGACAATACCCTCCACGACGTAGACCAGTACCTCACACAATTTGATTCCAATTTACATGTAGGAGCAGAAAGCGTTTCCTTTACGGGGCAACCCAAGGGTACGATGATAGTGGACGGGAAGTCTTTTCTTAAGAATGACCTTAAGTCAGAGAAAGACACCTTCCTTGTTGGCAAATTGAGTGTCAATACGACAGATCAAACCGAACAGGTAACAATCGATGGCCACGTCTCCATATCCGACACGAGCGCACTAAAAACTACTACCGCCGACTTAATCTGGGGAGATGGCACAGACACGAAAGTTGGAACTGGGGCAGGACTAATTGTTAATGCAAACAAAGACCTTACGGTCGGGAGAAATCTTTCCGTCCTAGGCTCTACGACACTAGACTCCGATCTTTTAGTTACCCAACAACTCACAGTAAACCAAAAAAGTTATTTGGTGGGAGACTGCGAGATGAGTGCGGATCTTCAGGTCGACGGAGATGTTACCGTAGATTCATCTCTTTTTGCTAACACACTTATAGTGGACGGTGCCGCAACCTTCAAAGAAGATGTTTCCATAGAAAAGAATCTGACGGTCAAAGGTGATATTTTTAATATTAAATTCCAAGAAGGAGCTTCTCCTGACGGGCTGACAGCTTGGAGTAACGCTGCACCATACGCTCAGGATGCCGAGGTCAAGTGGCCGGACGACGGCTCTGCAAAGGCGTGGAAGGCTTCAGGCGCCACCCTTACCTCCGATGAGCCCGGGGTTGCGTCAGCCAAGGCCACCACGCAACTTACAATTGCCCAGCCAAACAATTTAGTATCGGGAGATACAATTGAGTTTGGCGGGGCGACCTTTACAGCCGTGGCAGGCACGAATAGCTTCGCTATAGGCGCAGATGATAGCGCGACTGCAACAAATTTAGCGGCAGAGATTAATGGGCACCCCAACTTTGAGGCAAGCTCCAGCCAGGAAAATGTTAACATCACAACTGCGACAGCAGGGGATACAACGAATCACGCGGTCACATTTAATCTTACCAACTCGGGAGCCGTAACGGGAGCAGACTTCTCAGGCGGAACGGGAAGCGCGACGAGTCCCTGGGTAGACAACACACTTCATAATGTTGATGATTACAAGACATCGCTAGACTCCAATCTAATAGTCGAGGGAGAGTCTACCGTCAAGGGGCAGGCAATTTTTCAGGACAAGGTGGGCATTGGGAGTACGGCGGTCCCTCAGTACCCTCTGCATGTGACAGGAGATGCGCATATAGCCGGAGACATTTTGTCTTTTTATAGCGTGTTCGGCGGCGCCGCCAGATCGGGCTGGGTTGGATTCGGGAGCACTACTGAGGCAAATAGCCAGTGGAGAGACATGCAATTAGTGAGCGTTCATGAAGGAATTCAGTTTTGTACAGTTCCAGCTGGAGGTAGTGACCCAGTGGTTAGAATGCGCATATTGCAGGACGGCAAAGTCGGAATCGGGACTGATGATCCACTCGAACTTTTACACATCGAAGGTGACGCCCCTCAATTATTCCTGAGAAATAATAGCCAAGACGGTACGGCTGCCATAAATCTTTATTCCGACAACGGAGACGATCAAGACGACAAGGTTAAAATTGCCGCTGAAAATGGGGGCGAGCTAAGCTTTCAGAACTATGGCACCAGCTCATGGGTTAAGAATATGATCATTGAGTCTGGCGGCAACGTCGGAATCGGCGCGCCCGAGTCGCCAAGTTGCAGATTAGATGTAATTAGCAATACTGCAGAGAAGAACTCAATTTTTGCTAAAAACTATCATGGCGCAAGTTACGGCGCGAAGTTTGTGGGCGGCGGCAACACACCGGCTCGTTACATTGCTGTTTTCAGCGATTATCTCGGCGTTCCTAAATTTAAAATAGATGGAGATGGCAACGTCGGAATCGGCACCTCTTCGCCAGACGGAGATCTTCAGGTGGAGTCAGACTCCTCTTCGGGAACAAGCCTTTATCTAAACAATACCTACGACCACGGAGGCGGAGTCGGTGGGAGCAACTGGAGATTTGTTTCAGACTCCGATGGGAAGTTTCACTTTGGTCGGGCAACCTCCTCTTTTACTAAACATTTAACCGTCATGCCTAGCGGAAACGTCGGAATCGGCACCTCTTTGCCAGAAGAAAATCTTCATATCAAAGAAAGCGCGGGCGAAGAGCACGGAATAATTTTAGAAAACGATATTGGAACAAAAAGATTAATCACAGGAACCAAAGGTACCGCAGCAAATAAAGGACTTGAGTTCAAAAGCTCAGCGTTAGAGCAGCTTCAAGGAAACAGTGGAGCGCTTGTTGCGGAAATCCCAGAATACCATCAGGTCACCCTAGAGGGGTTGGCATACACGTTGTTGGCGGACCCAATCCCCGTCGAATCTGGGGTCAATGGGAAGCCAGTCTACTTCCGGGAGACGGCCGGTAACCTAGACTACATATTTTGGAACTCAGGAACGAACCGCTGGGAAAGAACAGACGGCGGCAACGACAGTTGGCCGGGGACTGACGACGCGGGGCAGAGCGTAGACAATTTCTCGACCAGTACCGAACTAATTGGCAACTGGAATACGGGGGCGACAACAGGGGGCAGCGGGCTTAATTTGCTTTATGGAGAGAACATAGCTAGCCTCCTGAATAATGGAGACAAAATCCGCGTCATGGGGGAAGAGAAAACGGTAATGGTCTCGGACCCAAGCACCCACTCACACTTTGTCATAGTGGCGGCCACTCCCTCCGATGGATTCTCCACTCATTCGGTTGAGTCAGTCTACAAAGTCACAGACACGACGGCAGTCACAGTTTTAGATTCGGGCAACGTTGGAATAGGAACTTCTTCACCAAACTCCAAGTTAGAGATTGAAGGAAATCTACTACTAACAGATGCAGGAGTCGCAACCTCGCTTGCAAAAATCCAAACACTAAGCTCAAGGTCTAGACTTGCATTGGCAGACGACGCTGGTGGTCTCGCGGAAAAAATAGCCCTAGACACAACATTAGACTCTTTCATTAATGGCGCGGGAAAATTTGGAATCGGAACGCCGACGCCGGGCACTCTACTTGATGTCGCGGGAGACGCAACAGTAAAAGACAACCTAGTACTGGGAACAAGAACCGGACTAAACGGACACTTCAAAGTTTTTCAGAACGAGAACAGCCCAGTGGACCCGAGCAATGCGCTAGAAATATTGAGCATTGGGCATACAGAGGGAGCAACAACCACAAACAATTTTCATATAACCCAAGAAGGTGACGTAGGCATTGGAACTGACGAGCCGGTTTTTCCACTTACAGTCGAGCAGTCTGTAGATAGAAATGAAGGGTTAAGGATTCATGCCGCCGGGGGCGTTGACCCGAACGGGCTACCTAACTACGATGCGGCAATCGCGTATTATGATGACGAAGACACGAATACTGCAACCTATGTTCAATACGATGGAAAATCGTGGAGAAAGAATGGAAGTCAAGATGGCGATGGCACTTCAAACTGGGCCAGTGACCACGACCACTCTGCGCCAGGTACGGCAAATTGGGGGGCTGGCCAAACTCAAGGTAACGAGGGCGAGCCCGAATGGATTGACGTAACCGGCCCCCAAAATCAGCGGGCCACGCTTCAGTTGCAAAAGAGGGGCGGAACAGACTATCTTCAAATAGGCCACTCTGAAAACCTAAGCGCATCCTATCTTGGTCTATACGGGACAAACCTTGGGTACATTCAAAGTTCCGGCCAGGACCTAGCGGTCATGTCCAGTACCGTAGGTAAGGGCGTAATGATCGGAGCCGGAGATAAGAAGCTCGTAACCTTTGAGGGTACGACCAATACGCACCCGAGCACTGGTGCGCCAGCAGGAAATGATGTTTTATTCTCCGCTGATGCGAACGTTGGAATTAATGTTAATTCGGTGGACCTATCTCCGGTTACGCAAGATAAATTTAAACTACATGTTGCTGGTGATGTGAAAATCTCCGGCAAGCTTTTTGCGACTGATGTATTTGAAACCTACCCCGTCATTCCAAAGATTGGAGATGATCATGACGGAAGTACGGTGGTAGAACCGGCGCACACATATTCGGCGGGAGACAAAGGGACATTAATATATAACGATAGCTTCATATATATCTGCCTACAGGATAGTGATGGAACCAACAACAGCCTAGTAGCGTGGAAAAGATTTCCAATAAGTCAATGGTAATATTTAAAATAGGTGTAATACAATAAGATGGCCACAAACGACATATATTTAGTAAGAAAAAAGGCAGATAATACATTCGAAGAGCTCGGCGATTCCCCTTTCCAATATACAGGGGACTCCAGCGATTCGTCTACTGCAGGGAACGAATTTTCAATTAAGACCAAATTAAGGGTCCCCGAACTTTTGGTCGAGGGCACCCATACAATACTCGATACAGACACCCAAACCTCAGAGCAACTTTTGATTACAAATGACGGGACGGGTCCCGCCGTGGTCATCAACCAAAAAGGACAAGAGGCAATATTGGATATTCAAGATGATGGCGCTTCAGTACTTTACATTCGAGGAGACAATCCCCATGGAGGAAATGTTGGAATAGGCATGGGGAGAGGCCCTATCGCCTCTGCAGGCAACCTGACTGAAGGCAAAACATATACCATTGCCTCAATCAATGATGGAGCGGGCGGGGCCGATACGGACTTTACAGTCTTTGGGTCACCCTCCAATACTATCGGTGAGGTTTTTACTGTCACTGCAGGAGCGCAAGGGGGTACCGGTACGGCAAATCTTACAATTCTTCCGTCAGAGCAACTCCAGTTAACAAGGAATATGTTATTGGCAAACGATACATCCATTTTCTTTCAGGATAGTTCTGGAGATTATGGAATAGGTTCGCTTGCAAATAATTCCTCAGATGACAGTGGGGCGACAATTTCATATAGCGTCGACAACCGGCTATTAATTAGCAACCCAGATACAGCGGGCGTTGAAATCAAATCGGTCGACTCAGCGACCTGGGGGACAGACATTCAATTTAAGGTCACGCCCAATGCCGGCATAACGATGGGT
>Ga0209034_10001434_pt1 | contig 11596 bp, 11 predicted proteins | sample MarorgKNORR_S2LV_2_FD_188219 | JGI IMG/M metagenome (GOLD analysis project Ga0209034, IMG submission 188219) | Marine microbial communities from the Southern Atlantic Ocean, analyzing organic carbon cycling - 250m_A/KNORR_S2/LV (SPAdes) (version 2) | ecosystem: Environmental > Aquatic > Marine...
GAAGACCTCGCCGTATGTGCGAGACTTTATGAATTGGCGCTCGAACAAGGCATAGGTACGCGACTTCCGGATTAGAAATGTCACTTAAAGTCTTTTTTTGATCAGTATCGGATTGTCCCAAAATCAGGCTTGTTTTTCCATGTTTTTTTGAGTGCTCAACTTATCTGAAGGATCAGGTAACAAGCGCACATATTTAGGCGTAAACTTTGTCCAAATCCTGTCCGAAACTGGATAGGCATATATGGAAAGAGTAGAAGTCGTTGGCACTTGAATATCTAAAACTCGATGAATCTAATTCAATTCGCATATCAGCTGAGGATTTGCATAAACAGGTTTCTGCGATCTTACAGGGCGTAGGCACTCCGCAGGATCATGCTGAGATCACAGCCAAAATTCTTGTCTCGGCTAGTCTTCGTGGAGTTGATACGCATGGCGTCGGTAACGCTGTTAGATATTCCGTGTCTATTGAGGATGGGACTTACACGATTCCTCAGACCGTGGAAGTCATTTCTGAAACCGAAACGACCGCGTTATTGAGTTGTGGCAACGGTCTTGGCTTTGTGGCGGCTCACCAGGGCATGGAGATGTCAATTGCCAAAGCTCGAGAGTTTGGACTGGGAATGGCCACCATACGTGATGGCCACCATATAGGTATGGTGGGTTACTACCCGATGATGGCGACTCAGAACGATATGATCGGTATGGCTATGACCAACGCTAATCAAGCGGTCAGGCCGGCTCTTGGTGCTCGTCCACGTGTTGGTACTAACCCAATTGCATTTGGTGCTCCGTCTGGTGATGAGCGGGACTTTATCTTGGACATGGCAACCAGCACCGTTGCTAGTGGAAAGATCGGCCTAGCTAGACGACTGGGCGTTGAAATACCCGAAGGGTGGGCTGTGACTGGAGAAGGAGAGCCTGTGACAGATCCACCGGCAGACCGGGGTGATCATTGGTCACAAAATCCTTTGGGTGGTTCAAGAGAACAAGGTTCTCATAAGGGTTATGGGCTCGGGGTGATGGTAGATATTCTTTGTGGCGTACTCTCGGGCGGAGGTGTTGGCACACAACTGGCAGGTGGCGAGAACATGTCCTGGACTATGGCGATTGATATTGCTCGGTTCAGGGATGTTGACGACTTTAAGTCGATGATGGATGACATGATTCGTGAACTTCATGAAACTCCTCCGTTGCCTGGCGAAAAGGCTGTACTCGTTGCGGGGGACCCAGAAGCGGACTTCGAGGATGATCGTTCAGCAAATGGAGTGCCAGTTGAGAATGGGCAGTACGATGAAATGAGGCTGCGCGCGGCAGATCTGGGGGTAGAGGTTTTTATTTAAATGGCACACAAGGTAAAACTTAACGAGTCCAATTCCACACGGGTCTCAGCAGAGGATCTTCACAGACAACTTTCGATGATATTTCAGGCTGTTGAAACGCCGGAAAATCATGCAGATATTGCCGCTAAAGTGTTAGTTTCCGCGAGCGTGCGTGGAGTTGACACACATGGTGTTTCACAGGTTATTGGATATTCGGAAGCTATTGAGAGCGGTTTTTTTACGGTCCCTCAAGAGACTACTGTTATAACTGAATCTGAGACTACTGCGCTACTTAGTGCCGGTAATGGGATTGGCCTTGTATCCGCCTATGAGGGGATGGAAATCGCGATCCGTAAGGCGCAGGAGTATGGACTCGGGATGGTTAGTATCCGAGATGGTCACCATGTTGGAATGGTGGCGTATTACGCGATGATGGCGCTTGAACATGACATGATCGGAATGTCTATGACAACTGCAACGCCATCGGTCCGACCTGCTCTTGGTGCTAAAAAAATGCTTGGGACCAATCCTATTGGATTCGCTGCTCCTGCAGGTGCAGAGCGGGATTTTGTTTTAGACATGGCAACCAGTACAGTTGCGGGTGGGAAAGTTGGGCTTGCACGTCGCCTCGGGGTAAATATTCCCGAGGGTTGGGCTCTTACGACCGAGGGTAAACCTCTAACCGAACCTGAAGAAGAAAATGACCGTTGGGCCCTGAATCCACTTGGTAATACTCGTGAGCAGGGATCACATAAGGGTTATGGCCTGGCAATGATGGTGGATATTCTGTGTGGGGTGTTATCGGGTGGAGGTTTTAGTCGTCAACTGGCTCGCGGTGAAAATATGACTTGTCTCATGGCCGTCGATATCGGACGATTCAGAGATATCGATGATTTTAAAGCCATGATGGACGACATGATTGGTCAACTGCATTCGACTCCCACTCTGCCTGGAGAGGAAGGCGTTCTTGTTGCTGGTGATCCTGAAGCCGAGGCTACAGAGGATCGCTTGGTGAATGGTGTCCCGGTTGAGAACGGCAATTATGCAGGTATAAAAGCGAGGGCTTTGGAGGTCGGTACTGAGGTGGTTATTTAACTCGTCTCGATTTGAACGATTTCCGTTTGGAGATTTCCCGTGATTTCAGGGCCGTCTTCACCCAAGTAGACGTCTACTTCTGATCTCACTCCAAACTCGGGTAAATATACCCCGGGCTCAATAGTCACCCCAACTCCGTTTATGACCGTGCGGGTATCGTGGGTCTCCCAGTCATCGAGGTTAACGCCGTTCGAATGGACCTCGTGGCCCAGCGAGTGTCCCAACCTGTGGACAAAATGGTCTCCATATCCTGCTTTTTCAATTACCTTACGGGCTGCCCGATCGACTTCCCAACCCTGTGGATTATCTCCTTCGAGAACACGATTCTCCAGAAGTTCGAATGCGGCGTCTCGTGCGTTGGTAACTGCCCTGAAAACTTCTTGATGTTTATTACTGGGTGGTTTGCCTAATTTAGCCGTCCAAGTGATGTCAGCAGAAATGTTGCGTTGGGCATTGGGATCAGATTTCTTACGAGCCCATAGGTCGATCAATAACCATCCTTCTCGCCTGATAATAGCTGAGTTGCTCGGTTTCGGATCGTAGTGAGGATCTGCCGAGTGTGAGTTAAACGCCACCACTGGGCCGTCATCAAATTCAAGTCCCGCTTGATCGAACTTCCCTCGAATATGCTCTGCGACATCGTGTTCAGTTAAAGCCCAACGGATGTTTTCACCGACATAGTTGAAAGCTTGTATCACTATTTTGTCTAACGCTTCCACCGCTAAGAAATGTGACTGGAGTTGGTCCGGTGTCCATCTTTCGGTTGCGTGCTGAATCAGATCGCCTGAAGACACCACGTCCGCTCCAAGGGAACGCACTAATTCGATAGTGCCAGCATCCACTCGGCCGACCCGAGGCAATTCGTAAAGGGGTGAATATTCCATTGCGACGGTCTTGGCACCATTTAAGATTTGTTTAAGTGCTTCGACCATCTGGTTACGACTTCCATAGGGTACTAACGCTATTGGGTCTTGAGGGAACCTACCAATATCAACTTCATGCGCAAGTATGGATGGTTCACCGTTTGCAGGAATCCACAGCCACACAGGGCGGGTTAAATTCTCGATATGTAGACCGAGAGCAGCCTCGAAAACAGGGTTCGTATATCTGTAGTCTCTTGTTAGCCAGCCATCGATCTCGGCTGAATCCAAAAAAATGCGTGCTTCTTCTAGGTTATTCGCGGAAGGACTGGTTTCGTTATTTGTCATGCTATGAGTAGAACTTTTCTTGCTGACCAACCTCGATGTTTTGCCCTAAAACATATTCGCAAGCTAGTCAGATTTTCCTGCTGTTAGAAAAATCTTGGAAAGTGATTCAGTTGGTTTACGAGTGATCGTGTGAATTATTATCGTTGCTCAGCCAGGTCTGCGTATGAGGCTACTGCTTTTTTATATGCTTCAGGAGTATTTATGTCTAAACGGACGATTGCTGATTCGAACAGTACGTCCTTGCGGGTAATGTTTGGCTTTTTGAATATTTCTCTGATGCCCTCACCCTGCTCCGTGATGGATGCCAGTTCAATTCTTAAAGATGAATTAAATATAAGAGGATGTCCTCCGTGGTCGTTGAACCGAGGGGATGTTATGTCCGCACCGTAATCGGTATGTTCATTGAGGATCCTCTCAATGACCCAAGCCGGGCGAGGTTGGTCTACTGCAAGTAAAACGATGGATCTGACATCGTCAGGGAGCTCCCAAATTCCTGTTTTTACAGAGGTCGCTTTACCGTCAGCATATTTGGGGTTGTATGCCCTGATGATTTCTGGCCTATCGATCAGTACAGGCATCATTTCCGCATCGTATTTACCCGTCACGACCACCACTTTTTCACAGCCAGCCCGTAGTAGGGAATTCATCTGGTATTCGACCAGTGTTGTACCACGCCAGGGCAAAAGTGGTTTTGGACGACCCATCCGAGTGGATTTTCCGGCAGCCAGAAGAACCCCGAAAGTTTTGTCACTCACGTTAATCTGCGCCGGCTACTTCTGCGCCAGCCTGTCTCTCGGAGGCTTTAGCAGCAGCTTTATCAATCAGCTTTTGATCTAGTGAGAGTTGACCACCGTCCCCACCTAAACGGAACCCAATGATCTCGGCCATTATCGACAGTGCTATTTCTTCAGGGGTTCTTGCAGAAATGTCCAGACCAATCGGTGATCTAACACCTTGGACCTGTTCCATCGTAAAGCCTTGTGCGAATAACTCTTCATAGATAAGAATCGTTTTTCGTTTTGATCCGAGCAATCCGACATAACTGGCTTGTGTTCGTATTGCTGAGGCAGTGGCGGATGTGTCGTAACGGTGCCCACGGGTAGCGATTACTATGAATGAATTCGTGCCGATTGGTAGTTTTTCAAATGCTGATCCGTAGTCAGATACGACTGTTTCATCAGCTTCAGGGAAACGATCTTTATTAGAGAATTCGTCCCGGTCGTCGATCACGAAAATTCGAAAACCGAGAGTTGAGGCTATGTTTGAGATTGCCTTTGAAACGTGCCCTCCGCCAGCTAGGACAAGCGTCGGTGGTGACGTATAGGCTTCTATGAAATATTCAATTCCCGACTTGGTTGAGATATAGTCGTTCTTCCCCATTGCCAGCAATTTTCTGGCTTCTGAAACTGCACTGGCATCTAATTTTTCATCTCCGAGAGAGCCTTTAGTTGAACTGTTTTCGCGTATCAATAACTTGGAGCCCACAATTAGATCTGAACCATCTGGTACTTTCATCAGGCTCGCGACTGCTACAGGAGCACCGCCTTCGTAGGCGGCTATAACCTCTTCGTTGGTATCCTGGGCCTCCACAGACTCACGAACCGGATCAAGTAGAAAGTACATTGTTCCACCGCAAACCAGACCATCCTGCGCAGCCAGATCTTCGTTCAGTTCGTAATCTCGCATTTCCGCTGGTCCGCCACTTTTAAGGAGTTGGGAAGATGCGAACCATATGTCGCCCTCGACGCAGCCTCCACCAAGTGTGCCAACTCCTGATCCGTCTGCGCGCACAAGCAACTTAGCGCCAGGCTTTTGTGGTGTGGACCCGGACGTTTTTACGACCGTGGCAACAACCATGTCATGGCCAGATTTTATTTCTTGATGCGCTGCTCGGAATACCTGTTCCATGTTTTCCTAACCACTGAGTTCTAACATCAGTTCAGATTAGTATATCGGAGCACAAGCTCTCGTTTATCCCTGTGGTTGACCTCAGAGATACCAGATAATTGGCCTATTCAGCCTAAGATTTGCTAAGGCGTTCAGCAGCGTCTTGAACGGAGCGAACGATCTTATCGTATCCAGTGCATCGGCAAAGGTTGCCGGCAAGTTTAAGGCGGATTTCATTTTCTGTAGGATGCGGATTCTCATTCAAAAGGGCTGTCGCCGCAATCATGAATCCGGGAGTACAAAACCCGCATTGCAGACCTGAGTTTTCGACAAAGGCATCCTGGACGGGGGATAGGTGACCGTGATCCGCTAGTCCTTCGACCGTGGTAACTTTTCGACCATCGATTTCAGGTGCTAACACAAGACATGAGCACGATGACTTGTCGTCTATCATTACTGTACAGGCACCACAGTTGCCGTTTGAACACCCTTCCTTGGTTCCGGTCAGGCCTAGGTGGTCACGGAGTGTTTCTAGTAGCGTCCAAGTTGAATCGACCAGAATCTCATGCTCAACGTCGTTCACGGTTGTCTTTATGTGTTTTTTGCTCATGTTTAGATGTTTCAGATGATGTGGTATTGGAATCTTAGTTGATGAAGGTTGTTAGGCCAGTCGCTCCACGCAAATATTCAGTGTTCTCTTGGTCAGTACTTTTACGAGTTCTTTTCTGTACTCTGCAGAACCACGTACATCTGTAATTGGTACAGCCGCTTGTACCGCAAGATCTGCGGCTTCTTCGATAGTTGTTTTATCTGCGGTAGAACCCTCTAAGAATTGCTCCGCTGCGTATGCCCTGACAGGTGTCGGAGCCACAGATGCTAGAGCGATACGAGCCTTTTTTACTATGTTGGATGACGGTTCGACTTCGATTAGTGATCCAACACCGGCTACAGCGATATCCATCTCGTTTCGAGGGATAAAACGGAGGTAAGCAGAGGCGGCATTTGGGGAGGATGCCGGCAATACGAGCTCTTTCAGGATTTCTCCTTTTTGCAGAACCGTTTGACCCGGTCCAGCAAAGAAATCGATTAATGGAATCTCACGTTCTCCTGTAGCGCTCGCCGTGTGGGCTACAGCTTCATGAACCAACAAAGGCGGGATGGTGTCAGCAGAGGGAGCGGCATTGCAAACATTTCCACCGATACTGGCCCTGTTTTGTATATGGATCGAACCTATCAATTCAGATGCTTCTGAGAGGGCAGGGAAGCAGTCATTTTCCGATGTGAGGTTGTGAACTTCAGTGCAGGAAACGGCCGCTCCTATTCGTAAGCGCCCTTCATCTAGTTCAAGATCGAGAAGTTCAGGTACTCGTTTCAGGTCTACTACCAAATCTGCATTTCGACGGTTGCTTTTCAGCTGGTCAATAACGTCGGTCCCACCTGCGAGAGGACGAATTTCTCCATTTCCGGATAAAAATCCCAGTGCAGTTTTCAGCGAGGTTGGTGCCTCGTAATCAAAATTCGGCATGCGTCAGTGTTACTCCAAATATCCAGATGACCAGTCGGTCGGAATTATATGCCTCTAGCCCACTCTGTATGGTGCCAGAGTGTCCCATTTAGGTTTAAGTCCCAGGCCAGGTAGATCCGGTGCGTATACGTACCCGTCCTTAATTACGAGTTCGTGCTCCCATACCTTGCCATGCATAGGATTCACCGAGTCTCGATAGTACTCGAGGATTAATCCATTTGGTATTGCTGCTACCAGATGTATGTGCACCTCTTGTGCTCCGTGCGGGGCGACATCGAGATCGTTAGATTGTGCAAGTGCAGCAACTTTCATGTACTCGGTGATGCCACCGAGTATTAAAGCATCCGGCTGCAATATATCGACGGCGCGTGCGTTGATCATGTCGCGGAATCCGTAGCGGGTGTATTCATTTTCTCCTGCAGCGATCGGAACAGAAGTTGCTTTAGTTATCTCCGCCTGGCCAATGTAGTCGTCAGGTTCAACAGGTTCTTCAAACCAGAAAAGATCGTATTGCTCGGCTTTTCGTGCGAATTCAATTGCCTGGTAATGGCGGTAGGCGTTATTAGCGTCGACCATCAATCTTACATCCGGCCCTATTGCTTCTCTGCAAACACGTACTCGTTCAATGTCCTCGTTGATTGGAACAGCGCCCACTTTTATCTTGACGGCCCTTGCACCTAACTTGACATTGTCTTCCATTTCTTGGGCTAATTCTTTAAGGCCTTTACCTTCTTCGTAATAACCACCAGCGATGTAGGTATCGACTTTGTTGGTGAAACCTCCGAGAAGTTTGTAGACGGGCATATTAGCCGCTTTGCCCTTGATGTCCCAGAGGGCGATATCTATCCCTGCAATGATCCTCGTTGAAATCCCTCGGCGGCCCACTAATTTCGGACGCCACATGGCGTGCCAGAGGGCTTCGTTATTTAATGGATCCTGGCCTATCAGTCCTTTCTTGAAATGTTCAACGAACGCTGAACCTACTTCGGGAGTGGACTCTATGCCGCCAGCAAGTCCAATTCCTTGGATGTCTGGATCGTCGGTGTCGATTACGACGATGTTAAGCAGATTGTGCGTATAGGTATAAAGGCCGTTTGTGATGGGGACAGCGCGCTCCCATTTAAACATCTCCAGTCGCACATCTGTAATTTTCATCGATCATTCGCCTTTCAGTTACGGTTGACTAATTGCAACCTGAGTGGCTCGTTGTTCCAAATAGTGCAGCGGAGTGTAGCAGTGGTCATTACGTATTGCTCTTGGGAGTTGATGTACTTCCTTTACTTCCGATGATTTTTTACCTGTATTTACGGGTCATTCGGGCGATACAATTGATCGAATGCAAGCTCACCCACCAACGGGTACCTCATTCAGACAAAGTTATTTCGAGCGCGATCGTATCGAAGAAGATCGATTCGAGGATGATCGACGCCGTCGTCGCGGCATGGCCTTTGCCCTTGTTCCCTTAGGAATAGCTATGGCGCTTATTGTTCATTACACGAACATAGTCGTCACGATTGATGAGGCCGACTGGCAGTATGTCCTTCACAGGCCTAACTTTGTAAACATATTGAAGCTTTCTATCGCTCCTTTTATTGGAGGGGGGATAGCGATGCTGGTGGCCGGTATCATAGCCACTGCTATCGCAGGCAGAGAGGGGCGTTATTTGCCGCTCGTGCTCACGGTTGTGTTGTATACGCTTTTTCTTCCGATTATTGTCGGGCTGTTGTTACCAGCGAATCTTTTTTTCCTGGATGTCACTGGACTTTCCGTTGTAGAAGTGTCCGTAGGTGAGGCGCTGTCGGCCTGGATTTGGGGAACGCCTTTCTTTGTTCTTACTTATGCTTTAACAGGCGTTAAACAAGCGTTCTGGGCTGGCATTGCGTCGGTTGTACTGGCTGCTGGCGTGTTTCGATTCATCGGCCCAAATCATGTTGATTTCAGCGTTCGTCGAACCACTGCCGTCACTACTGCAGTAGGATTTGTGGTGGTGGCGGTAATAATGTTCGGCCCGATAGGTATATTCGAGCACCTATTCAACGAGTTCCGTACCGATTAGTTACCTAAAACGTCGGCAAGGGCGATACACGAGTCGACTGACTGTTCGCAAAGCATGACTGTGTTCCCCGCTACCACGAATGCCTTGTATTTCGTGACTGCAGACGAGCCTGCGCCTCGGTTACTGGCTCCGTACTGACCGCCTTCCCGGAAGCTTTGATCAATTGCTTCTGCTGCATTTTCAAACCCGGCAGTCTTGGCGATTTCATGTGATTCGTAGAACCTGACTTCTATATCCTTGGCGTTGAAGAATCCGTACCAGATATCGGTGGCTTGAGGGACGGTTTCTGTATCGTACTGTTTGGATTTCTTCCATCCTGCAGCTACGTAATCGTCAAAGGTGAACGATTTTTCTGAGGCAAGGATCTTGGAAACCTCAGCTAGAGCGTCATCTGCATCCGTTGCTGGAGCCGCAACATCGTCGGCAGAGTCAGATCCTGAGCCACAGGCTATTAGCAGTGAAAACACCGTGATTAATGTTGCCAATAATGCCAAACGCCCCCAGTTTGTGAGGTTGATAAGGCTTGCCAGGTAAGTCATATGTAGGGGCTCCTAAAGTTTGAAAACAGGTAAGAAGGTTATCAGCAGTGTTTAACTGACGGCAATAATTTGATTGCAACCATTCCCTGATGACTATAGGCCTGCTTTTTAATCGACAGGAATCAGGGATTTTTAAATCGCTGTTCTTTGCAAGAGGAGGTGTAATAAATGTTCCCTATAAGCCCAAACTCATGAGAGAATCTAAATTGCCTTAGTATGCATGCATTATGTTGCATGACGTATTACAGAGCACGTGTGGGCCCGTAGCTCAGTTGGTTAGAGCAATCGACTCATAATCGATTGGTCGGGGGTTCAAGTCCCTCCGGGCCCACCACCTAATGAATCCTTGTCTATTTGCAGGTCGTGCTGTGTTCATTAAATGATCACACCATTTGCCTCTATGGTGAACGAGTTGGGCGAGTAGCGGTTAATATGTCATCAACAACAACCGTACAGGGAGACGTAAGTGAAAATCACCAAAATTGAGCCATGGCTTGTGGCTTCAGACAGCAGCCCATGGGGTGAATATTTCTTTCTCAGAGTTTCGACTGATGAAGAAATAGTTGGATGGGGCGAAATAACTACAACTTCTAATATGGCCAATCGTGCGGTGGCCGACATAATCAAACGACTGAACGAGTTATTAGTCGGTGAAAATCCCCTCGACATAGAACGTCTCTGGAATAAAACATTCAGGTCTTTTACTTACATGGGTACAAGGGGGGCTACATCACACGTGGTGAGTGGCATAGATATCGCCCTTTGGGACATTAGAGGAAAAGTAATGGGACAGCCCGTGTATGAACTCCTCGGAGGCAAAGTACGCGAAAGTATTCCCCTGTATACCCACCCAGATCAGTCAGGCTGGTACGGAGAAAATTGGCGGGAACGAGTCGCTGAAGAGGTTAAAGCAATTGTCGATTCAGGGCATACAGCGCTCAAGTTCGATCCGTTTCCACATCTCGACTCCCCCGACGACCGCAATACAGGATATTTATCTGGTGAAATGAGCAAGCATGGACAGCAAATTGCAGCAGATATCACTGCTGTTGCTCGAGAGGTAGCTGGTCCAGAAATAGAAATCCTAATTGACGCACATGGGCGCTTCAATGTTCCTACCGCTATTCGTCTGTGCAAATCTCTTGAAGACGCTGGCCAGATTGATTGGTTTGAAGAACCAGTTCCCGTAGAAAGCTATCACGCGCTGAGCCAGGTACGGGAAAAAGTTAATACAGCAATCTCAGTAGGCGAACGACTCCACACTAGATGGGAGTTCGTACCAATATTCGAGAAAGAACTGGCAGACTACATAATGCCAGATGTAACTTGGACCGGAGGCATATCTGAACTCAAAAAGATAGCCACGATGGCGGAAGCCTATTACATTCCGGTCTCACCTCATGACGCTAGCGGACCGATCAATGTGGTGGCGGGAGGTCATGTAATGCTCACAGTGCCTAATTGCTACCGAGTTGAGACGCACCGATGGGATTTGTCACAGTACAACGTCTTTATCGACAAGCCGCTTGATAACACTGATGGAGCGCTGCATCTTAGCGATACGCCTGGGCTCGGACTGGAGATGAACATGGACTACCTGAGTAAAAACCGGGTTGAGTAAATGTTAGAGCTCTTCCTCAATGGTTTCCTTGAGTAACGGAACCACGGTCTCTCCGACGCGCTTGGCTTCTTCGAGATGTGGATATCCGGACAGGATGAATTCATCAATCCCTAATCGCCAGTATTCCATCAGCTCATCTGCAACTTGTCTTGGGTCTCCTACTATTGCTGTTCCGCAATTGACTCGAACTGTAGAAATACCATTCCAAAGTCGTTTTCCTACTCGGTGATCTTCGTATGAACGAGATTGAGCTTGTTGACCGACCATAGCCGTTCCGGCGAAGGAAGCCTGGCGTTGTTCTCGAACTACATTATTTGCTTGCGAGAGGAGATCTTCCGCAGCTTTC